>Ga0073928_10005310_pt1 | contig 18188 bp, 11 predicted proteins | sample PaiPotPPA55metaG_FD_76969 | JGI IMG/M metagenome (GOLD analysis project Ga0073928, IMG submission 76969) | Iron sulfur acid spring bacterial and archeal communities from Banff, Canada, to study Microbial Dark Matter (Phase II) - Paint Pots PPA... ... | reverse complement strand
CAACGCGGCGGTCAGCGCGTCTTGCGTGCCGAGATTGGCTTCGCAGAAATAGCCGGGCGTAACGTCCAGGTCGAACAAGACGCGCACACCCGCTTCGCGCGCCACCAGCATTGCCTCGTGCACCGGCGTCAACGGAAGCTGCGATGCTTCGGTGTGAAAATGTTTCGCTTTCTGGATGAGCGGCGCGAAGCGATTGTGCACTTGGAAGACGGAGATCTTGCCCGTGACGTTCGGGAACATGTAAATGCATCGTTCGCCATCTGCATCCACCGGTATCCATGTGAGCGAGGAATGCTCTCCCTTGACGATTTCCACCCCGCTCGGGTCCATGCCGTCGTCCGCAAACGCCTTTTGGATGATGCGCCCGTTGTCGTCGTCGCCGATCAAGCCCAGCCAGCCGGTACGCGCTCCGAGCCGTGCCACCTGCGTCAGGTTGTTGGCGGTCACGCCTCCGGCGTGGATTTCCATCCGGTCGGCGTTGATTTTCTCTTCCGGCCCCAACAGGCGCGGCACGATCGCAAAATAATCCACCGTGCAGCTTCCGATTCCCACCACTTCAGGGGATTGAGCCATGCGGTCCTCGGTTTCGATTCGCCGGCATCGCGGCGGCGTTCGCCGCTTGCAGGATCATCAGGTCCGGCAAGACGCGCTTATAGTTTCCGGCCGCGGCTGTGTCAAGCAGGAAAGCCTCTTGGCCGAGGGCCACCGCCCGAAGAATCGCCTATAATCTCCGCATGCTGTTCCGACGCTTGCCGCACCGTCCTCTTTGGATTGGCCTCATCTCGCTTGTGCTGCTCTTTGTAGCGCGAGGGGCGGCGGCGCAAAGTGCCCCGGCGGACCCGGCGTCCGTGCTTCGTGACGCCCGCGAGGCCGCCGCTCGCAAGCAATGGGATAAAGCAATCGAAGCCTACCAGCAGGCTCTCGTCCTTGTCCCGCGCAGCGAAGACGCCGAACTCGGGCTTGCCGACGCCTATCGCCAGGTATTTAACTACGCCGAATCGCGCCGGCTGCTCGACGATGCCTGCCGACGTCATCCCAGGAGCGCCGCTCCACTCATCGCGCGGGGCGAGCTCGAAATTGAGCGCCAGCATTACGAAAACGCCATCGCCGATCTCGCACGCGCCCTTGCAGTCGAGCCGTCGAACCTGAAGGCTCGTCTCGATCTTGCAGCAGCCTACCGCGCAAAAGGAGATTCGGCCAAGGCTCTCTTCCACCTTGACCGCGCCATCGCGCGCGATCCGCAGAATGCTCTGGCGCATTATTTGCGTGCGTCCCTCTTCGACGACCGCAACGACGACGGCCGCGCGCTACCCGACGCCGAGAAGGTCGTCCAATTGCAGCCGGAAAATATCCCGGGGCGGCTCCTGCTCGCCAAGATACTCCTGCGCAAAGAGGATTGCGCCCGCGCGGTGGATCTCCTGAAGCCGCTCGCCGGCGCGCCCCAGGAGGAATCCCAGACTCTGTATCTGCTCGGCCGCGCCTACCAATGCTCCGGCCAGGCCGATCTCGCGCAGCAGACCCTCGCGCGTTTCGCGGAGGCCTCGCAGCAGGATCGCCTGGCGGCGGAAAATCGCACGCAGGCGCTTCACATGGTGGAGCAGGCTGGCGAGCTGGCGCGCCAGAATCAGCCCGGCCCCGCCCTGGACCTCCTCCAGCAGGCTCTCACCAAGGATCCCGCCGCCGGCGGCGCCTATACGTTGCTGGCGAAAATCCTCTATTCCGCTGGCGAAATCGAGAAAGCGCACGACGCCATCCGCCGCGCACTCGAAATCCGCCCTTTTCATCCCGATTCGCTTTATGTCCTCGGACGAATCCTCGAGAAGGAAGGGAAGCCCGAGGAAGCTCTGCAGGCCTTCGCGCAGACCGTAGCCGTCAATCCCAGCGAAGCGGACGCCTATTACGAGATGGGCGCGATCTACCAGAAGCAGGGCGACCATACTCGGGCCCTCGCCGCCCTGAAAAAAGCGGTTGAGCTGGCCCCTGACGATGCGGATTATAAACAGGCCCTTGCCGCGGCGAGCGCGAGCGATACCCCCTGAACTTTGCCGCGGACGTCTTTTTTTTTCGGCGCCACCCGGCAATGCTTTCAGCAAAAAAGAAACGGCCGCCGGAGGATTACCTCCTCGGGCGGCCTTACCGCAAAACCTCTTCGGCTGGCGCTAGAACTGGAAGCGCACGCCGAACTGCGCCGCAAACGGCGTGCTTCCGTTTGCGATCTGGTTGAGGATCCTGTATCCCGGCGTGTTTTGAGGCGTCGGGACCGCGGTCAGCGGCGGGCACATGATCTGATTCCCGATCGTGCAGGAGCTCAGCAGCGGGCCGACGAATCCGCTCACGTCCGGGTCGGAATACAGGTTGCCGCGGTTGGTCAGATTGAAGAGGTCCGCAAGCAACTGCGCGTGGTACCGCTCGCCGATCTTGAAATCCTTGTTGATGCGCGTATCCCACTGGAAGAAGCCGGGTTGCCGGGCGGGGTAGCGCGGTAGCAGGAAGGGCTTTCCACTTCCGGTCTGAACCACCGGCCGGTCGTTGAACGAAAACTGGTTGATTACGAAGTCGAGGTTGGTGTCCGTATTGTTGTATGCCGGGTAGGCAAAGCCACTGTGTGCGCTGAGCGTGCTGCTCCAGGTGAAGCCAAAGGGCAGGTCAATCACGCCGGCAGCCTTGAACTGATGCGTCACGTCCAGCCCGCTACGCCCGTAGTCCAGGTTGATATTGAAGGGGTCCTGCGGCCCGAAGAAGGTGTCGGTATCGCGCTCGCTCGAGGCGTTATCCGAGTTTGTGGACCATGTGTAGCTAGCGAAGAACTGATACCGGTGCGAGAAACGCTTGTTCACCGCGGCCACAAACTCATTGTAATTGCCCCGGCTGAAGCTCCCAAGTTCGTTCGCTGTATTGATGCTGCAATCCAGCGGCATTCGGGGGGCAAGAAAGTCTCCCGGAGGCACGGTGGTGGGGCAATTCGTGGCATTATAGGGCGCCAGAATCGCGCGCCCGAATTGGTCCGTGCCCATGGGCACGAAATTCCTCGACCAGACGTTTGTGCTGAATCCGCCCGTTCGCAGATGGTCGGAATGAACATAGACGTAGGTTGCCGAGACGTTCCACCCCTGCGCGATCGTATGCTCGAATCCGGCGGTCAGGTTCGAGACCCGCGGGTTCTTCAAAGCGGGATCCGCGTAATTGATGTTGGGACAGCCAACCTGAATCGTCTGCAACGTGCATAGGTTTGTGTTGGTTGGCAGCGTCGAAGGAAATAGATACGGGAAGCCGCTCCCCGGGGGAGCGCAGGTAAAGATACAGGTGGTGACGGTCTGCAGGTCGAAAATGTCCGTCATGAAAATCGTTGGCGTTTGCGCGTAGTAGAAACCCCATGCGGCACGAATCACCCAGGGATGTTCCGTTCCCCCTACGTTCCAGGCAAACCCGATGCGCGGCCCCCACTGTCCAAAATCATTCGGGACCCGCTGCGGCACGGGCGCAATCCTCGTGCCGGAGCCCAGCGGCCCCACACCGACGTACACCTCCTGGCCCGGGATCGGCTGCTGCGGCTGTGGATTCCATGTGCCGTCCCAGCGGATTCCGTAGGTGACCGTAAAGCGCGGTTTCAGCTGCCACTTGTCCTGCCAGTAGAGGCCTAGCCCCGTCTGGTAGTTCGGAAAGAGCGTGCCGGCTGGAAGCGGCGCTTTCCCGATACCGAACCCTTGCGCATAACTGCCCGGGAAAACGGTGATGGGGTTGGGCTGGTTGAACTGGGAAAGCGCGGTAAAGGTATACTCGCCCGCGCTCCAGCCGTTGAACTCGTCTTTGCGGTCCACGAACGTGTCTACGTCTCCGCCCCACTTCATGTCGTGGTGGCCGAAGGAATAGCTGAAGTTATCCTGCCCCTGCAGCTTGCCGTTGTCGTTGTTGATGGGCAAGAAGAAGTGCTCGCCGAAGTCTGCTCCGATCGTGAAATTTGGATTGCTGTTGTCCGTAATCGTCACTTCGGGGGCCGTGCTATTGGGATGGCGCGGTCGCGTTTCTCCGGAGATCGTCACCCGGATCTCGTTTACCTTTTGGCCGAACACGCTGTTCAGCGCGAAGACCCCGCTCAACCCGGCGTTGTGGAAGTGTTCCGTATCGCCGAACGCAATCGGCACCTCATTCTGCCCTCGCCCGCCGGTGAATCCTTGCGTGTCGTTGTACGTCCAGAAGCCTCGAACGCTGAAGTGATTGACGGGGCTGAGCTGGTAGTCATAGTGCCCCAGCACGCTTGCCAAATTCTGGAATTGGTTTTGCGAGCCTTCAAGCTGCGCCAGGTTCGCGACCCCGTAGCACGACATCAGCACGGACCCGCCCGGAACGGCGCCCTTGCAGGCTGCGGGAACCTGATCGGTACCCATCTGCGGTCCGAATGTCGGACCCGTAGCGGTGGCCAGAGCCGCCTGACAATCGGTCTGGTCCGGGCCGCTGCAGAAATTCGTGGCCAGCGGGCCATGCTCCCGCTGGATGTCCGCGGAAAGGAAGAGAAACTGCTTGTCCTTATGGATGGGGAATCCGATGGACCCCCCGAACTGGTGCTGCGAATCGATGTTAGGCGCAAAGCCGAGTGCGTCGGTAGCGGTCAGGCTGGAGCCCCGGTAGTAGTAGTGGCCCTCGCCGTGTACCTGGTTTGTGCCCGACTTCGTGATCACGTTCAGCAGGCCGCCGGTCGCGCGGCCGAACTCGGGAGCAAAGCCGTTTGTGATGACTTCGAATTCCTGCACCGCTTCGAGCGGGATCGTGAAATTCTTAGTCTCGAGGGAGCCGAAGTATTCGCCGAAGAAGTTGTTGGTGCTGTCGGCGCCGTCGATCACCAGGCCCGAGTAGTCGCTTTGCTGGCCGCCGAGGCGCAGCCCGCCGCGCAGTCCGGGCACCACCGATGCCGACGGAGCCAGCCGCGCCATGTCGCGATAATCGCGCCCGGGGAAGGGGAGGCTGTTCACGCTCTGCGCGTTAAGCAGTTGGGTGACGCCGGCGGTGGGTGTTTCCACTTCGGCGTTCGTCGCCGACACCGTCACCGTTTGCTGTTGCGACTTCAGCGGCATGGCGATGTCCACCACCAGGCTGCTGCCGACGTTCAACTCAATCTCGGTGACCTTGGTGGTCGCGAGGTTTTCATGCTCGGCCGTGAGGACATAGACGCCCGCCGGGATCTGCAGGAAGTCGAAGCTGCCGTCATCGCCGGAGACGATCGTCCGCTGGTATCCGGTGGACGGATTCGAAAGCGTCACCTTCGCCTTCGGCACCGGGGCGTGGGACGCGTCGTACGTCGTGCCGTGAATTTCGCCGCGCTCCAGAGTTTGCGCATAGGCACCCGTCGCCCACGCCAGCGCGCCCAAAAGACACAGAGCCAAGCCCATGGCCTTCAGCATTCTCATGGTTTTCCCCCTCGCGCTCCACTTTCGAGAACCAACCACCCCGGGATGCGACACATTCTCTACTTTCCGGACAATCTTGCAAGCAGAAGTTGAAGAAATCTCTCCGCGTCCACGCCGACGCACACCTGCACGTTGGGCGCGACCGCGTCCACCGCCTCAATCATGTAGCGGTCCCCGTGAAGCACGTTCCGCTCCACTGAATTGTGCCGGTTCGCCACCGTCTCCCCCCGCGTGAACTCGCCCCGCGTCTCGACGTCCACCCGCATCGCTTCCGTTTTTACCAGGGTCGCGTCGATCGCCGCCCCTACGGCCAGCGGGTCGTACATCGGCGCCCCTTCATAGCCGTATTTTTCCGATAGTCGGATCAGGAACTCCATCACCTTTCCGGCAAAGTCGTTCATCGGGCCGTGCGTCCTCCGCAATGCCTCGAGGTGCTTCCGGGTGAACAGCGTCTTGTCCCCCACATCCAGGCCCACCATGGTCAGCGGCCACCCGGCCTGGAATACGATTTGCGCCGCTTCCGGGTCTCCGAAGATGTTGGCTTCGGCGGACGCATTCACGTTCCCGCCCGAAATCGAACCGCCCATCACCACGACGTCCTTCACCAGCCCCGCGATCGAAGGATCCCTCTCCAGCGCCAGCGCGATGTTCGTCTCCGGCCCGACGGGGATCAGCGTGATCTGGTGCGGAAAGGCGTGCACGATCTGAATGATCAGATCCGGTGCAAACCGCGCATCCGCGTGACACTTGCTTGGCGGCAGCTCCACGTTTGCGAGTCCGTTCTTCCCGTGCCAGAACTCGGCCGTGACCAGCTTCTGGAACAACGGATGCTGCGCCCCGCCTGCCACGGGAATATCGCAGCGCCCCGCCAGCGACACCAGCTTCAGCGCATTCTCGAGGCCCTGCTGCGGCGTCACGTTCCCGGGAACCACGGTGATGGCCTGCACGTCCAGCTCCGGCGAGTTCAGCGCCAGCAGGATGGCCATCGCATCATCCGTCCCGGGGTCCGTATCAATGATTACCTTGCGCGCCGCGGCATCGCTCACCGGCGCACCGAGCAGCCACGCGGGAAGAAAGAGGGCCAGGAGCAACAGAAAAAAGCGAGGAAGCACACGCCCGCTCGCGCGGAGTAGGCGTTCTGCTCGCGGTGACTTGCGGGAACGCGATGAGGAATTTCTTTCAGCCACTTCAGGACGATCACACCCGGGAAACGAAAAATCGCGCGTAGCCTAGCGCTCGCCCGGAGAGGTGTCAAGCAGGAAAGCTCGGTTTGCTGAGGCTCCGATGGCGATCTAGTTGACTGTTCCGCTTCGAAACAGACTCAATGCCTGGCGCTTAATGCAGCATAGCGGGGAAAAGCGTTGGCCGGTGCTAGAATCCCTCCTCTAATGAATATCCGCGAGCCTTTCCGAATCCTGCCCGGAAGCTTCGGCACGCTGTGCGCGGTCGTGGTTCTGCTCGCGGCGACCGCCGGCATGCCGGAAGGCCTCCCGTTTTTTGCTCAGAAGGGAGCGCGGACAGCGAGGCCGCCCGCAGCCGCGAGCAAATTCTCTCCCGCACCCGCGGACGCGAATCCGTTCCATGTGCAATTTGTGGACGTCACACGCGAGGCCGACATTCGCTTTCACCACGAGCGCATGGCTTCGAAAGAAAAGCTCTACGTGGAAACGATGGGAGCGGGAGTCGGCTGGCTTGACTACGATCAGGACGGCTTCCTTGACGCCTTCTTCGTCAACAGCGGCATCACCCCGCTGTTTCATCCCGCGCAGCCGCCGCAGCCCGCGCTCTATCGCAATAACGGCGACGGCACGTTCACCGACGTCACCGCGCGCAGCGGTATTCGCAGCGACGGGACGATTTTCTTCGGCGTGGCCGTCGGCGATTTCGACAACGACGGCTATCCCGATATCTACCTCACCGGCTATCGCCATTCCGTGCTGTATCACAATAACGGCGACGGCACGTTTACGGACGTCACCGCCCGCGCCGGGGTCGGCAACGACGGCAACTGGGGCACCGCCGCCGGCTGGTTTGACTACGATCGCGACGGCAAACTCGACCTGCTCGTCGTGAACTACGTTCGCTACGACATGGACCACAATGTCGTTTGCGGCGATTCCCGCCCCGCCTACCGCGCTTATTGCCATCCCGACAGCTTCCCCGGCACCTCCCTGCGCCTGTACCACAACAATGGCGATGGCACGTTCACCGACGTCACCGCGAAGGCCGGCCTCGTCAACTCTGATGGCAAGAGCCTCGCCCTGGTCCTCGCCGATCTCAACAACGACGGTTGGCCCGACATTTTTATCGCCAACGACACCGAGCGCAATTTCCTGTATATCAACAAGCACGACGGCACATTCCAAGACGTCAGCTACACATCCGGGGCCGGCTTTAGCGAGGAAGGGAAGCCCGAAGCCGGGATGAGCGCCGATGCCGCCGACCTCACCGGCACCGGCCGCATGGACCTCTACGTCAGCCACCTCGACTTCGAGCTGAACCGCCTCTACCGCAACGATGGCGCCGCCGGCTTCACCGACGCCACCGTCGCCTCCGGGCTCGGCCAGTCCAACATCCTCAACAGCAGCTTTGGCGCACGCTTTTTCGACTTCGACAACGACGGCTGGCGCGACCTGCTCGTCATCAACGGCCACATCCTCGACAACATCGCGCTCTACCATCCCGACGTCACCTACGCCGAATCGAAAAAGCTCTATCGCAACGTCGGCGGCGGCCGTTTCGTGGACTCCACCGCAACCCAGCCCGCCGCCTTCCTCGCGCCACGTGTCGGTCGCGGTCTCGCCGTCGGCGACTACGACAACGACGGCGCGCTCGATTTCCTCGTCAACAACAACGGCGAAGACGCCCAGCTTTTCCACAATGCCGGCGGCAACCACAATCATTGGCTCGGCGTTCGCCTCGTCGGCACCAAAAGCAACCGCGACGCCATCGGCGCCCGCCTCAAACTTGTCGCCGGCTCCTTGACCAGCTACGATCAGGCCAAGGGCGGCATGAGCTATTGTTCCGCCCAAGACCCGCGCATCTACTTCGGCCTCGGCAGCCATGCCCGCGTGGATTCGCTCGAGATCCTCTGGCCGAGCGGCGCCCGCGAACTCCTGAAAGACATTCCCACCGGCCAGATCATCACCGTCGAAGAAGGCAAGGGCATCACGCCTTACCGCTATCCCGCCCTCCATCGAAAAAGGTGATTCCAGGCGGGGCAATGCCCGGAGCGCCCCGCAGCCCGGGGGAAGATGCGCGAACTGTGGCATGATAAAGGATGCAGTACCGCGATACATTTCGCCTCTCCTTCGAAGCGCTCACCTCGCACAAGCTGCGCACCGCGCTTACCCTGCTGGGTCTCGTGATCGGCGTCACGTCGCTGATTCTTGTCATGACCCTGATTCAGGGCGCCGACGAATATGTGAAGGGAAAGATTGCGAACCTCGGCACGAACATCTTTCAGGTTTCGAAGATCCCTCTCGCCAGCGCGAATTTTGAAGAGGTCTTACGCGCGCGAAAGCATCGCGATCTGACCACAGACGACTGGCGCGCGGTTCAGGAAGCTTGCCATGTTTGCCGGGACGTCGGCGCGGAGGTCGACACGATGGGACACGTCCGCACCGAAGTGCAGAGCCTTTCCGACGTCTCCCTCCGCGGTGAATCGGCCAACATGGGCTGGATCAGCACCCTCGAAATTGCCTCCGGGCGCTTCTTTACACTGGCCGAGGAGCGCGGTGCCACTCCGGTCGTCGTGCTGGGCTCTGAAGTCGCCGAGCGGCTTTTCACCTCTGAAAGCCCTCTTGGCAAAGCCGTGCGCGTCGAAGGAGCCGAGTTCACCGTCATCGGCGTTGCCCAGAAAATCGGCTCCGTTCTCGGCCAGGACCAGGACCTCTTCTCCATCATTCCCCTGCCCGCCTTCGAGAAACTTTTTGGCTCCCGCAACAGCCTGACACTCGAAATCAAAGGCGCCCAGCCGCTGGATCCCTCCGAAGACGAAGTGCGCGTCATCCTCCGGGGGCGTCGCCACGTCAGCCCCGGCGCGACCGACGATTTCTACTTCATCACGGCCGAGAGCTATATGAGCCTCTGGCGCGACATCAGCTCGGTTTTCTTCCTCGTGTTTGTGATGATCTCCCTCGTGTCGTCGCTCGTCGGTGGCATCGTGATCATGAACATCACTCTTGTCAGCGTCACCGAGCGCATCCGGGAGATCGGTCTGCGCCGTTCCGTTGGCGCCACCCAGCGCGACATCGCCTTGCAGTTCCTCACCGAAGTTCTGGCGCAGTGCCTAGTTGGCGGTCTGGCAGGCGTCACCGCCGGGTTCGGCTTTGCCCTTCTGCTCAGGGAGTTCACGCCGTTTCCCGCGGCTGTCCGCCTGTGGGTTGCGGCGGTGGGCCTGTTGCTTGCCTCGTTGATTGCGGTGGTATTCGGGGTCTATCCGGCCATCAAGGCCGCGCATCTTGATCCGGTTGTCGCTCTCCGTTCAGACTGAACGTCTGTGAAGTGCTAGGCCTCCAGGCGGAAAGGGAGACAGATCTCCGATGATGGCCCGCGGCGAATGGAAAGAAAGCCTAAGCCTGGCGATTGCCAACATTATCAGTCAGAAACTGCGTTCCTTTCTGACCATGTTGGGAATCGTCATTGGCGTCGCCAGTGTCATCAGCGTCGCCGCCATCATCAACGGCCTGAATCATCACGTGACGGACAAAGTTCGCGAGATCGGCTCGCACTCCTTCTTCATCACGCGCTTCAAGGCCTTCACTTTCGATTTTGAGCGCCTCCCGGAAGAGATCCGCAAGCGAAAACATTTCACTCCCGACGACGCCGTCGCCATCCGCCAGCAGTGCCCCCACGTTGAGAAGGCCACGCCCATCCTGACGCGCGCCATTTTCCTGGGCGGTGACAACGAGATCCGCTACGCAAACAACCACGTCGAGGGCTCCTTCCTTCGCGGCGGTGAGCCGGAATTGGCCGACGTGATTCCCGTTTACGCCGTACAGGAAGGCCGGTTTGTTTCGGCCCAGGAGAACCTTCATGCCGAAACCGTTTGCGTTCTGGGCAACGCGATTGCCAACTCTCTCTTTGGGCCGGTGGATCCCATCGGGCGCGAGGTGCGCCTCAATGGCCTTCCTTTCCGCGTGATCGGCGTGTTCGAACCGCAGCAGGGCCTGTTTGGCGGGCCCGGCGTGGATCAGTTTGTCATCATTCCTTACCGGACGTTTGCCAAGCTCTATCCGGAAATTGAGGAAATCGTCATCGGCATCAGTGTGTCAGACGCTGCCTTTCTCGGACGCGCCCAGGACGAGGTGGTCGAAGTGCTGCGGCGCCGGCGCCACGTCCCGCCGGAGAAGTCGAATGACTTCGAGGTGACCTCGCCCGACCTTCTCACCGACCTGTGGAAACAGCTCACCGGCGCAATCGTGGCCCTCACTTTCATTATTGCCTCGATTGGGCTGCTCGTGGGTGGGATCGGCGTGATGAACATCATGCTTGTGAACGTCACTGAGCGCACTTCCGAGATCGGCGTACGCAAGGCGGTGGGAGCCCGCCGCCGCGACGTTCTCGCGCAGTTCCTGCTTGAAACGGTCACCCTAACCAGCCTGGGCGGGCTGATCGGGATCGTTCTGGGAGTCTCGCTCAGCCTCACGGTTGCCGCATTGTTTCCGGCGCTCCCCGCTCGCGTCTCCCTCGGCTGGATCGCCGTTTCCGCAATCATTTCCATAGCCGTGGGGCTCTTCTTCGGTTTGTATCCCGCCATGAAAGCGTCGAAGCTTCCGCCGGTCCTCTGTCTTCGCCACGAATGATTGCTGGAAGGGACGCGCCGGTTGCGCCAGGGAGCGCGGAGCTTTCCTCTTGCGCTTCGACAAGAGAAACGATATTCTCTTGTCGAAGTATCAGGGGGGACGCATGCCGGACCACCGCATCGATCTTCCGCAGGGCACTCTGGACCTGCTCATTCTCCGAACCCTCGCACTGGGACCCGAGCACGGGTGGGCGATTTCCGAGCGCATTCACCAGATCTCCAGCAATGTTCTCCTGGTTCAGCAAGGCTCGCTCTATCCCGCCCTTCACCGGCTCGAACGGCGCGGCTGGATCAAGGCCCGCTGGGGAGCCTCCGAGAACAACCGCCGCGCGAAATTCTATGAGCTGACGCAGAGCGGCCGCAAACAGCTTGAGGCCGAAAAAAGTGAATGGAAAAAGTTGACGCTCGCCGTCGCCCAGGTGCTGGGAACAGCATAGAGTGAAGATGCTGAGTGATCTCCTGATTCGCGCGCGCGCCCTGTTTAGGCGCAAAGCCGTCGAGAGCGAGCTCGACGACGAGTTGCGCTTCCATTTCGAGCAGCAGGTCGAGAAGCTCGTTCAGTCCGGCCTTCCTCTCCCGGAAGCTCGCCGCCGCGCTCGCTTGGAATTCGGTGGCTCCGACCAAATCAAAGAGGAATGCCGCGACGCTCGCGGCGTTAGCCTTCTCGAAGCCCTGGCTCAGGACATCCGCTTCGGCCTCCGCATGCTCCGCAAATCGCCCGGCTTCACCGCCGTTGCCGTCCTCACCCTCGCCCTCGGCATCGGCGCCAACACCGCTATCTTCAGCGTGGTGCAAGGCGTCCTTTTGGCGCCTCTGCCTTACCGCGAGCCGGATCGCTTGGTCACGGTTTGGCTAAACAATTTCCGTCTGCAAAGTCCCACGGATCTCTCTTATCGTGATTTCTTGGATTGGCAGCTCGGCGCCCTGCCCTTCGAGAATATGTCGGCGTACGCTTGGCGCAGTTTCGATTTATCTAGCCCCGGGAATCCGGAACATCTCGAGGGCAGGGAAATCTCCTCGAGCTTCCTCAGCACGCTCGGTGTGGGGCTGGCGCTGGGGCGGGAATTTTCCGTGGAAGAAGACCGCAACGCCGGCGCGCCGGTGGCCATTATCAGCAACGGCCTCTGGCGAGACCGGTTCGGCGGCAGCGCAGCGGCACTCGGCAAGCCCATCGTGCTGGATGGTGTCGAAACCACGGTCGTCGGAGTGCTTCGGCCGGATTTTCGCTTCGGAACAGGCTACGCCGATGTTTATATTCCCATCGGACAGAGAAAACTTGTAGACGCGAACGATCGAACGGCTCATGACGTCGAGTGTGTTGCCCGCCTGAAACCAGGGGTCAGCCTGGGCCAAGCCGAAGCGGAGATGAACGCGATTCAGGAAAATATTGATCGCCTCAATCCCGAGACCGAGCAGGGGTTGGGAGCCAAAATCATTCCTGCCAAGGAGCCGCTCGTCGGCGATGTACGCGGCACACTTTTGCTACTGCTGGGAGCGGTCGGCGTCGTGTTGCTGATCGCGTGCGCGAATGTGGCGAGTCTTCTGCTTGCGCGTTCGGCGGCGCGCGCGCGCGAATTTTCCATTCGCGCGGCTCTCGGCGCCGGTCGCGGACGCATTGTGCGCCAGCTGATCACGGAGAGCGTCCTTCTTTCGGTTTTGGGTGGAGTACTGGGCTTGGCGGCGGCAAAATGGGGACTCAGCGCGGCGTTGGCAACTCTGGCCGCCGATTTGCCTCGCAGCGACAACATTCACGTGAATGCTTCTGTGCTTTTCTTCGCGCTGGGTGTTTCGATTGTCGTCGGCATTCTGTTTGGTCTGGCGCCCGCACTCAGGAGTGCAAGGGCGGATCTGCAACCGTCGCTCAACGAGGGAGGTCGCGGATCAACTGGAGGGCACCACCGTACGCAAAGTGGGCTCGTAATCGTTCAAATAGCTCTGACGCTGGTGTTACTCGCAGGCGCTGGATTGCTGTTCCGCTCCATCCAGCATTTGTGGAAAGCAGACCTCGGTTTTGAATCGCAGCACCTTCTAACTTTTCAAGTGGGGCTCTCGCCTTCGGCGACCAAGACGGGCGCAGGCGTGCGTGCCGCCTACCAGCAGTTGCTGGACCGCATCCGTCAGATTCCCGGCGTCCAGAGCGCGGAAATTACTACCGAAGTGCCGATGACTCATCAAGTCAACGCGATCCCCTTTTGGGTTGACTCGCACCGGCCCGCATCCGTTGCCGAGGCGCCACGCACTTTGGGGTTCATCACCGGCCCTGATTTTCAGCAAGTGATGCGGATGCCGCTCATCCGGGGCCGCTTCATCGGCCGACAGGACACCATCGATTCGTCGCTGGTCGCCGTGATCGACAGCGAGCTCGCGCGAACTTATTTCCCGGGCAAGGACCCCATCGGCCGGACCATAACGTTTCCCCAGGTCGGCGACTATCGGATTATCGGCGTCGTGGGCCACGTGCAGCACTGGCAAGTGGGTTTTTCCAGCCCTTTCACTCAAAATCAATCCTACGTTTCTATTTACCAGATACAGGACCGGTGGATGACCACGATTGATACGTGGACGTGGGTCGTGGTTCGTACACCGCTGGACGCCTCGGCCGTTCTGCCCGAAATCAGAAAGGCAGTCTTCGGGGCCGCGAGCGATCAAACCGTTTACCACGCGCAAACCATGCCCGCGATTGTTTCTGAATCCATGTCGCCGCAACGATTCCCGTTGATTCTACTGGGGAGCTTTGCAGGTTTGGCTCTGCTGCTGGCGTCCATCGGAATCTACGGCGTGATCTCCTATTCGGTGACCCTGCGCGTGCATGAAATTGGAATTCGCATGGCGCTCGGCGCGCAGACGCGGGCCGTTTTCCGCATGATGATCGGGCATGGCCTTCGGCTGGCTCTGGCTGGCGTCGCGACCGGCGTGGCGGCCGCGTTGATTCTCATTCGCCTGCTATCGAGCTTCACGCACCTGCTCTACGGAGTCGGGGCGGACGATCCGGTAACCTTCACCGCCGTATCGCTCCTGGTGACCGGGGTGGCTATCTTGGCTTGCTACATTCCCGCACGCCGCGCGGCGAAGGTCGACCCCATGGTCGCGCTGCGCTACGAATAGCGCCGTTCGCCCGCCTCCCGCGGCTCCTCCGTGTCCCCGAGGGCGCCGCTTAACGCCGCCCCGTTCCAATAGTGCAGAAGTGAACAACCTTCTTCGTGGATTGCGATGTTCTTCACTGGATTCGAGTAGAATCCTATTACCGCTCTTGGGGACAGCACTCCGTCCGCGGAAGGATCTATGAGCGTCTTAACGACACTGGATGATATCCACGCCGTCGAAAGACTGCGCATCGGTGACCTCGAAGAGGCCCGCGCCATCCAGGAAATGATGATGCCCACCGAAACGTTGCGCCGGGGTTTGGTGACCGTGTCGCACGAGTTTCACCCTGCCGCCGAAGTGGGTGGCGATTTTCTCGATTATTTCGAGCTTTCCGACGGCAACATCGGGATCTTTGTCGGTGATGTTTGCGGCAAGGGCCTGCCGGCGGCGATGTACGCCGCGCTCACCGTCGGCACGATACGCGGCGTGCACAAGACGGGCCAGATGCCCCGCGAGGTTGTTTCCCTTCTGAACCAGCGTCTGTTGTTCCGGGGCAGTTTGCGCCGCCATTGCGCCTTACAATATGCGGTCTACGATCCGCGCAGCCGCCAGATGCACATCACCAGCGCGGGCATGCCAGGGCCTTTGCACCTCACATCGAAGGGATGCCGCGATCTGAAGCTCGAAGACATACCGCCGGGCCTGTTCCCGACGACGACTTACGAAATGTCAACGTTGTCCCTCGAACCGGGAGACTCGGTGCTTTTCTACACTGACGGAATCACCGAAGCATTCAACACGGAGAACGAGCAGTTCGGAACCGAGCGCCTCCGGGTGCTTTGCGCTGCACATCGCACCCTTTCCGCCAGCGAAATGCTGAAGCATGTTGTCTCCTCCGTCGTGACTTTTGCCCATGGCAGAGAACAGCACGACGACATTGCCGCAGCCCTGTTTTGCCTCGGCGCGGCCCTTCCCGACAGCGCTCGATGATCCGGCCGTCGTTTCGAGGTGCTTTATCCCTATTTGTTTTGTTTGGTGAGCCCGGAGCCTTCAGCCGGCGCCACAACGGAGGAACCACATGCATCGGGCCATTCCGCTGGCTTTGCTGATCTTGATCCTGGGAACGCTTGCCCTTTCGCAACAGCCTCGTCCGTCTCCCATGGCTTCCGCCGGCCGCTCGGAGGCTGTGCGAGCCATTAATGATGCATCCGTGCAGCTTGCTGAACTCGAGAAAATCCATGCCAGGACCGTTGCGATCAACGCCGATCTCTCCAGGCTCTATGACGCCCTGAGCAAGAAAGCTGCCGAGGTAGGCAAACTGGCCGGGACAGTGAGATCGGGCGGTGGTATCGCTGGTGCCGCCGCGGGAGGCAGCTCCACGCAGGATCTCATGAATGCAACCCAGCAGATGCAGGAGATGCAGATGAGCTTCAATTTGCAATATCTCCAGCTTCAGGAAAACATGCAGAACACCAGCCGTCAGTACACTGCTGTGAGCAACATCCTGAAGACCAAGCACGATACCGCGAAGAACGTGATCAGCAATATGAAGTGACGGTTTGCGTTCCCGCTTGCAGCTTGGGATGATATTGGCGCAACCCTAGGAGAGACCACATGCGCATCTATGAAGATAAGACACTGAGCGACCAGACTTTTATCCTGGAAGAAAACGTATTCCTGAACTGCAGCCTCAAGAACTGTGACGTATTCTATTCAGGTGGTGATTTCGAGTTTGTGAATCTGAAGCTCGACAACACGCGCTTTCACTTCCGCGGGGCCGCCAAGAACACCCAAATGCTATTTCAGACGATTGGGCTCCTCAAAGAACCGTCCCAGATGCCTGCACAGATAAGCATGACCAGCCAGAAAACAAACTGATATCTCCGCTGTCAGTTTGCCGCGGCTGCTGCGGCTGCCGCGGCCGGCCGGGGTGCGTGAAGCAACCGGAAAGAATCTTCTTAGGATGCGGTTTTCGTTTCGCGCGTCCGATCGAGGAGGGAATACAGCACCGGCATCACCAGCAGCGTGATAAACGTCGAGAGCAGCAGCCCGCCAATCACCGCCAGCGCCAGCGGCTTCTGCAACTCCGCACCCGAGCCGAGGCCGAGCGCCAGCGGCAGCAAACCAAAAAGTGTGGCCAGCGTCGTCATCAAAATCGGGCGAATGCGAATCTTGCCCGCGGCCACAAGCGCTTCGTGCAGCGGAAGTTTTTCTTCATCCCACAGCTTGTTCACGTACTCGAAAAGAATAATGCCGTTCTTCACCACCAGTCCCACCATCAGGATGATCCCCATGAACGACGACACGTTGAGCGCGGTGCCGGAAACCCACAGCATCAGGAAGACTCCCACCAGCGAAAGCGGCGCGGCCGAAAGAATAATCAGCGCCGGCGTGAAGCGGTGGAACTGAATCACCAGCACGACGAAGACGGCAGCGAGCGCCAGTCCCAGCACCTTCAGTAGGTCGTGGAACGAGCTCTGCTGGCTCTCGTACTGCCCGCCGATTTCGTAGGTGGTGCCCACCGGCAGGGAAACGCCGTGCATCACTTTCTGCACGTCGGCGATCGCGCTGCCCAGGTCGCGGTTTTCGAGGAGGCGCGCCGTGATCGTCACCATCAGCCGCTGGTTTTCCCGCAGCAACTGGCTTTCCCCCTGGACGCGCTCCACCTGCGCCAGCAGAGAAAGCGGAACAATCTGTTTGGCTGGGTCCACGAGCGGAAACTGCACTATGTTGTTGTAGTCCCCGCGAAACGAATCGGGGAAGCGGACGCGAATGGGAATCGTGCGGTCCGCCTGGCGCAGCTCCGTTTCGTTGATGCCGAGCAGCCCCGCGCTCACTTGCTGCGACACCTGCTCGGCGGTCAGCCCGGCGCGGCCTGCAAGAGACGGGTCCACGTGGAAGACAAGTTCGGGATTTCCTTTTTGAATTCCCTTGAAGTCCACGAGGCCGGGAATTTTTTCCAGACGCGGCTGAATCTCGTCGGCGAGCTGCTCGAGCGCCGGCATGTTGTTTCCGAAAAGTTTCACCTCCACCGGCTCGGGCGAAACCTCGAGGTCGCCAATCTGGTCCTGCAGAATTTGCGAGAACTCGACATCGATTCCGGGGATGTTCTTGTTGATCTGGTCGCGCAGATCGTCCATCACCTCCTGCGTGCTGCGCCGGCGTTCGGAGGCGGGGCACCCGAACCAGCTCATCGGCCAGCGGCACAGCGGCTTCATCTTGACCATGAGGTCGCCTTTATTCGGCAAGGTGACGTAGAGACCGAGCTCGGCACCGGTGCGCCGGGAAAAAGCGCCTGTCTCCGGCATGGCGGCGATGCGCGCCTCGACTTGGCGAAGAATCAGATCGGTCTGCTGCAGCGAAGTTCCCGGAGGCGTGAGGTAGTCGAGGACGTAGCCGCCCTCATCCATCTCGGGCAAATATCCTTTTGTTCCGAACGCAAACGCGGTCGCGCCGACCGCGACGGAAACCAACACCGCGACGGCAACGATTCCTCGATGGCCGAGCGACCAGCGCACCGCCCGTTCGTAGGCGCGGTTGACGGGGGCGATGATTCCTTCCGAGGAAGTGCGATGAGTGCCGGCCGAAAGAAAGCGCAGCGAAAGCAGTGGAATCACGGTGAGGGCAAAAACGAGCGAGAGAAGAATGGAGATGCCCAGGGTGAGGCAGAGCGCAGAAAAGAATTCGCCGACCCAGCCCTTCAGCAAACCGAGCGGGAGAAAGACGACCAGCGTGGTGGCGGTGGAGCCGACGACGGCTCCCAAAAGCTCCCGGGTTCCTTTTTCCGCCGCCTCCGCCGGGGATTCGCCCAGGCCGAGATGGCGATAAATGTTTTCGATGATGACCACGGCATCGTCAATGATGATCCCGATGGCGATGGCGAGGCCGCCGAGCGT
>Ga0073928_10005309_pt1 | contig 18191 bp, 19 predicted proteins | sample PaiPotPPA55metaG_FD_76969 | JGI IMG/M metagenome (GOLD analysis project Ga0073928, IMG submission 76969) | Iron sulfur acid spring bacterial and archeal communities from Banff, Canada, to study Microbial Dark Matter (Phase II) - Paint Pots PPA... ... | reverse complement strand
TAGATTTCACTTTTTGGAAAATTGTCAGTGACCCGATATACATCGCCAGCAAAGCTCCTAGCCTTTTGCCAGACAATCAGCTCTTGATATCTATGGCCCATCTCATGAGCCTTCCTCCCCCTCGCCATCCGAAACTTGAAACATGAAACTTGAAACTTACCCTCCTGCCTTCATCTTCTTAATCTCCTCAACCAGCGGCGGCACGATATCGAACAAATTCCCCACGACTGCATAGTCCGCAATCTCGAAAATCGGCGCTTCGGAGTCTTTGTTAATCGCGATGATGGTTCGGGCGCCTTTCATGCCCACAACGTGCTGAATCGCGCCGCTAATGCCCAGTGCGAGATAAAGCTTAGGAGCCACCGTCTGTCCCGAAGATCCTACCTGACGGTCCATGGGGAGCCATCCAGAATCGCAAATTGGACGTGAGGCCGCGATTTCTCCGCCCAAGGCGTCCGCAAGCTGCTTCGCAATTTCGATGTTCTTCTGCTCTTTAATGCCGCGGCCTACGGACACTATGATCTCCGCTTGCGTTAAGTCGATGGCCTGTTTCGCCTCCTTGAATACTTCCTGCGGCTTGCTACGAATAACACCATCCGCAATTTCTGCATTGACTATCTCGACGGGGGCAGCAGCAGCTCCGGCTTCCACTTTGTCCCCCCGAAATGCTCCGCTCTGAAACGTTACGAACCAAGGCGCCTCACAAGCGAAGCTAACATCGGCGGCGAATTTACCTTGGAACATCTGGCGCGTAAACAACAGCTTGTCACCATCTTTCTTATAACCAATGCAATCGCTGATCACCGTGCTGCCCATAGAAGTGGCGAGTTTGGGAATGAAATCGCGAACCTGATAGGTATGTGGAAGAAGAACCAGCTTCGGCTGCTTGGATTCAAGCAACTGCTTCAAGGCAGTAACGAATCCGCCAGGCGTATAAGGCTCGAGCTTCGACGATTCGACCGCGTAGACCTTGGAGACTTTCTTAGCTGCTACTTCGGTGGCGAGATTTCCAACGCCTTTTCCCACGATGGCAGCGTCAAGCGCCCATCCCGTTTCCGCGGATAAGCCTTGCCCAGCAGCAAGAGTCTCCCAGGAAACACGGCTGAGCTTACCTTGGCGTTGTTCGAGAATCGCTAGAATTGTCTCGGGCATAAATCTGCTCGTGCAGCACGGGCACCCGCGCCAGACTGTCCTATTTGGAGGCTTCCGCGTTTGTGCGCGCCCACCCCAAGCAGGATCAGGCCCAGAGTCCCCTGCCCCAGCACCCACCACATCCACATGTGGGACCCGCTACGCAGGCCGACATAAACAAACGAACAAAGGATGAAGGCGAACCATAGCAGCAGCTTGCCGGCCGTCATCATCACCGAGCCGACACGCTCCTCGCCAGCCATCGCCGCTTCTTCCATTCTTAACAAATCTTTTCCAGCCATGGTGATTTTGACTCCTTGCCTACCAATAGTTAGATCACGTGGACTTCATTACGCAACTTGTCCACTAGCTTTTTGGCGATTTCGGAAGGCGTCCCCTCCAGGTATTCAGTATTTTTTGTCTTCTCCGGAATGTACATGCGTTCAATTTTCTGCAAATTATCAGTTACAGCAGACCTCACCTCGTCGAATGAAACTTTTCGCAACGGCTTGTTCTTCGCCTGTTTGATGCCGATAAGCGTGGCATAGCGAAGTTTGTTGATGCCCGATTGAATCGTGAGCACTGCAGGCAATGGCATGTCAACGAATTGAAAGTATCCCGCTTCGAGTTCGCGCTTCACGCGGATGCCAGCGTCATTCTTCTCAATATGCATAATGATGGTCGCGTGGGGCCAGCTGAGCAGTTCCGCGAGAATTACTCCGGTTTGCGCGTAGCCATAATCATCGGATTGCAGTCCGGTAAAAATCAGATCGAATTGCTCATCCTTAATCGCGGCCGCGAAAGCTCGCGCGGCATTGAAGGCATCCAGACGGACGAACGCATTGTCTTCAAGATGGATTGCCCGGTCAGCCCCTTTGGCTAACGCTTCCCGCAAGACCTGCTGCGAGCGCGCCGGACCAGCGGTAATCGCCACTACTTCCCCGCCGTGCTTCTGTTTTTGGCGCAAAGCTTCTTCGAGAGCGAAAGCATCCGGCTCGTTGACTTCGTACGAAACGTCTTCGCGAATCCACGTGCCGGACTCGTTCAACTTTAGCGGAGCGTCCTTCTGAGGCACTTGCTTGATGCAAACCAATATCTTCAAACTGGACTCTCCCCGTTCAAAACCCTAAATGACGATTCGGACCCGCGACTACGGACGGCTCCGACTCAAGCAAACCCGTCAGTATAGATGAGGAAGCAAAAACAAGCGAAATGAAGAAAGAACTAGGCATCTACGAACTCTCTATCCTCTATCGGCTCGTATTCCACGATGTATCCCGCCACGGCGCTGGCGGCCACGGTTAGCGGGCTTGCCAGATACATTTGTCCAGGGCCGCTGCGTCCGGGGAAGTTCCGGTTTTGCGCGCTGATCACAACTTGATCCGGCCTGGTTGTAACTCCCGGACCGGCGTTAATGCAGGCGCCGCAACTGGGCTCGATCACGTGCGCTCCGGCTTTGTTGAAAATTTCCAAATACCCTCTTCTCACGCAATAGTCTCTTGTCTCCTGCGAGCCGAACTGGATGTAAAACTGCACTGAGTCCGAGATTCGTTTGCCTCGCTTCAGCGCATCGGAAAGAACCTGGGCATACATATCCATGTCTTCATTCTTCCCCGCGGTGCAGGTTCCACCATACGCAAGCTCAATAGGAACTGGCGCATTCAACTCACGAATAAACTTGCCGTTTCCAGGATCGCCCGGCGTGGCTACCATCGGCGTAATTTCCTCGGCATTTATTTCGATCACGTGAGCGTATTGCGCGTCGGGATCGCTGTACAGACCCTCGATCATAGACGCTGCCTTATGGCGGCCAATCCCTCGACGCTCCATCAGGAACTCAATCGTTTTGTCGTCTGGCGCGACAATCCCAGTGAAGCCACCGATCTCCGCCGCCATGTTCGTCATGGTCGCCCGCTCGTCAACGCTCAAATCTTCGATCGCTTCTCCAGAATATTCAATGACCTTTGCAAGAGCTTTACCGCTCTTGATGTAGTCCATTCGCAACAATGCCAGAATGAAGTCTTTAGCGGTGACGTTTGGGTGCTTGCACCCCCGGATTATCACTCTGACCGATTCCGGCACGCGCACCCGCACATCTTTCGTGATCCAGGAATTGAACACATCCGTAGTCCCAATTCCGAATGCGACGCAGCCGATAGCGCCCGAGTGCGGAGTGTGTGAATCCGAGCCGACAATTAACTGCCCTGGTAAGGCATAGCTCTCCAGCACGACTGAATGGCAGATGCCCTCGGAGCCCTTGCGGTCCTTCAACTCGCCGTGCAGCCTAATCCCTCGTTGTTCCGCGAACTCCTCTTGTTTCAGCTTGAGTTGCGTGGCCAGATCGAGCAGCCCCATCTTCCGCTTCTGTTCGGAAAGTACTTCATCTAGAAACGTGAGGTGATCGCGGAAGAATAGAACCGAAGACGCATCGTTAACCGGCGCGTCGCGTCCAACTAATTGATTGAAGAAGATCGCCGCCATGGGCGTGACGTACTCATGACTAAAGCGCAGGTCGGTTCGCGCGAAGCCCGAGTCTCCGGGCTTCACGGCAGGAACTCCCACGTTGTGGTTTGCGTCCACCATATGCCGGGCAAAAATCTTTTCTGCCAAAGTCATGGCGCGAGGCTTAGTCGCAATTGGAGGCAGAAATACTTTGCCCTGAAGACGCGCTACGTTGAAATTGAACAGGCCGCCATGCTCAATGATCTGGGGTGTAATTTCATCTTCGCCCTGAGTAAATTCAGAAAGCGGAACCTCCTCGCCGGCTCGAATCTTGTCAATCAGGGAAAAGTTGGTAGAAGTAAGAACTCCAAGATTCTGGCAGTTCTGTTTGTAGATGCGCTCAATGTTCTCGGCGATGACGATCTTAATTCCGGCGCTTAGTTCGGCGTAAGGAGACTGTTCGCGGCTCGAACCTTTCCCGCGGCGTTTTCCGCTAACTGCGGCAACGAAGCCTCCTTTTTTTACATCGCTTCTTCCTATTGGGGTCTCATCTCCGCACTTCAAACCAATATATGGAAACTCCCCGAGCGTTTCATCAAAGAAAAAACAGATGTGCGCCGGAGTAATCTCGTCGGTGGAAATATCGTCACGAAGTTTTGGATTGTTAGCTGGATTGCGGGTATCCCAGGCCAAATCCTCTCCCGCCAACTGCCGTTTGATTAATGCAGGATCTTCTGTGAGGAACAGGATGCGCCCATTCAGTCGAACTTGATCGGGACGCTTCTCGATGTTGCGGTCGAGCAATGACTTGATCACTGGGCACCTGCGAGGCTAGGCAGCCAGTTCCCATTGTACCGTCATCGCCGGAGGGCGTCCTTACGGCACGACTGAAAGTCGTGCCCTTCCCATCTCAGTGATGCCCGTTCTTGCGGTCATACTTCTCCCCCGCCGGAATCGCGACGGTCAGACGATTTTCCTTGGGCGCAAGCGGACAAGTGGCATATGGAGTGACGGCACAAGGCGGATTGTGCGCTCGATTGAAATCAAGCACGACACTGCCGTTCACAACAGGATCCGTTTCCAGAAAACGGCCCCCCGGATACGTATCCGTCTTACTGGTGAGATCGTTGAACACGAAGAAAAGACCCTTGGAGGGATCGCCACCCAAATCAGTCAGGCTGACATCTTGACCATTAATCTTAAAATGCGCTTCGCCGGTTACGGGTGTGGGCGTGATGTCGCCTAAAACATTGGGCACGGCGACGGTTTTCTTTCCATCCGAAGGAACCCATGTGGCAGTGATGCGGTAGTTAGTGTTCAGCGGAAAGAATACGGGTCCGTGATAGTCCTGCGCAGCCTGGCTTTTGAGATCCTTGACGCGGATACCGATGCGCTCACCGCGCTTGATTACGCGCATCCGAAGACTGCCAATTTCAAGCACTGTCGGATGTTCGGTTGCGTCCGATTGCATTTCAGCGGCGGTAGTCGCCTTTCCGTCGATAGTGGCTCCAACTCCAGGCAGAATCTTTACCATCACAGTCTGGCCGTTGAGGTCGAATGATCCCGCATGCGCTGGAAGACTGCTAGTGGCCAAAACAATTTGATTTCCGGGGTCGCTTCCGAAACTGTTCGTACCGGGCTTCAGCCAAAACAATCCTGCCAGCGACAGCCAATTCTGTTTTAGATCGTCCCTCAACTCGGTTTTCCACTTTTCGAAGGCCTCTCGGTAAGCCGCGTCGGGCGCGGCATCCGGGAGAGATTCTGACGGACCCGCGCTGCAATACGAGGCGGCCAGAAACAACACGGTTGCGATTACCATTCCTCGCCAAGATTTCATATCTCGCAAATTCGACCTCCGGTCGCCTACTTCTTCGATTTACCGAGCTGCCGCACATACGCCACGAGTTCGTCAATCTGCGCGCTCGTCAACTGAGCCGAGAAAGGAGGCATATTCCCTTCGCCATCCGTAATGATGTGCTTCAGTTCCGCATCGCTCTTTTTCTGCACAACGGACGAGTGGAGATTGCGGGCTTTTAATTGCTTGCCCATCGTGGTATTCCCGGTCGCATCGGTTCCGTGGCACAAGACGCAATGAGACTTAAACAGGTTTTCTCCAGCAGCGACCGTGGGGTCAGCCGCGGCAAACGATAAGGCGGACACAAAGCAAATTGCCCCTAGAGACCTTAACCCCGCCTTGCATAAAAATCTGAGACCGTCCATACCGTCTATGGCTCCTCTTAGCTTCCGGCACCTCATTATAGATAAACTAGATTCAAAGATAAGCGAAGACTAAGAAACGTAATCGGCCATTGCAACTAATAGTTGCTATCGAAAGAATTCGGGCCGAGCGTCGAATAAACGTCACCGGGGCTTCCGCCAATTCATTAGAATGCAGCTAGTGTCCTCCTCGTCCAGAACAATCGAGAAATCCCCAGTTCTCGGAGACAACGGCGGAGGTTTCGCTTTCCCGCCGAATAATGGAGGAGGCCGGGATGGCGACGGTGGCGACAGCTCGCCTAATTACGAACGGCGTTTGCGCCGTGCAAGGCTGGGTCTGATTTTTGCGACTGCCCCCATCCTGATGTTGTTTCTTACCTTCACGACCGTGTTGGTTATTAGGCACGGGACCTCCACGTTCAACGAGCGCACCAACACTTACACGCGCGACTGGATACGGGTGACGTTGCCCACCGTCCTGCTATTGATAAACACGGCAGTGCTACTCGCCAGCAGCATCACGGTCGAAGTGGCGCGGCGACTGATCGCGCGGGATGTCACGCTCTCCCCACTTCGATCGATTCCGGGCATTTCAATCGGCGGAGAACGTGGGTTCCCCTGGCTTGTGGCCACTGCGCTTCTCGGAACCGCATTCCTTTGGGGGCAGTGGATGGCATGGCGAGAGCTTCTCGCCAAAGGTTTTTCTTTGTCTTCCGGCGCCAGCAGTTCCTTCGTCTATCTTTTAACGGCAACGCACGCGGTCCACTTAGTAGGAGGGTTGTTGGTACTACTCTATGCAGTAATCAATTATTTTCTTCACCGGCCAGTGGAGTCGAGGCACATCGTGGTTGATGTGACAGCGTGGTACTGGCACTTTATGCTTTTCTTGTGGATCGGTATTTTCCTGGTGCTGGAAGTTATGCGTTAGCGCAAGTCATTCAGATCAGCGCAGCCGCCCCAACTTATCCATCGGCCAATATCCGAAGACGGCCTTCCCATAAATGAAACTCGCATTGACCGGACCGAAATCCCGGCTGTCTTTTGACAGGTTGCGGTGATCTCCTAAAACGAAATAGCAACCGGGCGGGACCATAACAGTCTTATACGACCGGTCATCCACATAAGCTGGTGGAATGTAGTCCTCGTCGAGGAGATTTCCGTTCACATAAACTTGTCCGCCGTCGATGCGGATGCGATCCCCCGACAGCCCTATTACACGTTTAATAAAACTCTTCGAAGTATCTAGCGGATAGTGAAAGACGACAATGTCACCGCGCTGTATCGATTCCAGCCTGTAGACAAATTTATTGACGAAGATGCGCTCCTGATCGTCAAGGGACGGCATCATGCTGGTGCCCTCAACTTTCACCGGCTGGTAAAAAAAAATAATAAAGTTGGAAAGGGCGAACAGGCAAATAATTAGGTCTCGAATCCAAATCGACAGAATTGGTCGCTTGGGGACGACGGCGGTGCGCGTCGGTTGCGGGTCCTTAATCACTTCGTGGTCTGGCATCAACTTCAATTCTAACTGATGCGATGTGGGTTGAGTCCGTTTCGACCTATCTGCTCTCCGAAGTTATTTTTTGAATAAATTTTCGAAAGCCTGTTTAGCGTCCGCTGGGCGTGCAGAGAGGGGAGTGGATGTCTGTTTCTCAAACCTCACACTTATCGAGTAAAGGGTGCATGAATTGAGCTGATCTTTGCGAGCTATGCGCTCTTTGATGGGTTGCGTGCACTCAAAGCGGCTTGCAGGGTCAAAATAGGTGCACTGCTTGCACGAATGCAGTTCGAAGCCACATTTCGGACATTTTCCAACTGGCTCAGACAACGAATTGAGCAGCGTACCGCATTGCCCACAGCGCGATACCGAGTGGGTTGCAGCAAGCTGTAACGGTCGCGGCCCGAAGTGATCGGTCTTCGCAGGTCTCGCGTCGGAGCCGCCCGATTGGGGTTTCTGGCGTTCGCCGCGATCGCGATCCTGATAGCCGTGCTGCCGATATTTTTGTTCTGACAAAGAGTCTCCCGTTTGGCGGATATTGTCTCGCGCCCGACCGGTCGCCGCAAGTGCACGGAAGTGCCGTGCCCCTGACAAAAAACAGCCGCAAAGCGGCGGAAGAATACAGCCCAGGGCGTCAGCCCGGGGGGACCAGCGGAAAATGAACAAGCCCTGAAGGGGCGAAAGATCGGTTGCGACATAACCCCCGCCTCCGCAGTTATAACAAACAAACATCTTACAAACTCAAGACTCGCGCGTGACACACGCGGCCAGGCTCCAAATTACGCTGCTCCAAGTAAGCCGTGAATGCTCGACAAAAGAAATTACCTAGAATTTGGAGCGCACAAATGAAAACAGAAAATTCTCCCTCGGCTCTCTCATCTGAGATAACCGCCCGATCCAAAAAAGAAAACAATTCATCGATACGCAGCATCGTTAACCGGCGATCCTTCCTTAGGAATAGCGTGGTTGCCGGAGCTACCGCGACCATTGGAGCAGGAATGCTGGGAAATGGAGTGTCCGCCTTCGGACAAAACAGCAAAGGCCCCGCGATCACCAAGGGCGACATCGCGATCTTGCGGTTTCTAGCCGCGGCAGAACTGCTTGAAACCGACTTGTGGCTGCAATATACCGAGCTTGGCGGCACGCAGGACGGGGAAGAGCAGGGCCTGAACGGAGGAAGCCCTCAGTACATGGCTGCGCTTCAAATTCTTGACGGCGACATGCCACAGTACATTCACGACAACACCGACGACGAGATCAGCCACGAACAATTCATCAACGCGTACCTCGTGTCGAAGGGCGCCGACCCCGTCGACTTGGACGCGTTTCGCAATCTGCCAAGTAGTCAGGCAACTGGCGCGAAAAATATAGGGAGGCTCACCAATCTGACGCAGCTCACCGTCGATACCAGTTTTTGGACACGATACCGAAGCAGCACCCAGAATCCCGACCTAGACAAAGTTGTGTTTCCGCAAGCCGTAACTATTGTGAACCGAACCGCCATTCCAAGAACCGATGACGACCTGAATGGCCCCGCAACGGTTGCGCCCTTCGACATTCCCGACCATCTCAAAGCAATTGCTTTCACAGCGGGTTTCCACTTTTGCGCCATTGAACAGGGAGGCACCAGCCTCTACCCATCACTGGCCCAGAGAGTAACCAACCTGGAGGTTTTGCAGATATTGCTGGCCATTGGTCCTACTGAGACCTGCCACTTCCAAACTTGGCAGGACAAAGCAGGAAACACTGTTCCGCTGACGGACGTCGACCCGATTACCGGAGCGTCAGTCACCTTTCCGGATCTCACTGCGGATATCCCGCAACCAGAATCGCTTCAGTCCAACCTGATCATGCCGGAGCCTACGGATTTCATTAGCCATAACTTGCCGCCATGTTCAGTCATTCGGCCAATCAAAACAAATGGTGTAGCGATGGGAGCCGCCAAAGCTTTAACCGCAAGTGGACTCTTCATGGGCCAGTCGCCAGACTTTTTCCGGGCCCTTCACAAACTCGCGGCAGCGGCAGACGCGGCCCAGCGCGGTGTTTAACGGTGGCGGCATCATGATGTGACGATGTCTCCCTGGCAAGCGCTGTAGCGGGGGTTACAGCGCTTGCGTTTTTTAAGATTTTCAATTGAGGAGTAATCATGTTCGAAGGTTTGTTTCAACCGATGCATTTGCTGGTTATTTTCGGGATTGCATTGCTCGTCTTCGGCCCGAAAAAGCTTCCAGAACTAGGGAAAGGAATCGGAGAAGGCATCCGAGGTTTTAAGGCAGCAATGAAGATAGATGAAGCCGCAAAAAACGACGAGCAGAAGTCCTAGCCCAGCATTCAGCAGTCAGCATTCAGCAAACACCTGAGGTCTGAGTGCTGATTGCTGAGTGCTGCCTTTGTTATAATCCGCCCACGCTTCCCACTGAAATGACCGAGCCGTCCACGCCCCTGATGCGGCAGTATGCCGCCATTAAAAAGGAGCATCCCGCCGCTCTTCTATTCTTCCGCCTCGGCGACTTCTACGAACTTTTCTTCGACGACGCGATTCTTGCCTCGCGTGAACTTCAAATCACACTGACTTCGCGCAATAAGGAAAAAGGACTGGCCGTGCCCATGTGCGGAGTCCCTCACCACGCCGCCGACGGTTACATCTCGAAGCTCGTTCGCAAGGGATTCAAAGTCGCGATATGCGAGCAAATGGAAGATCCCCAACTCGCCAAGAAACTGGTTCGGCGGGAGGTCACTCGGGTTGTAACTCCCGGCACGGCGGCGGACTCTTCCCTCAGTTCCGAGGAGAGCAATTTTCTCGCTGCTGTGGCTCAGAGCGAAGGGCGCGCGGGATTTGCGGCGCTAGATTTATCCACCGGCGAATTCCGGGCGACAGAATTTCAGGGCGAAGATGCGCAAGCAAGAATCCAGGAAGAGCTACAACAGTTGCGCCCTAAAGAAGTTCTCTACGGATCGGCTGCTCCGCTTTTCGCCGCGAGGCAGCAAAATTCGCCCGCTGCGGGGCTTCCGGGTGGATACGCGGAGACTCCCCTCGACGACTGGATTTTTGCACCCGACCACGCCATCCCGTTGCTCGAAAATCATTTCGGAGTTCTGTCGCTCGAGGGCTTCGGGCTAGCGGCCAAGCCTGCGGCCGCCTCGGCGGCTGGAGCGATTCTCTACTATGTGCGGGCGACACAACGGGGCACTCTGAATCATGTAGATCGCGTCGGATTTTACGAGCGGCAAGACTGCATGATCCTCGATGCCGTCACGGTTCGCAATCTGGAACTGATCGAACCTCTTTTTGCCGGAACCGACGCAGGCGTAACCCTCTTCCGCTGTATCGATAACACATGCACTCCCATGGGCAAGCGTCTGCTGCGATCGTGGTTGCTGCGGCCGTCGATCAAACCTCCGGAGATAAATGCCAGACTTGACGCTGTAGAAGCTCAGGTAAAGGACATCGTAGCCCGGGAAGAATTGCGTAGCGCACTGGATCGGATCCTCGACCTGGAACGTTTGCTAAGCCGTGTAACCCTAGAAACAGCCAATCCGAGAGACATGCTCGCACTGGCAGCTTCGCTCGGGAAGATTCCCAACGTGCGTCTGGCTTTGAAACGCTTTCAAGCTGAGCGATTACAGTGGCTGCATGGTTCGATTGATGATTTGGATGACTTGCGTCAACGAATTCACGACACAATCGTTCTCGAACCTCCGATCTCTTTCAGCGATGGCGGAGTGATCCAGCCCCGCCTCGATGCGGAGCTAGATCAGTTGCGAGACTTGAGTCGCAACAGCAAGCAGTTTCTAGCGCAGATCGAGCAGCGGGAGCGGCAACGCACCGGAATTACGTCGCTCAAGGTAAAATTCAATTCCATCTTCGGGTACTATCTCGAAATCACTAAAGCCAATCTGCATCTTGTTCCGGCCGATTACGAACGCAAGCAGACGCTGGTGAATGCCGAGCGCTTCGCCACTCCAGAGCTGAAGGAATATGAATCGAAGATTCTCGACGCGCAGGAGAAGATCGTCGAAATCGAGCGCCGCCTATTCGTGGAGCTGAGGTCTGCAATTGCAGGCGAGGCTCGCCGCATCCGCCAGACCGCGCTCGCACTTGCTGAAGTCGATGTGCTCGCAAGCTTTGCAAACGTTGCCGCGCTACGAAATTATTGCCGTCCCACATTCGACGAAACCGCCGAAATCCAAATCATTGGCGGACGCCATCCAGTCATCGAGCAACAGGAAATTGCCGGAGGTAGCGACCGGTTCGTGCCCAACGATCTCTATCTGAATTCGACCACTCACGCGGTGCTGGTGTTGACTGGGCCGAACATGGGAGGCAAATCAACTTATCTGAGGCAAGCTGCGTTGATGGTGATTCTCGCTCAAATGGGATCGTTCGTGCCTGCGAAGTCCGCCCGCCTGGGATTGGTAGATCGAGTGTTCACCCGCATCGGGGCGAGCGACAACTTGGCCCGTGGGCGCTCGACTTTCATGGTCGAAATGACGGAGACTGCGGCCATCCTGCACACTGCTACCGCCCGATCGCTAATTTTGTTAGACGAAATCGGCCGAGGCACTTCAACTTATGATGGATTGGCCATCGCATGGGCAGCTATTGAATACATCCACGCCCGAACTCGGGCTAAAACGCTCTTCGCAACTCATTACTTCGAGTTGACCGAACTGGCGGAAAGGCTCTCCGGGGTTAAGAATTATCATGTCTCAGTAAAAGAGACTGGGGGCGGGATTGTATTTTTGCGCACAGTCGAACCTGGCGCTGCAGATCGCAGTTATGGAATCGAAGTCGCAAAATTGGCGGGGCTGCCGACTGAAGTAATCGAGCGGGCCCGTGAAGTGCTGGCCGAACACGAGGACGCAGAACAACGCCTGGCGACCCAATTGGCGAGCGACGCGTCCAGACCGGCGCCGGCTGCGCAGTTGACCATCTTCACCGCGCTTTCGCAGCCGGTGCTGGAACGTTTGCGGGGAGTAGATTTGAATCGCCTTACGCCGTTGGAAGGCCTGAATCTTTTGGCGGAGCTGAAGAAGCAAATTGATTGACGCTTGCCTGCGTGCCCAAAAACCAACAAACTGACGCCAACCGCAGCCAAGCCGGCCAGACGTTCATCATCGGCTTCGACGGCACTAAAATTTATCCGCAGGTCCGTTCCCTGCTCGGGCAAATCCAACCAGCCGGGGTTATTCTCTTCGCCCGCAACATTGTTTCCGCTGAGCAAACCCACAAACTTCTCAAAGATTGTCAATCCTGCGTCACAACTCCCCTGTTCACATGCGTGGATATGGAAGGCGGCAGAGTCGACCGCTTCCGCGCCCTAAATGGCGGAACACCATCAGCGGCAGATGTCTTTGCGACTGGAGACCGCAGGCTGTTTCGCAAGCACGGTTCAGTGATAGGCGGGTTCTGTCGCGCTTTGGGATTTAATACCGACTTCGCTCCCGTGCTGGACCTGGCTTTCGAGGCTTCGCGCAGTGTAATGAGTTCGCGCGCGGTATCCGCCGGTCCCCGCGAGACCGCGGTCTATGCTGGCGAATTTCTTTCCGGACTGCGCGACGCAGGCGTTTTGGGTTGCGGCAAACATTTTCCCGGCCTTGGCGAAGGAAACCTCGACTCTCATCATCAGCTTCCGATCATCGATAAGCCACTAGCCAAACTTTGGGCCGAAGACATCCTTCCATACCGGATCCTGTGCCGCCAGATGCCTTTCGTATTGATTTCGCACGCCAGCTATCCCGCCGTCACGCGCGACGGCACCCCGGCGTCGCTGTCGAAAAAGTTAATCACAGATGTACTCCGCAAGCGGCTCGGTTACAACGGCTTGGTTGTCTCTGATGACTTAGAAATGGGTGCAGTCTTGAAAACCCTCCCCATTGAAGAAGCTGCGGTTGCACATATCCGGGCGGGCGGCGATCTATGCCTTATTTGCCGCACTGAAGGCTTGATCGTTCGCGCCTATGAGGCTGTTGTTAGAGAAGCCGAGAACGACCGCCGATTTGCGATGCAGTTGGACAATGTATCGAAACGGGTGAGCCGGTTGAAGAAGAAACTTCTGTCCTCGATTGCCTGGAAGTTTCCTCCCGCTCCTACATCCAACAAGCTCGATCGCCTCAACCGTCAGTTGTGGGATCTGAGCGAGCGCGTGCGGCTGAAGAACATTGTCGTTGAGCAGGAGCAGGCGTGAGAGTGGCCGGGGTGATGAGCGGCACTTCAGCTGATGGGATCAATGTCGCTCTTGTGGACGTTGTGGAAGCAAGTCGCTCGTCGCGACCGCCGACCGTGAAACTTATCGGGCACTCAGAGTTCCCCTACCGAAAACCAGTTCGCGATGCAGTGTTAGCGGCGATGAACGCAAAACGCGCCAACGTGGCCGATCTGGCTCGATTAAATTTTCTGCTGGCGGAGTTGTATTCGGAAGCGATAATCGCCACGCAGCGCCGATTTCGAGTGAAGATTAAGCTCGCGGGGTGCCATGGACAAACGCTATATCACCAGGGAGAGTCCCAAAACTTTCTCGGACGAAAGCTCGCCGTAACCTGGCAAGTGGGGGATGGTTCCATCATCGCTGCTCGCATCGGAGTTCCGGTGGTTTCAGACTTCCGCCCGGCCGACGTGGCGGCGGGAGGCAAAGGCGCACCGCTGGTTCCTTTTCTCGATTACTTCGTGTTTCGCGATCGTCATATTGGCCGGATCGTGCAGAATATCGGTGGGATCGCAAATCTAACAGCAATTCCAGCCCGAGCATCGGCGGACAAAGTGATCGCGTTCGATACGGGTCCCGGCAACATGGTAATTGATGCCCTGACGACGCACTTGTTCAAAAAGCCTTACGATCGCGACGGCAGAATTGCGGCCGCAGGAACAGCCTTAGATGATGTAGTTTCGGACGTAATGCAGTCATCTTATTTTCCCCGCAAGCCTCCGAAGACCGCCGGACGGGAAGAATTTGGGCGCGATTTTGTCCGGCTATTCGTTCAGAAATGTGGACGCGCCAGAAAAAATGACGTGATTGCGACAGCCACAGCATTGACAGCCCAATCAATTGCGTATGCTTTGCGACGCTTCGTACTGAATCGAGGAGTCTACAAAGAATTCATTGTCTCCGGCGGAGGGACGAAAAATCCCACCCTCCTGGCGATGCTGGCGAACGAATTAGTACCTCTTGGTTTGACCGTCCGTCTCTCAGACGAATTCGGAATCCCCTCCGAAGCAAAAGAAGCAGTGGCCTTCGCACTGCTCGCCTACCAGACCTGGAACCGTAAACCCTCGAATCTTCCGTCAGCGACCGGCGCGAAACGGCCCGCTATCCTAGGCAAGGTCTCATATGTCTGAAGCCGTTCGTTTCCCGGATACTGCTTCGGGTGCCCCGCTCCTTGGCGCCTTTGCCAGGGGAGGGTGCATGCATCACATAGACAGAACATCGCGGGCGATTGGATTGCTGGCGGCGATTCTCCTTTGCGTTGCCTGCTCAACCAAACCAGACCCTGCGACGCTGGTCATGATCATCGAAAGCAGCCCCACGAATCTCGACCCTCGTGTCGGACTCGACGCACAATCAGAACGCATCGATGACCTGCTCTTCGATGATCTGTTCACTCGGGACGAGCACTTAAACGTCCAGCCCGGCTTGGTCGAACGATGGGAAACCCCTGACCCTCGCACTTACATTTTCCATCTACGTTCCGGAGTCAACTTTCATGATGGGCGTCCACTGACTTCCCGCGATGTGAAGTGGACATTCGATTCTCTATTGCAGGGAAAAATTCTAAGTACGAAAACGGCAGCCTATCGCTTCGTAGATCAGATCGAGGCCCCCGATGCGTCCACAGTCATCTTTCACCTGAAAGAACCAGATGCTCCTCTGCTTTGGAGTCTCTCCGATGGCGCAATTGGCGTCGTTCCCTACGGCAGCGGAAATGAAATGAGCCGGCATCCCATCGGGTCGGGACCGTTCCGCTTTGTCAGCGCGGAGCAGGACAAGAATGTCATCATCGAAAGCAACGATAACTACTGGGGCCAAAAACCAAGCTTGAAACGGGTGCGATTCGATATCGTCCCGGACATGACAACGCGCGCGCTCGAGCTCCGCAAAGGCAGCGCCGACGTCGCCTTCAATGCGCTAACCGGGGATATGGTGGTAACCCTTGAGCAGGAACCCGGCCTCACAATTGAGCACTCTACTGGGACGCGAGTTGCCTATATAGGATTTAACCTGAGGGACCCGCTTCTGAAAGATGTGCGAATACGGCAGGCCCTGGCTAAAGCAATCGACCGGCGGCCGATCATTCATTACTTGCTGCGCGACTTTGCCCGGCCCGCGAGCAACCTTCTTCCGCCACAGAGTTGGGCGTATGCCGACGTCCCGGCCTATGACTTCGATCCTCCAGGCGCCCGTCAGTTGCTCGATGCGGCGGGCTCCCCGGCAATCAATGGAATTCGTTTTCACCTCACCATGAAGACTTCGACCGAGGAAAGTACGCGGCTGTTAGCCGCCGTTCTGCAACAACAAATGCGGGATGTGGGCATTGCTCTGGACATTCGGACATTTGAATCCGCGACATTTTTCTCAGATATTACTCGAGGCGCATTCCAGTTTTACTCGTTGACATGGGGCGGGGGGACTGAAGACCCTGATATCTTTGAATACGTTTATCACTCTTCGCGTTTCACTCCAAAAGGAGCCAATCGCGGTTTTTACTCGAACCCTCGCGTCGATGCGTTAATCGACCGGGCGCGCCGTGAATCGGATCAAAGCATACGCAAGCAACTCTACGCGGAACTTCAGCGAATACTCGCGAATGATGTGCCGTCCATCAACCTGTGGTACTTGGATAATGTCATGGTGCATTCTAGCCGGGTCCAAAACCTGACTTTGAATCCATCTGGAAACTACGACTTTCTGAAGACCGCCTCGTTGGCAGGCGTTCATCAGTAAGCGATTCTTAGCGCGCGACTTCCTCCAAAATTCTCCGTGTTACCATCGAATCACAAGTGCGAATCCTCTTTATTGGCGACATTTTTGGACGGCCCGGGCGCACCATAGTCAAAGATCGCCTGCCATCTCTGGTCAAAGATCAGAAAATCGATCTGGTCATCGCGAACGGAGAAAATTCCGCTGCAGGCTTTGGCATCACTCCTCCTCTTGCCGAAGAGTTGTTCGAGTTGGGAATCGACGTTCTCACCACCGGGAACCACGTTTGGGACAAACGCGAGATCGTTGACTACTTTCAGATGGCGAACGGGAACCAGCACAGCATGGCCCGACGACTGCTGCGCCCGGCTAACTACCACTCCGGAATGCCGGGATGGGGCTTTTATGAGGGCAGCAAGTCTGGCGTTCCTTACGCGGTGATTAACCTACAGGGCCGCGTATTCATGGCGTCCAATGACGATCCATTCCGAGTCGCCGACCAGTTACTAAAGGAAATCAAAGCAAAAATAATTTTTGTAGACATGCACGCCGAAGCCACCTCGGAAAAAATCTCTCTCGGCTGGTATCTCGACGGACGAGTCACAGCCCTCGTCGGCACTCATACCCATATTCCAACCGCGGATGAGCGAGTTCTTCCCGGAGGCACCGCCTACATAACCGATGTAGGCATGACAGGGCCATACGACAGCGTGATCGGCGTGAAAAAAGAGTTGGTGATCGGTCGTTTCCTGAACAACATGCCAGCACGTTTCGAAGCGGCCACCGGAGACGTTCGCTTGTGTGCCGTCGTCATCGATGGCGATGAGAATTCGGGCCACGCTCGCAGCATCGAAAGACTCATGCTGAAATAGTCCCATTCATTCCCTTATATTGTTCCCATGCCAAAACCCTCCGCTTCAGAAACAAAAGCTCGTGTTCTCTCTTCAAAAGTGTCTTACAGGGGACCGGCATTCTGGGTCTCCACCGACGAAATTGTCGAGCCGACGGGAATCCGCGTTCGTCGCGACATCGTGCATCACAGCGGCTCAGTGGTAATTCTCGCCATTGAGGAGAGCCGCTCCGAAATTAAGGTCCTGCTTGAGCGCCAGTATCGTCATGCGGCTCAGCAATTTCTCTGGGAGCTTCCCGCCGGACGAATCGACAAGGGCGAAAATGAACTGAAGGCAGCAAAGCGAGAACTATTGGAGGAGACCGGCTTCGCCGCCAGTCGCTGGAAGCGCATTCTCAAGTTCTACGTGAGTCCAGGCTTCGTGGCCGAGACCATGTCTATCTACCTCGCTACAGGCCTGCGTCCCGGCACCGCTCAACCTGAGGACGACGAAGTCATCGAAGTCCGCTTCGTCTCACTTGCCGGGGCCCTCCGGATGGTGCTCTCCGGCAAAATCAAGGATGCCAAAACCATCTCCGGGGTTTTCTGGCTAAGTCACCAACGTGACGCTCGAAAGCCGCGCCGGTAAAGGGTTTCCCCCTCTTTTACTCTCTTGACAGCTCACTTTCCCGGACGGACAATTGCAATTAATTAGTAGTTGCAAGGCACGGTCTCGAAACCGAAGAGTACGTGTCCGAGGAGTAAGCACGTGGATCGTCTGAAAGGTACAGTGAAGTGGTTTAACAACGCTAAAGGCTACGGTTTTATCGGACGCGACGACGGCCCGGACGTTTTCGTTCACTACAGCGCGATTGCATCCGAGGGGTACAAGAGTCTGCAGGAAGGGGACGCTGTGGAGTTTGAGATCACCCAGGGAACCAAGGGACCTCAGGCCGCTGAAGTTACAAAGGCGTCTTAGCTTTTGCATTGATATTCGTCTCATCGGTTCGCGTTAGGTCTCAGCGCGCCGTAGTCCGGATATCCCTGTCCTAGTTTCAAATACCAGCAGCAGGTCCCTTGCACACACAATCTCTTATATAGTCTTTAATTCTGTGGACAACAAAGCCATTGCCGGGATTCTCTACGAAACCGCCGACCT
>Ga0073928_10005307_pt1 | contig 18197 bp, 17 predicted proteins | sample PaiPotPPA55metaG_FD_76969 | JGI IMG/M metagenome (GOLD analysis project Ga0073928, IMG submission 76969) | Iron sulfur acid spring bacterial and archeal communities from Banff, Canada, to study Microbial Dark Matter (Phase II) - Paint Pots PPA... ... | reverse complement strand
TGGAGCTGCTCTCGCTCCGCAAGGGCACCACGCTGACCAAGGAAATGTTCTTGAACCATCTCTATGGCGGCATGGACGAGCCCGAACTGAAGATCATCGACGTCTTCATCTGCAAATTGCGCAAGAAGCTCGCCAACGCTTCGGAGGGGCGCAACTTCATCGAAACCGTGTGGGGCCGCGGCTATGTGCTGCGCGAGCCGCACGAGGTCGAAGAGCGCATTCCCGCCTGATCATGGGTTAGTGCGCGGGCCCGTACGGCTCACTCCTCCCAGACTGGACCCCGCCGCAAATGGCGGGGTTTTTGTTTGGGCGTGCACGTCTCATGCATGCCCAAATGCGGCGCTTGACGTCACTTCTTCGCGCGCAAAGCGCAGCGAAGCCGCCTGCCGAACGGAAGCCATCAGGCAAGATCCGAGAACGAAGCCGGCGATGAAACAAAAACCGAGAATCAGAACAAGGACATGGAAATCCGCCTTCGCCATGCTCTCCATGACCGGAATTGAAAACACCTTATTTATCGCAAACAGCAGCGCAACGGCGATTGTCCAATTTGCGCCGAACACGATGCCGTCCATGGCTCGCTTCGCCCGCACCGAGCCGAAGCTGCTCCACATCGAATCCTGCACCAGCAGCGCGACCATGGATCCTGTGGCCCACATGAAAACCAATACCGGCAGCCCGTGTACCAGTGTGTCGGCGTAATCCCCTGGAAACTGGTAATAATCGAAAATCGCCTGGACCGGAAACATCAGCAATGCCGTGACAAACCCGATCGACCAGATGAACTTGAAGGGAAGGCCGCCAAACACGCCTTCGTTGGCAAACGCATAATGGCGCTTGAGGTGATACACGATCAGGACACTGACGATGACATTGAGGGGCGAGATCACGAACGAGCGCGTCACGCCTACTGCTGAAACGCCCGGGATCAGGCTGGACGGATTCCTGATCGTTGCAAACCAGACCAGCACGGTGGCGACCGAGAGCCCCAGCGCAGCCAGCGCCATCCACGCCGCCGCATAGGTCGGCGGCGTTACCGTGAAACCAACCGCCTCCAGCCTGCGCTTGCAGCCGGCGAAGGTCCATTCGCTGGCGAGCGCGCAGCGCACTGTGAGCAGGACGAGATCATCGCGGAGGAAGTCCATATCCTTGCGCAGGTCCTCCAGCACGGCTCCGGCCGCATTTTGCGCAACGGACTGCAGCCGGTTGCTCGAGTCGTTCCGGGTGCTGAGCGAATCGAGCGCGCGCCAATCATCCGGCTCGACCTTGCTGTCTTCCATGATCGCACCATAGATCGCCGCAGTATTCTTCAGCGCGCGAACGGCCTTGAAGGACAGCAAGTCATAGACGGCCAGAAGATTCGAATATTGCTCGGAGTTGCGGTCGAGAAACGCGTTGCCCTGCAGCTTCCATCCTTCCAGGTGATAGACGATGGCTGCGATCTTCAGGAAGCGGGACTGAATGGGGGCGGACTGAATTGCCGGCAGATCGTCGGTCTGGTAGCCGATGCGCGCAAGCTTGCGGCTTATGCCCGGCCAATCTGCCGGGCGCAATTCCCATGCGGAGGTGCACAACGTGCTCCGCATGCTGTAGGCGTAGAACGGGATCCGGGCCATACTTTGACAAAACTCCCGCCACCGCTGCGGCGGCCCCGGCAAGAGCCAAACAAGCATCGCAAGGCATACCGCGGACGATGCGGATATTTCGGTCGTAAGCGGGATAATCTCCCTCACCATGTAACAGATGGCGAAATATATCATCAGGAACGGCAGAATGAACGTCGCGACGCCGACGCAGTACAGCAGCAGCGTCGTATAGGAACGTGCCCCCTTGCGGGCGTGGAATTTAAACCAATAGAACAGCGCAACGATAAACGGCGCCCCCAGATACTCGCATAAGCTGTTCAATCCGGCGACGAACGGTTCAAGGGACACGGCATTCCCCCAATCTGCGGCTGGGCATCTGGTCCGAGCGGGTATTTTCAGTCCGTTGAAGTCTGTATTCGCGTCCTCTGCGCCACCAAATCGGGATTATCCGGCGCCATTGCGATGGCCTGGTCGATGTCCTTGATCGCCTCGGCCACGCATCCCAGCTGAAAAAATGCGTTGGCGCGCGAAGCAAGGTATTTTGGCTCTGAGGGGTTCATCCGCAGCGCCGTACCGTAGGCCTCGACGGCCTGCTCAAGAAATCCGCGCTTGTTTTCCGGACCCGAAGCCATGCCGGATATGATTCCCTTGATCCAGTAATATTCGGCCGCGTCCGGCTTGAGCGCAATGGCCGCCGTGATATCGGCTCGCGCAACTTCGTAGAAACCCACCAGGGCGTTGAAATTGGCACGCCGCACATAATACTCGGGATTTTGCGGATCCAGCTTGATCGCATAGGCAAAGCTTGCTGCGGCCTTCGGAGTCTGTTTCAGTCGTTGCTGCAGGGTTCCGAGATCAAGGTAGATTCGGGCGACGCGTTTGGCCAATTGCGCGTCATCTTTCAATCCGGCAACGAGATTTTGCCCGCGGCGCGCAAGCTGCTCCAACTCTTCGACCGCGTTTGGAGCCGCAGCGGCGGCCAGCATGAATTCCTCCCGCTGTTGCTGCAGTTCTTCCTGCGTCTGGCTTGCGACCGCAGTGGCGCCAGGGGGATTGGGCGCCGGATTGTCGACGTCGAATATTTTCCCGTCGGCCGAACGCATATACAAGACCGGGATACCGAATTCGACCCGCGACTTTACCTGAATGAACTTGCGCGCCGTCGTGATCGCATCGTCGACCGGAAAATTGTTTGCAAGCGCCTTGTAAAAACCCTCCGACATGCCGATGGCGGCGCCGTCGCTGATCGGGAATTGCATGGCAACGACGGCCGGTAGCCAGCCCCCCAGCATCAGCCCGATCGCCGGATTGCCGAATTTTTCGCCGACATTGATCCTGGCACTTTCACAACAGTTGAGGACCACGAGCCGAAGACTATTGCGCGCGCCGCCCAGCATGATCGCCAGATCCGAAGCGAACTTCTTGGCCGGCTTTCCGTCTTCATCGACCATGACGATGAAGCCGCTTTGATCGAAGCTGCTGCCCCCCGCACCGGACTGGGATTGCGGCTCGACGCCGCCATGGCCGATAAAATGAAAAATGTGCCAATCCCCTTCCAGCAGCTTGTCCATCAAGTCCTTTCCGGTTCCTCCGGAAACCCACTCGAAAACCACCCGTCCTTCGCGCTGCAGCTTGTCGATGCCCTTGTTGATTCGTTCGCGCTCCCTGGCGACCTCCAGTCTTGGCCATTCCTCGGTATCGGGAGCGGAGATCATTCCCAGAATGCGCAGCGGGCCTCGCACACCCATGGCCCCCGCCATCCCTGCCGTCTCCAGATAGCGGACAAGGGGCAGCCTTAAGCTGACGTAGCTGATGACTTCATCTTCTTCGTACAGATATTCCCACGGCAGCGCCGCCAGATCGGGCGAGCTTATCCGTAGCTTTATTCTTAGATCCTTTCCCTTGCTCTGGGCATAAATGTTCGAAATGCTCTTTACGTTGACGAATATGCTGCGAAAAACTTCCTGCCCAAAGTCTCGCAGCATTTTCTCTGCGCGTGACGTTAGTCCGGCAACGTTGTTGCCGTTGATGTCCAGGACGGCGCTTTCCAGATCGGCGCGCAGCTTGGCAAGTTCCTTTGGCTCGGAGAACCGAAACTGCACGGGGGATCTGCAGGCTTCGCCTGCCGGCGATCGAATGACGTGGGCGAAATAGCGTCGTGGCGCGCCGTCGGCGCTGTCGGAACCGATTTCAAGCTCGAAGTCCTGGTAATTAACCGCGGGCATCTGCCTCACTCGGCGAGAATCTCATACTTGAAAGACAAATCCTTTACGTCGAGATAGCCGACCTCCGGATGTTTGCCGGCTCCAAATTTGTCAGCGACCTGCAGAAAAGAGGTGCGATAAACACCTATGGTATTGCTTGTGACGGCCTGCACCGCGCGGTACGCGACGTTCCCGATCGTGACAGCGGCCTGCAATGCGAGCGAAACCGCAGTCGATGTGAGCGCGGAGGTGGCGAGCTCCACGAGCGGTTTGACCGCGGGATCCAGCGCTTTCGCCGTGACATCCTGCGCGAGCAGGTCCGCCAGCTTGTCGGAATTGCCGCGATCGCGAGACACCAGCAAGAAGAGGTCCAGAAAATAGCGGGGCTGACCGTAATAAAGCAGCAGACCGGGCTGCCCGATTGACAATGCCTCGCCGTCGGCAACACGCGGAAACGAAAATGTGTTGGGATGATAGAAATCGTTCTTTGACGTCGACCCGCTTCCCTGCACCACGAGCGCATCGAGGCGAATATCGCCTTCGCCAAACCAGGTCCTGTTGTTGTGTATGATCAACTCATTGAGACGGACGGCGTAGCTCGGCGCTCTGCCCCGGCGCACGACCGTACCGATCCCGGCAGCGGCCAGAAGATCTTCCTCGCCGGGCGATCCATTCGCCGGAGAACCGATCTTGTCGAGAGCCCAATCCATGCCACGCTCCCTCAACGGGGACGATCCTAGCAAAGCCTTCACCCGGGCGCAACCTTAGGGGTAAGTCACCGCCGGTTGAAACCCCTCGGCAGATCAATTGGCAACGTTGCTTCGCACGACCGGCGCAGCTCTCGCTCCACCCTGACCAGCGAAACGGCGCGGCTTTTGTTTGGGGATTGAGCCGCCGCCTGGCGTGTGCCGACAGATCGAATCATGCAACGTTGGACAATTCGGGGGCTCTCCATGATTCTTCAATCACTGGCCGGATTGCCGGCGTTCCTGGTCTACTTCTGCACCGCCATTGTTGTCGTCGTCGTCTATCTCTTCGTCTATACTAGGGTCACGCCGCACGACGAATTCAAGCTGATCCGCGACAACGATCCGGCAGCCGCGATCGCGCTTGGCCTCAGCCTGCTCGGCTTCGTGCTGCCGGTGGTCAGCGCCATCGCCCACTCCGCCAATATCGTGGATTGCCTGATCTGGAGCCTGATCGCGCTGATCGTTCAGATCGTGGTCTATTATGTCGTCAAGATTCCGGTGCCGAACCTGTCGGCGAAGATCGCGGCCGGTGAACTCGCCGCCGCGATCTGGCTCGGGCTCGCCTCGCTCGCCGCCGGCGCGCTCAACGCCGCCTCGATGATCTACTGATCATGGAGCGGCAACCCAACAGGGAATTCGGCAAGCGCAAGCCGATGGTGGTCCCGACGGCGGCGCAGCCGGTCAAGCGCTCCAGGCATGTGGCCCTTCTGCTGATGGGGACGCTTGCGGTTGGTGGTAGCGCTTTTGCGCTGATGCCGCGCGGGAACTGCGAGCCGAAGGGAGCGGGAATGGCGGCGCCGTCATTGCCGCAAACCGGCGCCGACTGCCCGCCGCGAGGGTTTTCTTCCAGCGGCGGCTATCGCGGCTATGGCGGATCGTGGTCGCGCAGCAATTTCTTCGGCGGCGACACCTCGTCAAGCCGATCGTCTTCTGGCGAGTCCGGTTCGGGAGAAGTGACGCGCGGCGGATTCGGCTCTTTCGCGCGGGCCTTCGCGGGGCATTTTTCCGGCGGCGGCTGAGCGCGAGCGCCGCTGTTGCCGAACGATCAAGCGGTGATACGCGGATTTCACTTGCCCCGCGCGGGGAGATGGCTGAAGTTCCCCGATAATCCAATATTGAAACTGCTCCGGGGCTGCACATGAAACGCTCTCGCCGCGTCGTCTTGACCATGATGGGTAGTGGGGCCGTCGGCGCTGTATCGATGGGATTTGTGGCGCGGCGAGACTGCGGTCCGGGGTCCCTTGGCGAGGTGGTGTGCGGCCTCGACGGGCGTGCCGTCGTGACTTGCCAGGGCGTGGCCTATGGCGGTTTCGGCTACGGGCTGCACCGATTGCACGGACCCGGGCACGGGCACGGCCACGCGCATGGCGGCGGTTAGCGCCGCCCGTGCAGCGCCTCGTCTGCCAAGAACGCGACGACTGGCGGGCCACTGCCGAGGCGGCCGGGTTTGATTTCCACACCATCGACGGCGAGCGTTACTGGGACGAACGCGCTTGTTATGCCTTCACGCTCGATGAAATCGAACATCAGATCGAGGCGCCCACGGGTGAGATCGATGAAATGTGCCTCGAACTCGTCGGCCGCGCGATCGACGACGAGAAATATCTGCGCCGGTTGAGGCTACCGGAAACATCCTGGCCGCTGATCCGCGATAGCTGGCACCGCGACGAGGGCAGCCTTTACGGCCGGCTCGACCTCAGTTTCGACGGACGCGGCCCTGCGAAACTGCTGGAATATAACGCGGATACGCCGACATCGATCTTCGAGGCTGCGGTTTTTCAATGGACGTGGCTCGAGCAGGCGATCGAGCGCCATATCCTTCCCGCCGATGCCGACCAGTTCAACTCGCTCCATGAGCGCCTGATTGACGCGTGGAAGAAAGTCGGCAACGGACGCCACCTGCATCTCGCAGGAACGCTCGACAGCAGCGAGGATGCCGGCACCCTGGCCTATCTCGAAGATACTGCGAGACAGGCCGGCCTCGAAACCACCTTGCTCGACATCGAGGCCATCGGATGGCTCGATAAGAGCGGCTTCGTCAATCTCGACAATCGCGGGATCGAGCTTGCATTCAAGCTTTATCCCTGGGAGTGGATGTTTCAGGATGCGTTTGGCGACAAGCTTGCAAGGGCGCCGACGCGTTGGATCGAACCGCCGTGGAAGGCCATCCTTTCCAACAAGGGCATGCTTCCATTGCTGTGGGAGATGTTTCCCGACCATCCCAATTTGTTGCCGGCTTTTTTCGAGGACGAGCCGAATGCCGCAAGCCTCGGCAGCTCTTTCGTGCGCAAGCCGCTATATTCCCGGGAAGGCGCCAACGTCGCACTGATCCGCGACGGCGTTACCGTGGTGGAGCAACAAGGGCCTTATGGCGCTGAAGGGTTCATTCGCCAGGCCATGGCGCCGTTGCCGAGCTTTTCGAAACAATACCCGGTGCTCGGCAGCTGGCTGATCGATCACACCCCGTGCGGGCTGTCGATCCGCGAGGACGAGAATCCGATCACCGGCAATACGTCGCGATTCCTGCCGCACGCGATCCTGTGAGCGAGGCTCGCGGTTGATGCGGTCTTGCTGAATCGGCCACGTCGCTTTACCGCGACGCCGATGCAACCGCCCTCATCGCCTGCGGCATGCCGGCCGCGAAGCCAGGCTTCGCCGTTCGGGTGGCGTTCGGGCGATAGAGCCCGCGCCGCTCCGGATAGGGCTTGAAAGCGTCCGAAATGCCGACCACGGATTCGGCGGCGCCCAGCACCATGAAGCCATCCGGTTCGAACACCTTTGCGAGGCGCTCAAAGATGCCTACTTTGGTGTCCTGGTCGAAATAGATCAGGACGTTCCGGCAAAAAATCACGTCGAACGTTCCAAGATGGCCAAAGTCCTGCAACAGGTTCAGCTGACGATGCTGCACCATGGCGCGAATATCCGCATTGAGCTGCCACAGCTCTCCGACCTGCGTGAAATGCTTGACCAGCAACTGAATGGGCAGCCCGCGCTGGACCTCGAACTGACTGAAGAGGCCGGCCCTGGATTTTTCCAGGACACCCTGCGACAGATCGGTTGCCAGGATTTCAATCCGCCACCCCGCCAGCGCCGCGCCCAGTTCCTTCAGGCACATCGCAATCGAATACGGCTCCTGCCCGGTCGACGAAGCCGCGCACCAGATGCGCAAGGCGCGGCGGCTCGCGCGCGCCTCCAGCAGCGCCGGAAGCATCGTCTCACGCAGATGATCGAACGGAATCTTGTCGCGGAAGAAAAAGGTTTCGTTGGTGGTCATCGCCTCGACCACCTCGGCTGTCAGCGCTTCTGCCGACCCGGCCTTGATCTTCTGGACGAGCTCGGTGATTCCGGGGAGGCTGATCCTTCGTGCCAGCGGAATCAAGCGGCTCTCGACCAGGTATTGCTTGTCGGGAGACAGATCCAGCCCGGAACGCTCTTTCAGGAGCTTGCGCAGGAACTCATAATCCAACGGCGTCACGAGCGGTCTCCCGAAAATAGTCGAATCAGTTTTGGCGCAATCTGGCCGAGCGGCAGAATGGCGGCGCAAATGCCGGCATTCGCGGCCGCACCCGGCATTCCCCAGACCACGCTGGAAGCTTCGTCCTGGGCGATCACGCTTCCGCCGGCGGCGACAATCTCCTTGCCGCCCCGCATCCCGTCCGAGCCCATGCCCGTCAGCACGACAGCCAGAATCGCGTTCTGCCAGACATCGATCGCGGAAGCGAACAGGGGATCGACGGCAGGCTTGCAGAAATTGACCGGCGCTCCGTCGTCGAGGACGATGAAGGCCTCGGCGCCATGGCGCGCAACCCGCATATGGCGGCCGCCCGGCGCGAGATAGATTTGACCCGCCTTGACGATCTCGCCGTCGACGGCTTCACGCGCCGGCCGGTGGCTGGCGCGCGCCAGATGCTCGGCGAGAATCGTGGTGAAAGTCGGCGGCATGTGTTGCGTGATGAGCACGGGAAACCGGTCGATCACCGCGCCGATTTCGCCGACCAGCGTCATGAGCGCCTGCGGACCGCCCGTCGATGAGCCGATCAGGAGCACGCGGGGGTTTTGCGCGCTGAATGCGCGGCGCAGCAACGGCGGGTTTGCGGCCGGCGCCCGGGGTGACGGCTCGCGCCCACGATCAAAGGCCGGCGCCAGCGGCGGCGACGACGAAGCCGGCGCGGCGCGGCGAACCTTGGCGCCGAGCGAACGGATCTTCTGGATCAGGTCGTGATGGAAGATTTCGGCGGCCGAAGCTTCGCGGGTGCTTTCCGGCTTTGGAATGTAGTCCGACGCCCCGAGCGAGAGCGCCTTGAAGCTGATCTCCGCGTTGCGGCGGGTCAGGGTCGACGCCATGATGATGATCAGGTTGCGTTTCTTCGCCAGCAGCAGCGGCAACGCCGAGATGCCGTCGAGTTCCGGCATTTCGATATCGAGCACGGCGACATCGGGGTTGACGCGCTCAAGCTGGTTGACGGCGTCAAGACCGGTGCGCAGCGATGCCGCGACCACCATGTCGGGTTCGGATGCGATCCAGCGGGAGATCAGACCCCTGATGACGACGGAATCATCGACCACCATTACCCGCAGCGGTTCTTGCTGCGTCGAATTCGGGATTGGAGACCTTGTCAACGCAACACTCATCACTCACCAGCTGGGCTCAAGCGGCACCATCGAACGATATCGCCGAGGGCTCATGAGCCGCCGGATAGAGTCCTTGAAGTCAGGTCGGCGAAATCAGATCAGCCCGACTTCCTGGAACTTGGCGGTGACGATGTCCTTGTCGAACGGCTTCATGATGTATTCGTTGGCGCCGGCATGAAGCGCGCGCGCGATATGCGCGACATCGTTTTCGGTGGTGCAGAACACCACCTTGGGCTGATCGCCGCCAGGCATGCGGCGGAGATTGCCGAGGAATTCATAGCCGTCCATGACGGGCATGTTCCAGTCGAGCAGGACCGCCTCGGGCATTCCGCGCTTGCAGACCTCGAGCGCCTTCTCGCCGTCTTCGGCTTCGACGATCTGGAAATCCAGACCTTCCAGGATGCGCCTTGCGACTTTCCGGATGACGCTTGAGTCATCCACGACCAGACATGTTTTCATTTTCAGCCTCTGCTCTCAGATGCCCCGAAGGGACATTTCCGTTACGCTTGTGCTACGTCGTGACTGCCTGTGACTTATGCCGCCAGCATGTCTGGCGTCATTTCGAGAACGCGATCGACGTCGAGGACGACCATGAGCTGTCCGTCAAGGCGATGCACACCGCCGGCGAGCTTGGCCATGCGGGGATCGAGGTTGACCGGGTTTTCCTCGCGGCCGTCGTCGGGGAGCCGCAGCACCTCGCCTATCTGATCGATCAGGAGGCCGTAAGATTCGCCGCGCAAGTCGACGCCGACCGCCATCGCCGGCTTGCCGTCGTCGTTCTTGGGCAGGCCGAGACGGGCACGCATGTCGACCACGGTGACGATGCGTCCGCGAAGATTGAGCACGCCGGCGATCTGGCTCGACGACAGCGGCACCCGGGTCAAGCGCTGTGGCATGAATACGTCCTGCACCCGCGAGATCGGCAAGCCGAAAAGCTGGCCTCCGATCACGGCGGTGACGTATTCGGCGACGGCGCCTTCGATGGTTCCGGTCTTGCTGGTCATGCTTTGATCCTCGTGCCGTCGGGGCTGAACTTGGTCATGCCCGGCTGAACCTGTTTCATGCCGCCGCCCGTTCGGTCTCGGCGGTCTGCTCCTTCAGGGCCGCGATCAGGCCGGGGCGATCGAACTTGGCGACGTAATCGTGGAAGCCAGCCTGCCGCCCGCGCTCGATCGCCGCCGGCGATACCAGCGAGGACAGCGCGATGATCGGCATCGAACTCAGATGCGAATCGGCCCGGATCGTCTCGGCGAATTCGAACCCGTTCATGTCGGGCATTTCGATGTCGGTCAGCACCACGTCAAACAACTGGCCCGACCGCAGCGCCATCAGGCCCTCCTGCGCGCTGGGCGCAACCCGCACCCTGTAACCCGCCGCCTTCAACACCGGCGCCAGCATGTTTCGGAAGAACGCGGAGTCGTCGACCAGCAGCACCGATTGGGCGGATTGCGAGGGACGCATCTCCTTGCGGCTGAACCAGTCGGCGAACGCCATCGGCAGGAAGTGGCCGACGTCGATCACCTCGGTGGCCTGTCCCTTGATCACGGCGGAGCCGAGGATGCCCTCACCCGAACCTGCGACCTCGATGTGGAGCCGCTCCTCGACGATGTCGATGATCTCGTCGACCACCAGACCCATCGAGCGGCCCTCGTCGGCAAACACCAGGATCGGCTGGGCGCCCGAAGTCTGGACGCTGACCCCGTTCATCTGCACCAGCGGCATCAATTGCTCGCGGTACTGCACCATATGGCGGCCGTTGGAAAGTTCGATCTTGTCGACCGCGATTTCTTCTAATCGGGTCACCAGGCCCAGCGGCACCGCCTTGGGCTGGGCCGAGCCGGCACGGAACACCAACAGCGAGGTCAGCTGTTCGGCCGCATTGGCGCGCATCGCGGCGTTCTCGTCGGCGATTTCGTGCGAGGCCGAACTGGAAGCGCCGAGCGCCTTGGCGATGCCGTTGGGATCGATGATCATGATGACCGCGCCATCGCCCAGAATGGTGTTGCCGGAGAACATGTCGATGTGACGCAGCTTGGTCGACATCGGCTTGACCACGATTTCCTCGGTGTGGAACACGCCGTCGACGACGATGCCGAAGGTCTGGCTGCCGACTTGCGTGACGACGATGAAGCCGTTTTCCGGGTCGGAGGAGGAGCCGTCGTCGATCTTGAGCAGTTTCTTCAGGTGCATCAGCGGCAACAGCTTGTTGCGCAGCCGCAATACCGCGGTATCCTTGATCCGCTCGATGCGGTGCTCGGAATTGGCCCGCGCCCGCACCAGTTCGACCACCGCAAGCTGCGGGATCGCGAAACGGTCGCCGGCGGCTTCCACGATCAACGCCGAGACAATGGCGAGCGTCAGCGGAATCTTGATGGTGACGGAGGAACCCTCGCCGGCCACCGACTTGACGTCGATGGTGCCGCCGATCTGATCGATATTGGTGCGCACCACGTCCATGCCGACGCCGCGGCCGGACACGCTGGTCACGGTGGCCGCGGTCGAGAAGCCCGGCGCGAAGATGAACTTGTGGATCTGCGCCTCCGTCATCTTCTCCAGTTCGGCCTCGCTGACCAGGCCGTTGGCGACCGCCTTGGCCTTGATCCGCTCGGTGTTGAGCCCGCGGCCGTTGTCGGCGATGCAGATGATGATGTGGCCGCCTTCATGATAGGCGGATAGCCGGATCGTGCCCTGCTCGGGCTTGCCGGCGGCGGCGCGCTCGGCCGGCGTCTCCAGCCCGTGATCGGCCGAGTTGCGCACCATATGGGTCAGGGGGTCCTTGATCAGATCCAGCACCTGCCGATCGAGCTCGGTGTCGGCGCCGTGCATCTCCAGTTCGATCTGCTTGTGAAGTTCGCCGGAGAGGTCGCGCACGATGCGCGGCAGCTTCTGCCAGGCATTGCCGATCGGCTGCATCCGCGTCTTCATGACGCCTTCCTGCAGTTCGGCGGTGACGTTCGACAGCCGCTGCAGCGGCACCTTGAACTCGGTGTCTTCGTTGCGCCGCGAAATCTCCAGCAGCTGGTTGCGCGTCAGGACCAGCTCCGACACCATCGTCATCAGGTGTTCCAGCGTGTCCACATTCACACGGATCGACTGGTTGGCGACGCGATCGCCTTCGGCGGTGGCTTCGCCTTCGGCAATCACCTTCTTTGCCGCGGCCTTTGGCCCTTTCGGTGACGCTGCGCGCTGTTCGGGCGCCGGCGCCGGCGGCGGGCTGACCTGAGACGCGGGCGGTGGAGCTATCTCGGGTGCACGCTGCGGGACGGGCTCGGCCGCGGTCTCGCGGAATGCGCGCTCCAGCTCATCCAGCGACACCTCGCCGGGGCGCAGTGCGCGCTCCAGAATCTGCGGGACCAGGCTGCCCTGCGCGCTGGCGGGCCGGACCGGAGGCGCGGGCGCGACCGGCGCGGACGCAGCCGATGCCGACATTGCCTCCATGCCGCGCTCGACCATTTGATGAAGTTGCACGATCAGATCCTGATCGTTGCCTTCCGGCTCTGCCTCGGTGCTCTCAAGGCCGCCGAGAATTTCCTTGATGCGGTCGATGCTGCCCAGGATCAGCGTCACCGCCTCCGCCGTGACCGGCATTCCGTCGCGGAATTTGCCCATCAGGGTCTCGCCGGCATGGGCCAGCGCTTCCAGGCGCGGCAAGCCCAGGAAACCGCAGGTCCCCTTGATGGTATGAACGAGGCGGAAGATGTTATCGAGAATCTTGGCGTTGTTCGGATCCTGCTCGAACCGCACCAATTGATTGTCGACGGTGTCCAGGCTTTCGCTGGTCTCCGTGAGAAACTCTCGCAATAAATCATCCATGAAATCGGCCTTCGACCCTCGGGCGTGCGACGTCGACACGCCATTCCGAATTCGGCCAGCTTCTATGCAAAGCGTTTAATATTGGTTGAGCAATTGGAAAAGAACGGGTTCAACAAAGAGATAAGACGGCGTTGTAGAACCCGGGGCGCGCGGTAAACCGTTGGTTAACCATGTTTTCGCGCTCGGAGCATTTTTCCGGCAGCGCGAAAAACCCGGCTTGCCGCGGCAAGTGCCCCTTTACGACAACCGCACCTCAGGACGCGGTCACCACCACCGCATTGCCTTCGGGCGCCAGCATCACGCTCAGTCCGCAAGATTGCGCCAGGAGCCGGGTGTAATAGGGCTGCACCGCATGAGCATCGACGATGGACAGGTGGCCCGAGCTCAAGAGATCGGCGATATTCTGCGGCATCCGGGCATTCAGCCCGTTCGCGGCGACACGAAAGCCAAACCCATCACCTTCGCCGATCGGATCGACCGTGAGGACCCCGCCGCGCGGTATGGTCTGCTGGGCGATCACCATCATGTTCAGCAGCAGCTTGACCCTGTTCTTCGGCAACAGCACGCGCGGCAGATTCCACGCGATCGTGGTCTTGCCGTCCTCGAGGTGACCGCGCGCCATGGCCTGCGCGTCGCCCAGATCGATCTGCGCACCCGACGATCCGGCTGCCCCAAACGCCAGGCGGCAGAACTGCAAGCGGGCCGACGCGGTCTTGGCGCTCTTTCGAATCAAATCGAGGGCAAATTCGCGGTCTTCCGGCTTGGGATTGTCGTCGAGGACCTCAAGCCCATTGACGATGGCGCCAACCGGACTGATGAGATCGTGGCAAACCCGGGAACATAGCAACGCCGCAAGCTCGAGGGCATCGGGGGCGGGACCGGGAGACGAGGCACCAGACATGAGGGATTCCTGAAAAATCGACGACAGGCGCGGATCCGGCGAATCACGCATGCTCGCAGGCTTGATACACTGCGGACGCGCGTGCTGCCAACACAAGGCAGGCCGGACCAAGGTCGCCGGCGCCAAAACCTTCAGGTATGAGAGAGGCATTAAATGAGGCCCGCCAATGAATGAGGCATGTTCGTCAGGCCCTGTGATCGACCGCGATGCCGCGGCCGCACTGATGGAACCCCTGACCGACCTCGTGGTCCGGGCCGGAGCGGCCATTCTTGCCGTCAACCGCGCCGCCATGCGGATCGACGGCAAGCTCGACGGATCGCCCGTGACCGACGCCGACCTCGCCGCCGACCGCATCATCGGCGACGGCCTCACGCGGCTCATTCCAGGGATCCCGGCATTGTCCGAAGAGCGCGTTCATCTGGTGAAGCCGCCTTACGAGGGCAGTTTCTTTCTGATCGATCCGCTCGACGGCACCAAGGAATTCGTCGCCGGCCGTTCCGAATTCACGGTCAATCTCGCGCTGGTGACCCATGGCACGCCCCTACTGGGCATCATTGGCGCCCCCGCGCTTGGATTGATCTGGCGGGGCCTCGTCGGCCGGGGCGCGGAACGGCTTACGACAAGCGAGGGAGCCCTCCGGGCCGAGCCCATTCATACCCGCCGCTTCCCGGCAGCCGGCAGCCCCTGGATCGTGGCGGTCAGCCGCTCGCATGGCGATGCCAGGACCGAGGGCTTTGTTGACTCAAGGCCCGGCGCGATCCGGCAGATGCTCGGTTCGGCGGTCAAATTCGGCCGTGTGGCCGAGGGCGCGGTCGATATTTATCCGCGCCTCGCCCCCACCCACGAATGGGATGTCGCGGCCGGACACGCCATCGTCACCGCGGCCGGCGGCAAGATCACCGACCCGCAAGGGGCCGACTTGCAGTTCGGCAAAGGCGCCAAGGATTTCATCGTGCCGGGCTTCATCGCCTGGGGCGATCCTGCGGCGGCGCGCTGAATGGCGGCTTTTCTTTATTGCGCCAGATCCTGCTCGAGCGCCGGCCAGCGTGAATTCGCCTGCCGCAGCACGGGCTGCGGATCGGCGGCAAAGGCGTCGCGGTGTTGCTCGCGACCGAACAAATAGAGCCGCTGGCCCGAGATCAGCCAGAACCGCGGATTGCCGGCAACCGCAACCCCGCGCGCCAGATCGACCGGGTCGTAGCCGCCGAACTGGGGACCGTAAATGTCGGGATGGGCGGCAAAGGAAGCGCGGTTGCCCTCGTTGCGAAAGCGCCAGACGACGCCTGCCTGGGACGCCTCGAATTCCGGCAGGCCGATCATGGGGCGGGCATCGACAAAATACGCCAGGGGGTCGTAACCCTCGATCGCCAGACCGCTGAAACGGTTGGCCACGACGCGCTCGGTGGTCGCCGCCTGGGCCGCCGGCGCGCCGACCCGTTCACCCGGGCCGACCGACCAAAGGCTTGCCAGCCCGGCGATAAAGGCTATTCCGGGGCGAAAGCGCATGATCGACCACTCACCGCCGTTTCTTTCCTGCCGTTGTGCCGTCATAGTTGATGCCGATAACATCCGAGTCGGGGGACACTGGGCGCAGCCTAAAGCCATGCTTGTCAGCGTCAGGTTAAGGCCGCGGCCAGAATTTCGATACCCAGGGGATTTTCATGACTTTCGCCTCACGCCTTGCCGCGGTGACGCTCGCCGCGATGATGTGCTGGTCCGTGCCCGCCTCCTCGCAGCAGGCGCCTCCGGCGGAATTGCCTCCGCCGCAACGTCAGCTCGGCCCCAATAACTACGGGCCGGACGAGCTGACCAGCGCCGGGCACCGTTTTTTCGGCAACGTCTCGCGCGGCCTCGCCTCGGTGATCGAGCGCGCGGTCAGCCAATGGGGCCTGCCGAACGGCTATATCCTCGGCGAGGAAGGCTCGGGCGCCTTCGTTGCAGGACTGCGATATGGCGAGGGCACGCTTTACACCAAGAATGCCGGCGATCTGCGGGTCTACTGGCAGGGACCGTCGGTCGGCTTCGACTGGGGCGGCGATGGCGCGCGCACCATGACGCTGGTCTACAATCTTCCGGCGACGAGCGCGATCTACCAGCGCTTTGGCGGCATTGACGGCTCCGCCTATATTATCGGCGGCTTCGGCATGACCGCGTTGACCGCCAACAACATCGTGCTGGTGCCGATCCGCTCCGGTCTCGGCCTGCGGCTGGGCGCCAATATCGGCTATCTCAAATATACCCCGCGCGCGACCTGGAATCCGTTCTGAGGTCGTCCGTTCCGCAAGCGCGGGCCCGTGGACGGGACCGGGGGCTGGCTTTTCGGTTTTGCCGGCGAACAGCCGCCATCCGGTCAACCGGCGGTTTTCGAACCAGCACCTCCAGGGTTTTCCGGATTCACGTTAACCTCGCATTGGGCTGGCCTTTCCCCCGTCCCGCATGGCATTGTGAATAGAAGAGTTTTTGGGGAGTCTCCATCCATGGTCGAACCGATCATGTATCTGGCGATCGGTTTTCTGCTCTCGATGCTGCTCGGTCTGATGATCGTGCCGCTGGTGCATAACCGCGCGGTGCGTCTGACCACCCGGCGGATGGAGGCGGCGACGCCGCTGTCGATGGCGGAAATCCAGGCCGACAAGGACCAGCTGCGCGCGGAGTTCGCGATGTCGGCGCGGCGGCTGGAGATGAGCGTCGACCGGCTCAAGCACAAGACCACCAGTCAGCTCGCCGAACTCGGCAAGAAATCCGATGCCATCAATCGCATGAAGCTCGAGCTCGGGGAAAAGAACGCCACGATCTTTTCGCTGGAAGCCCGCGAGAAGGCGATGAAGGAGCAGCTGCGCGCCACCGAAGAGGAATTCGCCACCAGGACCGACGCGCTGCGTCAGCTGGAAAAGTCGCTGAGCGACAAGCAAGGCGAGCTTGCGAAAATCAACTCCGAGCTGTCCGATCGTTCGCTGATGGCGGAGACCCGCAAGGTCGAGCTGGTGGCGGTGCATGCCCAGATCGACGCGCTGAAGGGCCGCGTCGGCGATGCCGAGAAGGAATTCGCCGCCACGCAGGCGCGGCTGGCGCAGCAGCGCGGCGAATCCGAGGCCGCGACGCGCGATCTCGCCGATGCGCGCAGCCGGGTCGAGAATCTGAGCCAGCGCGTCACCGATCTCGACCGCCAGCTGATCGTCCAGGTCAAGGAAGCCGAGTTGCTCGGCAACCGCGTCAACGACCTCGAGGCCCGGCTTGCGACGCAGGGAAAGCTTTTGGCCGAGCGCGACTATGAGAACAATCAGCTGCGCCAGACGAAAGAGGCCGCTGAGCGCGCCGCCAGGGAATTGCGCGACGAACTCACCCTCACCAACAGCGGCACCTGGCCGGCGCTGGAAAAGCTGAAGTCCGAGAAAGCCGCCGTCGAGGAACAGCTTCGGCTGGCGCGCGACGAACGCGCCAAGCTGCAGCGCGAGATCAACGCGATCCAGCACCAGGCGGAAAGCTCGTGGGCGACCGAGCGCATGGAGAATGCGCTGCTGCGCGAGCGCATCAACGACATCGCCGCCGAAGTCGCCAAGCTGGCGATGCAGCTCGAAGGACCGAATTCGCCGATCGAGGCCATGCTGGCGGCAGAGCCGGCGGTGCCGGCGAAACCGTCCCATGGCGCGGCAAACGGCGCCGCCAATGGCAATGCTTCCGAGGGTGGCGGAACGCTGGCCGAGCGCATCCGCGCGCTGCAAGCCCACGCCTCCCGCGCCCGCCAGCAGGGGGCGTGAGGGTTCTTCACTCGGTTTATGGCTACGGAATTTCAATTTTCATACAGCCCGTCATACCCCGCGCATGCGGGGTATCCAGTACGCCGCGGCCCTTCGTTCTTTAAGTGGCGCCTCGGAGTACTGGATCGCCCGCTGGAGCCTGTCATCGGGCGGCGCTTTGCGCCGACCCGTTGGCGGACGATGACAGGTAGATTCGAATTTCAAACAGCCTGGACTCAAGGCGCCTCCAAACCCTCGTCATACCCCGCGAAAGCGGGGTATCCAGTACGCCGTGGCCCCTCGGTTCAATCACTACTGCCGCTGGAATACTGGATCATCCGCTTTCGCGGATGATGACAGCCCGGGGTGCGCAAAGGGCTTCACATTTCAAACAACCGCCGTTCGCAGCCACAGCCTCGCGATCTCGCCGCTGGTTTCGCGCGAGGTTTGCTGTCGACTTCCCGCCCTCAATTCAGAGGGCGCAGGGAATGCCGGACGCTCGGCGCGTCCGCAGCCGCGTGTGCAGTGGTAGAAAGCACACGCGTTAGTCACCACGGTCACGCCGGAAACGTCCG
>Ga0073928_10005306_pt1 | contig 18199 bp, 18 predicted proteins | sample PaiPotPPA55metaG_FD_76969 | JGI IMG/M metagenome (GOLD analysis project Ga0073928, IMG submission 76969) | Iron sulfur acid spring bacterial and archeal communities from Banff, Canada, to study Microbial Dark Matter (Phase II) - Paint Pots PPA... ... | reverse complement strand
GTTCTTTTGCTACTACCTCGCGTTCATTACCCTGGTGGGCCTCGCGCGGCAGCGCGCGCTCCCGGTGGAAGCGGCCATCTGGCTGCCGAACTCGGTCTTCCTGGTCGCCGGCCTGTTCTTCGTGGCGCGCATGGAAATTCCCGGCGGCCGCGATTTCGTCGGCGCTCTGCGCGACGCCACCGGCGGCTTGCTCACCCGCCTGCGCGATCGCTTGATCCCCGCCCGCTCGCCCGTCGCCGGCGTGGCCGTCCGGGCTTCCCGCCTGCGCATCTTGCCCCAGATCGTCGATACCTACATTCTGTCCAACTTCGCCTTCTACTTCGTCGTCCTGTTATCCAGCTTCGTCTCCATGACTCAGATCTACAACTTCTTCGAGCTGCTCGGCGATATCGTACGCAATAGTATCTCGCTCACCAAGGTTTTTACATATTTATTTTTCTTGACTCCGAAGCTGATTTATGATACACTCCCGATCAGCGTGCTGGTCGGCGTGCTCGTCACTTTCGGCGTGCTCACCAAGCACAACGAAGTCACCGCCTTCAAAGCCTGCGGCATCAGCCTCCACCGTCTCGGTATTCCTATTCTAGTGCTGAGTAGCCTGCTCAGCGGCGGCCTCTTCGCCTTCGATCATTACTATGTGCCCGAAGCCAACCGCCGCCAGGACGCCCTCCGCAACGAAATCAAAGGCCGCGCCGTGCAGACCTATCTCAGTCCCGAGCGCAAGTGGATCTTCGGCAAAGGCCCGCGCATTTATTACTACAAATTCTTCGACCAGGCCGACGCCGTCATGGCCAGCGTCATCGTCTATGAGCTCGAGCCCAACACCTTCCAGCTAGTCCGCCAGATCTCCGCCGAGCGCGCGCGCTGGGCGCCCTCGCTGAAAGCCTGGGTCTTCGAAAATGGCTGGAGCCGCGATTTTCACGGCAACCTCAGCATCCCCCTGACTTCCTTTCAAGTCAAGACCTTCGCCGATCTCAACGAGCCGCCCAGTTACTTCCTCAAAGAAGTCAAGCAAGACAAGCAGATGAACTTCCAGGAGCTCGATAGCTACATACGCGACCTGCAAGAGAGCGGCTTCGATACCGTAAGACTGCGCGTGCAGTTCTATCGCAAATTCTCCGTGCCGCTGTTTGCCCTGATCATGGCCATGATTTCCATTCCCTTCAGCTTCCTGGTGGGCAATCGCGGCGCCATGGCGGGCATCGGAGTGAGCATCGGCATCGCCATCGCCTACTGGGGCATCGGCCTGCTGTTCGAGAAGGTCGGAGATGTGAACCAGTTGCCCCCGGCCATGGCCGCTTGGGCGCCGGACGCGCTGTTCTCCCTCACCGGCTTATATCTCTTGCTGCGCATGAGGAGTTGACCGGCCCGGTGCGCACCGCCGCCATCACCGACGAATTCTCATTGGACATCGAGGTCGCGATGCGCGCCATGGCCGAGCTCGGCATGTCCGGCGCCGAGCTGCGCATGGTGGATGGCAAGAACATCCTTGATATGTCGGACGCCGAAGTGGACCGCGCGCGCGACATCGCCGGCCGCTGCGGTCTCGAGGTGATCTCGATCGCCTCGCCGCTGTTGAAATGCGTGCTGCCGGATGCACCTCCGATAGACGCGCGCTTCGAACAGGATGTCTTCGCCGCGCACCACACCTTCGACGAGCAGCCCCGCTTGGCCGAACGTGCGATCGAGGTCGCCCGGCGCACCGGTGCGCGGGTCATTCGCGTGTTCTCCTATTGGCGCACCGTCGCCCCGGAAGCCTGTTTCGAGCGCATCGTGCAAGCGCTCCAGAACCTCGCCGCCCTGGCCGCGCCGCACGGCCTAATCATCGGCTTGGAGAACGAGCAGGCTTGCAACATCGCCACGGCCGAGGAAAGCGCGCGCGCGCTGGCTGCCGTGAATCATCCGAACCTGAAGCTCGTCTGGGACCCGGCCAACGCCTACGTTTCCGGTGAGATGCCCTACCCGGATGGCTATCGCCGCCTGGCCGTGGATCGCATCGCTCACGTGCACGCCAAGGATTGCCGCATGGAAGACGGCCGTCCCGTCTGGCAGCCGCTGGGGGGGGGCGAAATCGACTGGCCCGGCCAGATACGCGCCCTCTCAGCCGATGGCTACCGCGGCGCCATCAGCCTGGAAACCCACTGGGCCGGCCCCCGCGGCGATAAGCTCGAAGCCAGCACCATCTGCGCCCGCGTCTTACAGGATCTGCTAGCCCGGGCCTGAGCGGCCGGTGCTGCGCATGCCGTGAATCGGGCGCCTGCTACTACCCGCGCGCAGGTGGTCAGATGACCACATTGCCGTGCTATCCTGGTACCGAGATGAAATCCAGCGTCATGAGCGCAACCGAGTTCAAAGCGAAGTGCCTGGCGTGCCTTGACGATATCGAACAGCACGGCGCGCAAATAACCATCACTCGCCGCGGTAAGCCGGTCGCAGTGCTGGGCCCGCCCAAAACGAACGGCCGGAAGTCGTCCTTCAACAGTTGGGCGCGTAAGGGCAAGATCGTGGGCGATATCATCGATACCAGCGATGTGCTGGTGTGGAATTGCGCGCGGGATTAGGGAGCTTGTGTTGCTGCCGCGCCTGCTGGTGGACACCCACACACTGGTGCGCTGGTTCTTTGAGGGAAGAAAGCTCTCCCGCAACCAAGTCCGGCTACTAAAATCAGCGGTGCAGCACGGCGAACCGCTCGCCTTCAGCGCCATATCGCTTATGGAGATCGCGGCGCTCACAAAAGCCGGCAAGCTCAATCTGAAGAAGTCCCTGCACGAATTCTTCGATGACCTCGAAAGCAACCCTGAGTTCACGCTTCTGCCCCTGAGTTACGAAGTAGCCGAGGAGGCCGGCTGCCTGCTGCGCCTGCATGATCCGGCGGACTGCATCATCGTGGCCACTGCGCGGGTCCATGGGCTCAGGTTGGTCACCTCCGATCAGCGGATCATCGACTCGAAGCTCGTGACCACGATCGAATAGAGCAGCGCCCAGGCTCAGCGCGCCCCGCCGTCCTCCTCCTCCATCGGCGTGTACCCGCCCTCCCGCATCACCCGCCGCGCCATCGTGGCCGCGTTCGGCAGCACGTAGAAGAACGCGCCCGTGCGCATCCGTGGGAAAATGATCCCGCCGCGATACTCGTCCGCCTCCACGCCGTAATCCACGCCGGCATCGGTCAGCAACGACTCCAGGCGAAGCGCGTCCCTGAGCCGCTTGGCGATGTAGATCAGCACCGCGTCTTGTCCTTCGAAGAATGTGGCTTCCTGGCGCATGATTTCGCGTGAGATTGACGGGCCGCCCGTACCACATCCCATCTTAGGGGATAGATGCAATGGAAGGCGTGGCATTGCGCGCAGAAACTTGTAACGTCAACCGCGAAGAAGAACTATACTGGCTGGCACTCACGCTGGTGCCCGGCCTCGGCACCCGCACGGCCGGCAAGTTGCTCGGCCGGTTCCGCACGCCGCAGGCCATCTTTCGCGCCTCGCGCTCGGAGTTGGAATCCGCCGGGGTCAGCGGCACGGTGGCGCAGAGCGTCGCCAGCGGCTGCTCGTTCGATGACGCCGTCGACCAGCAACGCGCCATGGCCCAGTGCGGCGCGGTCCTCATCACGCTGGGCGACCCACGCTATCCGGCCCTGCTGCGCGAGATCTTCGATCCGCCCGTCATGCTCTTCGCACGCGGTCGCCTGGAGTTGCTGCAACCCTTCCACTTCGCCATGGTCGGCACACGTCGTCCGACGCCCTATGGCTTGGCTGTCGCCGAGCGCCTGGCCGCCGACCTCGCGCGCGCCGGCCTCACCATCGTCAGTGGCATGGCGCGCGGCATCGATTCCTCCGCCCACAAAGGAGCGCTCTCCGCCGAAGGCGACACCGTGGCGGTGCTCGGCTGCGGCGTTGATATCGTCTACCCTACCGAGAACCGCAAGCTCGCCTCCGACCTTGCGGTCAAGGGACTCATCCTCTCCGAGTTCCCCATGGGATCGACCGCCTTCCCGCAGAACTTCCCTGTCCGCAACCGCATCATCAGCGGCATCAGCACCGGCGTGCTGGTGGTCGAGGGCGCCCAATATAGCGGCTCCGCCATCACCGCGAAGTTGGCCCTCGACCAGGGCCGCGAGGTCTTCGCCACCCCCGGCAACATCACCTCCAAAGCAAGCTGGGGCCCTAACTTATTGATAAAACAGGGCGCCAAACTCATCCAGGACTGGAATGACGTAATTGTGGAACTTCCCCCCGAGGTCCGCCGTCAGTTAATCGAGCGTGGGCGGAACCGGCTTCTAGGGTCGCCCGATGCATCCCGCGACGCTGGCCAATCATCCCAGTTAGAGGGTTCGCTTCCGGAAATAGGGCGCAAGGTGCTCGCGGTCCTTAAGGTGGATGCTGCCGTACACCTCGACGATCTCCTTCAGATTGTGGAAGATAGCTCGGCTTCCGAGTTGATTGCCGCACTCTTTGAATTGGAGATGTTAGGTTTGGTTAAGCAGCTTCCCGGCAAGAACTTTGTGAAAGTGTGGTAGCCTCTGGTAGAACCTCGTAGTTGCGACTGAAGTTTCCTATGGCAAAGGCTCTAGTAATCGTGGAATCGCCCGTCAAGGCGAAAACCATCAATAAATATCTCGGCAAGCAATACATCGTCAAAGCATCGCTCGGGCACATCAAGGACCTCCCCAAGAAAGACTTGGCGGTGGATGTGGAGCACGGCTTCGAACCCCGCTATGAAATCATCGAAGGCAAACGCAAGCTCATCAATGAGTTGAAACAAGCCGCTAAGAACGTAGACGCCATCTACCTGGCGGCTGACCCGGACCGCGAAGGCGAGGCCATCTGTTATCACCTGCAGGAGGAACTGCGTGGCAAAAAAGGCGAGCCGCAAATTTACCGGGTGATGTTCAACGAGATCACCAAGAACGCGATTCAGAAGGCGTTCCAGCAACCGGGCATGGTGAACGAGAAGCTGGTGGACGCCCAACAGGCGCGCCGCGTACTCGACCGCCTGGTGGGCTACAAGATCTCGCCGCTGCTGTGGGACAAGGTGCGCCGCGGCCTTTCGGCCGGGCGCGTGCAGACTGTCGCGTTGCGCCTGATCGTCGAACGCGAGCGCGATATCGTCGCGTTTAACAAGGTTGAATACTGGACCGTCGACGTCGACTTGAGCGCCAAGAAGCCACCACAGCTCAGCGCCCGTTTGTTGAAGAAGAACGACCAGACGCCGGAGTTAGGGAGTAAGGAAGCGACCGACGCGCTGGTCGCACAAGTCGAGGGCGCGGATTACGTCGTGCGTTCGGTGGCCACGAGGGAGAAGCGCCGCAATCCAGTGGCGCCGTTCATCACTTCGACTTTGCAGCAAGAGTCATCGCGCAAGCTGCGCTTCAGCGTCAAGCGCACCATGCTGCTGGCGCAAAGGCTTTATGAAGGCATCGAGCTGGGACGCTCCGAAGGGCCGGTGGGACTCATCACCTACATGCGTACCGACTCGACGCGTGTCTCCGAAGGGGCATTACAGGACGCTCGGGCTTACGTGGCGGTAAAGTACGGACCCGAGTATCTGCCCGAGTCCGCCAACATTTATAAATCCAAAAAAGACGCGCAGGACGCGCACGAGGCGATCCGGCCCACGTCGATGGACTACAGTCCCGATGATATTGCCAAGTACCTGGCCGAGGACGAGCTGAAGCTTTACCGGCTGATCTGGAACCGCTTCGTGGCGTCGCAGATGAACCCGGCGGTCTTCGACCAGACGACGATCGACATAGCAGCGAGCGGTAAAGACGGCGCCGATTATCTGTTCCGCGCCACCGGCTCTGTGCTGAAATTTGGCGGCTTCCTCAAGGTCTACGAAGAAGGCAAAGACCAGAGCGACGAGGACGACGAGGAGTTGAAGCACAAGCTGCCGGCGGTGGTCGAAGGCGAGCACTTGAAGTTCCGCGAGATTCTGCCCGAGCAGCACTTCACCGAGCCGCCGCCGCGCTTCAACGAGGCGACACTCGTGAAGAAGCTCGAATCGGACGGCGTCGGCCGGCCTTCCACTTACGCGTCGATCATCTCGACCATTCTCGAGCGCGAATACGTGAAGAAGGAAGGCGGCCGATTCATCCCTACTGAGTTGGGCAAGGTCGTGACCGGCCTGCTGGTTGAGAGCTTCGACGACATCTTCGACGTCAAGTACACCGCCCGCATGGAGGAGGAGCTGGACGAAATCGAAGAGGGGCAGCTTCACTGGCGCGAGGCCATCGGCGAATTCTACGACAAGTTCGACCGGGACCTGAAGCATGCCGAAGAGCACATGACCGACATCAAGCGGATGGAGAAGCCCACCGACTTGATATGCGAGAAGTGCGGCAAGCCGCTGGTGATCAAGTGGGGGAAGCACGGCAGCTTTATCGCCTGCACGGGATATCCCGACTGCACCTACACGCGCGAGCTGGAAGTCGATCTGCCGGACGTGGACAAGGTGGACCTTTCCGAGCAGGGGGACGAAGAATACTGCGAGAATTGCGGCCGGCCCATGGTGCTCAAGAAGGGCCGCTTCGGCACTTTCCACGCTTGCACGGGATACCCCGATTGCAAGACCACCAAGCCGATCGGCGGAACGCAAAAGAAGCCCGACGTGCCGCTCGACGAGAAGTGCCCGAACTGCGGCAACAACCTGGTGCTCAAGACGGGCCGCTACGGGGAGTTCACGGCGTGCGGCAATTACCCCACGTGCAAGTACGTCAAGCAGACGACCATCGGCATGGCGTGTCCGGAATGCAGCGAAGGCGAAGTGGTCGAGCGGCGCTCCAAGCGCGGCAAGACCTTCTACGGCTGCAACCGCTGGCCTGATTGCAACTTCGTAAGCTGGGGCAAGCCGGTGCAGGAGAAGTGCCCGGAGTGCGGCAGCCCGTACATGGTCGAGAAGTGGCTCAAGGCGGGGCCGGTGTGGCAGTGCCCGAATGCGGAGTGCAAGCACAAGATGCCGGTGCCGGTGCCGGTGGAAGTGGCGGGGTAGCAGGACCGGGATCTGGCCGGGGCTATTCGGGTTTCCCGTGGATGAACCAATCGCGCATGATCGCGATTACCTGCGCCCTTAGCTTGTCGTCCGCGACACGCGCTTCTGCCCAGTCGTCGATCCTCTTATAGCCATCTGCGAGCCGTTCCTTTAGACGGCGCAGAACCCGCTGGCAGTCCGCCTCCCCCTCAGGAAGATGCACGGGACCGCGCAGGCCCGTTTCCGCAACCGCATACAGCAACTCGGCCTGCGCGCGACTGGAACACTCCATAGGAATGGCAGGCTTCGACCCGAAAAAGACCGTGTTAGCTTCGAACATGTTGTTCTCGTTAGGGATGCGCGCCTCCCCCTCCGGGATATCGACAATCCAGGAGCCCCCGCTCTCGTCCTGCAGCCACCGCGAAAGGGGATCCGTCCGTTCTGGCCCTACTTCCGTCCAACCATCGGAAGCAAGACCGGCTGGCACGACAGAGGTACTGTTTGTGCGCCGTCGCTGTTCCATTTTCTGCACCTCAACTACTCGGATTGACCTGAAGTGCAGTGCGACTTCCCTGTAGAGCCGGTCCGTCAAGACCTCTCTGCGCCTCTCGTCCGTGACGCCCAAGATTTCCCAGACCTCGTTGTCGAGATCCCGCCGGTCCTGCTGGCATAGCTCCGAGGGGAGCCCGAGAGGCATGGCGGCAGCCTTGCGAACCTCATCCGCGGTATGGCATTCCAGCAATTGTTCCTCGACCAGATGCGTCACCTCGCGTCGCTGGATGCGTGCGAGCGCCGATTCCAATTTCCTGACTTGCACCTCCGTCGCGCGTCTAGGGTCCGGAATCTCCAGCATGACGACATCCACGACCTCAGTTTTCAGGTTTCCTTCAGTTCCCGCATACCTTCCGTAGAAGGATTTGATGAATGCGATGAGGGTGGAATTGAGAATCGGAATGAGAGCCCGCCTTGCGCGTGCCTCGCCGGTGAGCGGATGAATATCGAAAAGATTATGGTTGCAGGGCAAACCTTCAGGATTCGCTGGGACGATATGGCGGTACTGCTGAGCCATCGGCCAAAAACCGACTCCGGGATCCAGCCCCGTTATATTGTACCACAACTCTCGCCCCTTGCAGGTGGAGCGCTGCGGTACAGGTACGGCCTTCGATTTTTGGGAGGCAAAGGTCCGCTTGCTGCCCCATCTAATGTATTTGTAGACCAGGGTCCCCTGTAACGCGGACAACGGTTCATTAACCCAAAGGACGAGACGATCCAAGTCCGCGGACGTGACCGTCGGCCGATCCACCGCCATTAGACTGTGAACTTCAGAGCGTAAGTAGCACCGTTCCACGCAATGCAGCGTGCCATCTCCGGCCTCGATCACGGCAACTCGGCCGGAGGACACGGCCCGGCGCCCGGCAAGGCTCATGGCGGGCAGGGTCTGCCACGCCTCGTCGGTTGCGAACTGCTGTAGCACCGCCTTACTCACGTCGCGCGGCATGAAGAACGCGTCGCAACCACTCTTGATCCCGAACTTCACGCTAGCAACCTCCCCAAGCCGCACGAATGCCGCTCCGAACTCTCGCATGATCTCGAAGTAGAAATCCGGAGCGCGCAGGTATCGGCCCCACTTTCCGCCACCGTAGCCTGACAGAGCGGAAGGCTCCTCCGACCCCTCCACCTCGCCGTCGCCCTCCGCGTCATCGCCCTCCACTTCCGCTGCCGGCTGCGCCAGCGCTTTCTGGCGCGCCAACATCTCACCGATCAGCACGCCTTCTGTCCAGAGATCCTTTTGGCGCTTGACGATGATGCGAAGCTGGGGCGTGGATCGATCTCTCTTGGCATTGACAATCAGAGTCCGTAACCTTTCGGCGCCCTCCTGTTTTTGACTTTCGTCTTCACGGCTTCCCAGGATTTCGGCAAGCGGCCGCAACAATCGGACAAACCGAACAAGGTTGGCTTCGCGTGCCCGGGCATCGTCGCAGCGCTGCAATATGGTGACAGCGGTCTTAACCCGGGCATCTTCAAACCACGGCTCGTCGATGCTCTCGATCACCGCCACAAGCCGGAAGTGCCGCAGAATCCACCTTAGAAGGGCAAATCCGTACCGCACGTCCAACCAACTGGATGACGTGAGGAAGCCAAACCAGCCTTGCTCTTTTAACAGTTCCGTGGCGACCGGCCAAAAATAGAGATGCAGGTCGCTCTGCCCGGAGAGGCCGATGCCTGGCCAACTGCGCTCGGCGCGGCGCGCAATGAACTCTTTCGTTTGGTCCCTGATGACTCCCTTTTCGTCCGCTTTTGCGATTTGCTCCTGCCGTACGTAAGGCGGGTTTCCCACGACGGCATCCAACGCCGGTAGCGCAATCTCCCATTTCTCGCGCACACCGCGCTTGTCTCGGGTTTCCTTGGGCAGCATACAGAACGGCCTGCCGGGATCTACGGTAAAAAAATTCCTGCGAACAACCCGCGGAAAGTTTCCCTGCTCGAGATCCCGGGCGGCGAGGTTTAGCGTGGCTAAGTGCGCTGGGAAGGGGTTTATGTCGCAGCCGAAAAGGCCAGCGATATTTTCGTGCGTCGCCAGTGATCCGTCCAGGTATGCTTTCCGGTAGAACGCGCGGACCAGAAAACTTCCACTTCCACAAGCGGGGTCGAGTACGTTGGCGTTGCCCTCTCTAATACAAAACGCGTTGATGACATCAACGATAGTCTCGTCAGTATAATGCTGGCCGAATTTGTGACGCTCTTCAGGGCTCACCAACCGCTGAAACGTGTGCCCGAGAATGTCTGCCGGGATTTGATGGAAGTTAACCCTCTCGACGCCATTGATCACTCTCTGCCAAGCCGGAACGGCCTCCGGCCCGGAAAGAGTCACTTGGGCAGCCCATTCGTGAAGGTCCGGCATCAGTACAGTATCGTAATCGCCGGTCACACGGACCGCTTCTCGGAACTGCCTAGCCAGATATGCCATCGCATCCTCAGCGGCCTTCACCGATCTCGGGAACATTAACTCTCGCAGCGCATGATGCCGCGCTCGTACGGCCTCGTAGAACAGGATTCGGTTGTTCAGCACGTAAACCATGCTGCTCGCGGCCCGGTCTATGGCCTCCTGCCATGAGGTGGGATCGCTTCGGTCGAAGTTCCATTGCTGAAATTTGACCATCCAAGTCGTCAGCTCACGATCAAAGGATCTGTCTTTGGCGGATCGCGAGTCAAGGTAATCCCGGGTGATCCTCACCGGGCCTATTGGGCCGGCGAGGTGGCTCTCCAGCACTGATATATAAAATTCGTCTGGCGGTTTTGCAAAACCGCGACGCTCGCCACTCCAAACCTCGGCAAAGTCGCGGTAAAACCGAGGTAGGAACTCGTTACGGATCCTCTCCGCGATCTCCTGGCGCGCGACGTCACGAGGGTCGTTGAGGGCCGCTCCAAGATGCCACTCGCCGATGCACTGTTCGTGCAGCGGCCGGTCCCATAACGAGCGGTCGAAGAGAGCAAGGTGCTCGACATTCCAGGTGAAGAAGTACTGGCATGCGACATTCGTTGCCTTCTCATAGGCGTCCTGGAGCAGCGCTGGGTTGAACGGTGAGCTGCCAAAAGGGGTACCTGGGAGTTTCACCTCGCCGCACAGCGCGAGCTTCCCTCTGGCCTCCCCGGCTCGCGCGTAAACCTGAAAATCATGGCGCTTGTGGGTGCCGTATCCGTACTGCTCTATGGCGGCCGAGTGGAAAGGGAGGGTGCGATCGCGTTGGAACAGCGCGTCCGACCACGCCTTCACATCGGCGCAAAAGGCAACTTTGTTCTGCCTGGTGTCATGGGTCACCATGTTGGTAAAGAACCAACGTACTACTCCGGTGCCGCGTGAGTCCAGCACAACACCCCTTTTTCTTCCAAGGGGCATAGCTGACCCTGAGCTGGAAGTCGACCTGCCGGACGTCGAGAGAGTCAATCTGTCCGAGCAGGGCGACGAAGAATACTGCGAGAATTGCGGCCGCCCCATGGTGCTCAAGAAAGGTCGCTTCGGCACGTTCCACGCCTGCACCGGATACCCCGATTGCAAAACCACCAAGCCGATCGGCGGACAGCAGAAGAAACCCGACGTGCCGCTTGATGAGAGTGCCCGAACTGCGGCAACAACCTGGTGCTCAAGACCGGCCGCTTTGGCGAGTTCACGGCGTGCGGTAATTACCCGACGTGCAAGTACGTCAAGCAGAAGACCATCGGCATGGCGTGTCCGGAATGCAGCGGAGGCGAAGTGGTCGAGCGGCGCTCGAAGCGCGGCAAGACCTTCTACGGCTGCAACCGCTGGCCGGATTGCAACTTCGTGAGCTGGGGCAAGCCGGTGCAGGAGAAGTGCCCGGAATGCGGCAGCCCGTATATGGTCGAGCAGTGGCTTAAGGCGGGACCGGTGTGGCAGTGCCCGAATGCGGAGCGCAAGCACAAGATGCCGGTGCCGGTGCCGGTGGAAGTGGGAGCACAGTGACAACGGTCCCGCGCTAATGGAGCCGGGCTCGTGCCCGATCTGGTCGCTGAGACCGCGCTCCTGGGCAGAGCATCAGCGCGGGCCAATCCGCGATACCAGCAAATCCAGCCATACATTCATACCTGCGCCGGTCTTGGAGGATAGCTCGATGATCGGAATCTCGGGACACACTGCCTGTATGTTCGCCCGGGCGGCAGCGCAATCGAATTCGGCGGCCGCGGCAAGATCCATCTTCGTGATGATGGCGACGTCCGCACTGTGAAAGATGGTTGGGTACTTCAGCGGTTTGTCTTCCCCCTCTGTAACCGAAAGCAGTACGGCGCGCAGATTCTCGCCGAGATCGTAGGCGGACGGGCACACCAGGTTGCCGACATTTTCGATGAACAGAAAATCGAGATCAGCGAGCGTCCAATCGGCGACGGCCTTTTCCACCATGGCAGCTTCCAGATGGCAAAGCGTACCGGTAGTGATCTGACGGACGAGCGCTTGGCTGCGCGCGAGCCGGGCAGCATCGTTGTCGGTCGCGAGATCGCCGACCACCGCGGCAGTGCGGTAGTGCGCCTCGCGCAACAGGGTGAGCGTCTTCTCCAGGAAGGCGGTCTTGCCTGCGCCCGGACTCGAAACCAGACTGGTCACGAAGACGTGGGATTCCGCGAAGCGCGTGCGCAACGCGCGCGCCACCTCGTCGTTGTGCTTCAGAATGTTTTTGCGGACCTCGACAATGCGGGGCGTCACTCTCTCAGCTCCAGTGCGGTGATTTCGAGTTCGCGGCCGTGAACGATGTTGGTGGCCGGTGTGGCACACTCAGCGCAACAGAATCGATCGAGCGACTGGACCAGCCGCTCGGCCTGGCAGTACGCGCAAAGCACGGTAACGGGCGCATCTTCAAAAACCAAATACGATGCCGCGAAGGGCGTTGCCTCGCGCGCCAGCTCATACGCGGAGGCCAGCGACTCCTTCACCACGCCCGAGAGCGGGCCGATGCGGACATGGACAGCCTCCACGCAGCGGCCGGCGTGGCGTTGCATCTCTTCCTCCACCCCGTCGAGGATGCTCATGGCGATGGAGAGTTCGTGCATAGCCCGCCTACCCGTTCCTCGCAATGAAGCAACCGCGCCCTTGCCATCCGATCTGGGTCGCCTTTCCGTCTTCTATTAGAACGGGTACCATGCGCTGCCCGCCGGTGGCTGCCAGCATGCGGCGCAGCGCGCCCTCATCGGTGTCCACGTCGTATTCCTCGAACTCGCGGTTGTGCAAGAAGAGCCATTCCCGCATCTCCTCTGTGTAGGGGCAGCTTGCCGTGCCGTACAACTCAGTTTTGGCCATAGCCGATGATTTCGAGCAGCTCTCGAATCGAATGGTAAACGGACGCCTGGGCCTCCTGGATGCGCGGAATATAGTCGGAGCGGACCACGATCGACCAATCGGCCAGGCCGCGGCGCAGAATCTCGCCGCCGTCGTAGCCGAGCAGGCCAACGGTAAGCAGGCCGCGCTTGCGCGCCTCCTCGAGCGCCATGATGATGTTCTTCGATCCGCCGCTGGTGGAAATGCCGATGGCCACATCTTCCGGGCGCGCGTGCGCAATGAGCTGCCGCAGGAAAATCACATCTGTGCCCACATCGTTCGCGAGCGCTGTGATATTGGCGGGTTCGAGCGCCAGCGAGATCGCCGGCACCGGGTGGAAGCCGACCGGCGGCAGGATACAATCGAACGCCCAGTCGTTGGCGTCGGTGGCGGAGCCTCCGTTGCCGAACAAAATGAGCTTGCCGCCGCGCTGCAGGCGATTGTAAATGTCGAAGGTGGCGTTGGCGATCTGTTCGGATTGCTCCTGCGCCAGGCGCGTGCGCAGAGCTGTGTCGTCCGCGACTTTCATTTTGATGGAGGCGGCGACTTCTTCTACCACGCCGACTGTCTCCTGTTTTTCGTGGCCTAAAAAGGGATACAGGAAGCCGGCATTGCCGACGTCGCCGCCCAACTCCCGATGCTCGAAGAACACGTGCACGGTCTCCCAGAGCGTGTGATAGAGGATCTCCATCATCTCCTGATGGATGAAAGGATCCGCCACCGCGGCAGTGAAAGAATAGGAACCGCGCGGTCCGGGCAGCGCGAAAGTCATGGCGCCCTGAGCCGCGGCTGCCTCGATCATGCCGTGGACTTCCGGATCGCCTTCGGGAGGGCCGAAGCCCATCACCATATCTTCGCCGCGGAGGATGGCATTCAGCCATGGTCCGGCGAGGCTCGACAAATCCAGCGCCGGCAGCGCGCGCTTGCCCACAATCACGGGATGCACGAATTCGACCGAGACATGCTGGGCATCGGTAGCATAAGGGCCGCGTCCGAACGCCAGCAGGCGGCCGCCGCGCAGGAAACGATCGGACATCTGCTGGCTGGCCAGCGCCAGCCGGCGCGCTTCCTCGGAGAAAAACTGCTCGCAGCAGCGGTTGCGTTCGAGCAGCCGTTCTTCCACGTGCGCGGCGAGACTGGAGCAGGTGGCCGGCATATTCAGCAAATGCGGGGCAAAGGATCGCCCACCAGCATATCGATGACGCGCGTGCCGCCGTATGGCCTAGCGCCCAGAACCGTGGCGGCGGGCTGCTCCTCGATCCTGCCGATGATGGCTGCTTCGTGTCCGCCGGGGGTGCGACGCAGAGCTTCCAGCGCCGCGCCGGCATACTCCCGCGCGACGACCGCCAGAAATTGACCTTCGTTGGCGATGTGTAGGGGATCGAGCCCCAGCAGTTCGCAGGCGCCGCGCACCGAGTCGCGCACCGGAATGTCTTCCTCGGCCAGCAGGATGGCGAGGCCGCAATCGCGCGCCAGTTCGTTGAGGGAGGTGGCGACGCCGCCGCGCGTGGGGTCGCGCATCCAGCGAATTCCGGGCGCCGCGGCCTCCGCCAGCGCTTCCACCATCGGCAGGACGGAACGCGTGTCGGAACAAAGCTCGGCTTCGATTTCGAGATCGCCGCGCGCCAACAGAACCGTGATGCCGTGGTCGCCGATCGGGCCGCTGAGCAGCACGCAGTCGCCGGGCCGCACGGAGGCTGGCGAGAGCGAGACCCCCGGAATCGGTACGCCAATGCCCGCGGTGGTGATGTACATGCCGTCGGCTTTGCCGTTCTCGACGACTTTTGTGTCTCCGCCGACGATGGCGACCCCGGCGCACGCCGCCGCTTTCGCCATGGCACGCACTTCGCGCTCGAGAATTTCAGAGGGCAGGCCTGCCTCGATGATGTAGGTCACCACCAAGGCCTGCGCGCGCGCGCCGGAGACCGCCAGATCGTTGACCGTGCCGTTGACCGCCAAGTCGCCGATGGATCCACCGCGAAATTGCAGCGGCTGCACGACGAAGCTGTCGGCAGTCATGGCGAGCATAATGCCATTGAAATTCACGTGCGCGGCATCGCCCAGCGGTTCGGTGGAATCGCCCATCAGCAGCGGCGCGAAAAGGCCCTCGACCAGGCGGCGGCTGGCCTTGCCTCCGGCGCCGTGCGCCATCTCGATTTGCGGATCGCGGAATCGGATCTTGGGGGGGGCAATCACCATGTCCCTTCCTTAGGCCGGCACGCTGATGGTTGTGAACGCCGCCGTCTTGCGATGCTCGTAATTGTAGTAGGCGGCGCAAGAGCCTTCCGACGAAACCATCAGCGCGCCCACGGGCGTTTCCGGCGTACATTCCTTAGCGAAAAGCTTGCATTGCGAAGGCTTCAACACGCCCTTCAGCACTTCGCCGCACTGCGCCGCCTTCGGATCCGTAACACGAATTCCCGGCACGCAGAAGCGCTGCTCGGCATCCCACTCGGCATAGCCCTCGCGGATGCGCAGCGCGGATTGCGAGATGAAGCCCATGCCGCGCCACTCAAAGTACGGGCGCAGTTCGAAGACCTCCGCCATGGCCTTGAGCGCTGCGCGATTGCCTTCCCAAGGCACCACGCGCTTGTACTGATTTTCGACCTTCGCCTCGCCCGCGCGAAGCTGCTGCAGCAGCATGACGATGGATTGCAGAATGTCCACCGGTTCGAAACCGGAAACCACGATAGGCTTCCCTTCGTTGCGCGCGATCCACTCGTAGGGACGGCAGCCGATTACCGTCGACACATGCCCCGGACCGATGAACGCATCGATGCGCATATCCGGCGAGTCCAAAATCGCGCGGATGGCGGGAATGATCGTGACGTGGTTGCAGAAGACGGAGAAATTCCGCACTCCCTGCTGCCGGGCGCGCATCAGGATGAGAGCCGTGGAAGGCGCCGTCGTTTCGAATCCGATGGCGAAGAACATCACGTGCCGGTCAGGATTCTTTTGCGCCAGCCGCAGCGCGTCCGAAGGCGAATACACGATGCGCACGTCCATGCCGCGAGCTTTGTGCTCCAGCGGACTGCCATGCGTTCCGGGCACGCGCATCATATCGCCGAACGCCGTAAAGATGACGTTGGGATCCTTGGCCATGGAAAGGCCATCGTCGATGCGGCCCATCGGCAGCACGCACACCGGGCACCCTGGCCCGTGCACCAGCTCGATATTCGGTGGCAGCAGATCCTTCAGACCGAAGCGGTAAATAGCATGTGTGTGGCCGCCGCACACTTCCATGAATCGGTAAACACGGGTGGGATCGGCCAGCCGCCGGATCTCCGCGGTAGCTTTTTCGATTACATCGGAGGCGCGGAATTCATCGACGAATTTCATAGCTCGCCTTTCAAGAGTCGTTCAGGTTGTAGCCGCGGGCCTCCTCGTAAGCCGCCTCGTTTTCGCCTAGCAAGGTCAGGACGCGGATTTGATCGAGCGCTTCTGCTTCGCTGATCTTGCTCATTGCGAATCCCACGTGCACCAGCACCCAGTCTCCCTCTCGCGGTGGATCGTCTTCGAGCAACCCCATATCGACGCGCCGCCGCACGCCCACTACTTCGACCATGGCATGGTGCGCCTCGCCCGGCAGCAACTCGACGATTTTGGCAGGTATGGCTAAGCACATTAAATGAACCTCACGTGTGATTCGACTGTTTCCGCGCCACGATATCGAACGAGAACTTCAATTCGTCCTTAAGCTTTAGCGTACCACCGGCGACGGAAACCGGTTTGATCCCGTACGCCGTCTGCTTCACCGTAAACTCGCCGCGCGCATTCAGCAAATCCCCGTTCACCGTTACCTGCGCGGCCACCGGCTGATTGTTGGTTACGCCGTGCAGCGACAGGTTGCCGATCATATTGACGAAGTAGTAGCCTTCGCCCGCGCGGTTGGCGGATACCTTGGACGTATCGAAAACGATCTCCGGGAACCGGTTGGTTTCCAGCACTTCCTGGTTCATGGTCCGCTCCATTTCCCGGCGGTCCTTGTCGTTGATCTGATCGGTTATTTCCAGCGATCCCGCGTTGACCTGCAAATGCAGCTTACCCTCCTCCATAGTAGTGGGAACGAATTCCGCGTGACCGGAAAAATCCCGGATCGCAATGGTGGGATTGTGGCCGAGTGCCGAAAGCATCCCTGCGGCAAAAGCCCGCACCGTGAACCGGCTTAGAACCGGATCGATCGCATAGCGCTCGCTTTCCATCGCTCAGCCGCCGCTCACATGGCTTTCAGTTTCAAATATCGCTCCAGATCGGGCGCGGCAGTTTGCAGCAGGTTCCCGAAGTTCAAGCCGCCCATCATTTTGCGAATGATCGGCGAGGTCATGATCATGCCGGCGCCCAACAACATCAACGCCATGCCGCCGAACATCATCAGCGTATCGCGAGTTTCGTCGTCTTGCCTGTCTTGTGTCGTTTCCATGGTCTTAGTGTTCCTCCAGAATATCTTTCACGATCTGTGCGACCCTGCAGGCAGCCGGCCCGACTGCCGCGGCCACGGTGTCGCTAAGGCCCATGCGGCCTTCCTCGCCCCCCAGGCTTTCCGGCTCGCACCCGACTAGCACAATCCGTCCCGAAACCGGCCCCATGCTTTTCGCCAGACGCAACACGCTGACCGGGTCCATCGCGTGGGCGTCAAGCGCTGCCGGAGGCTCGGTATGGTCAACGTCAGGCTCCATCACGTAGAGCGTACCCGCCGGTTCGCCGCGCGGTGCGGCGTCGATCAGGATGGTGACATCGTAACCGTCCAGCAAGGCGTAGGCCAAGTCGTAGCCGCGAATGCCGAAATCCCGTACCACAACGCCCTCAGGAATGCCGGAGAGATGACGAATTACCTCCACGCCGAAGCCGTCGTCACCGAGAAAAATATTGCCAATGCCGGCGATCAGGATGCGCGGTGCCTTTTTGATCGGCTCCACTTCCTCCGGCGTGAAGAAAAACCGGTGCCCCGGCTGCCGCAAGACGCCCAAATCCTTACCGGGATCGTCTTCCAGTACGACCGCCACATGCAGCTTGCCTTCGTAGTCCTGCTCGATGGATTCGATGATAGCGGTTTGGCCGGCGAGGGCCAGATCGAAGATATCGCCACCGGCGCGCGGGCGCAGCCGCACTGCGTCACCCTTTTTGAGATCGACGCCGCCCACCTGGACGCTGTCGGCGGCGGTGTGCTCCTCGAGGAGCTGCCATTCCCACTGGTTCATAGCGCCTCCGGTTGCGGGTCGCCGTCCGCAGCGCGCACCCCGCGCAGCACGCCGTGCATTTTCATGAACTGCTCCGGCGGCATGGACTCGGTTCTTTCCAGGATCTCGCGCGTGCGCTCGTCGGCCTGGCTCATGGCGGCTTTCTCTTCGTCGGTCAGAGTCATGATGCGCAGCGTCAGGATCTCATCGATCTCGGTGCCGTCGAACAGCGCGCCGG
>Ga0073928_10005305_pt1 | contig 18202 bp, 20 predicted proteins | sample PaiPotPPA55metaG_FD_76969 | JGI IMG/M metagenome (GOLD analysis project Ga0073928, IMG submission 76969) | Iron sulfur acid spring bacterial and archeal communities from Banff, Canada, to study Microbial Dark Matter (Phase II) - Paint Pots PPA... ... | reverse complement strand
AGTCCGATCCAGTCGCTGAAGGTGCCGATTTTTGGTACTTTTCCTGGCATGGCTTCAATTCCCTGCTCAGCTTTGCTAGGTCTGGACGGGCCAGAACGCCCGTCCCCACACAATCCTATTTTCCCGTAAAGGTCGCTGGACGTTTTTCTACGTATGCGTTCAGCCCTTCTTTGGCGTCATCGCTCTGGAACAATATCTGCTGGTTCTCGCGTTCGACCGCCAACGCAGATTCCATCGGAATCTCCCAGCCAGTCTGGACTGCGCGTTTGATGCGTCCAACCGCCTTCGCAGCTTTGTTTGGGGGGCAGAATTGATGAGCATATTCCATGATGCTCTCCATGAATCCTTCGCGTTCGTATATGTCGTTGATGATTCCAAACTCGAGGGCTTCTTCAAAGGAAAAGGTGTTTCCAGTAACCATCAACTCGATCGCCTTGCTCTTCCCTACAAGCCGCGACAGGCGTTGTGTTCCACCTGTGCCAGGAAGCACTCCGAGATTTACTTCTGGCAGGCCGATTTTTCCAGCATCTTTGCGCGCGATACGAAGGTCGGCGGCCATCGCGATTTCTAGGCCTCCGCCTACACAGTGCCCATTCAGTGCCGCGATGACCAGTTTCGGCGTGTGTTCTAAACGCAGGAGAGTTTCGTTGGCATGAAGGCAGAAATAATATTTGAATGTTGGGTCGACGCTCGACAGCATCTTGATATTCGCCCCAGCGGAGAAAAACTTGTCTCCCGACCCGGTCAGCACGATCACGTAGACAGCGTTATCCATGCGAGCCTTAAGAATGGCCTCATCGAGCTGGCGATTCATTTCGTAGGTATAAGTGTTGGCCGGAGGATCAGCCATCTCGATCACCGCAACGCCAGCGTCCGTGCGGTAGTTGATCAGGTGCTTCACTTCTGTCTTGGGTTCCTGCTGCACAGTCGTGCCCATGCCAAGGCTCCTTCGCGTTGTGGGTAAAATCAGGCTTTGCCAAACTAGAAAGGCTTAAGGCAATAACTAGCCCGGGTAAATTGTAATCCTTTGCAAGCCGGAAATCGCTGGAGGAACCGACCCACTGGTCAGTGCTGCGAGATATTCGAGGGTGCAGGCGGGAACGGCTGGGGTGCTACTTCCCGCTCAACTAGAATGATCCTTTTCACTTGGTTTCTACCATACGCTTTATCCGTTCCATCTATCCTGACTATTACCGATGTCATCGAAACTGAGATCACATCTCCGAGCACGACGGTTCCGTCCCGGAGTTCTACGGTATCTCGGGAGATTCCGCCCAATTCGATAGTGACGCTACCCCCAGAGAGGTCTTCGGAGGTAATGTCAACCGGAGTCTTGCTTGAAGCATATCCCTCCTTCGACACCTCCAATGTGTGAACCCCGATCTTGAGCGCTACCATCACTGGAGTCATCCCCGAATCGTGGCCATCTACTTTCAAACTCGCACCCGGAGGCACCGAAACCACCCTCAAAGACACAGTTTTTAGAGAAGTAGGCATTCCGGAGGAATCATTGTTAGCCACTAGGTCGAGACTGGCGGGAATACCAACCGAATTGAATTGAAAAGCAATCTTGACTTGTTGATCTGGGTCAAGATCGCTGATGTGAAGGACCCCGTCTCCAATGCGGACCCTGTTCTTATCGAGCAAATAAACGGTGAACGAGCCGCGGGTAAGGGATTTTTTCGACAGATTTTCGATCAAAACGTCTGATACAAAACTTATCTGACCTGCGTATCCGCCCACCTGTGCGAACTTCCCAAACGTCAGTCGGAGGGTGGGCGTTTGAGAATTTGGCCACAGGATGACCATCGTCGGCTCCGGTTTGGTCTTGGCCCAGAGCATTCCGGTGAGTAGTAAAATCGGAAAGACTTTTCCCCGGACGGTTTTCTTTAGCATGACAGTGATTCTTCGCACAGTGCCGACCTCTCTCCGTAGCTGCTTCCGGGAACTAATTGCGAATATCGGCCATCAACCGCTCGACTTCTGATTTCTCAGCTGCGGTCAATGGAAGTAACGGCAGACGCGATGTGCCTCCGAAATATCCATTCAGGTCCATGGCATGTTTGAGGGCGGGAATCCCCATCTGCGACCCGACGCGGTCAGCAGCCTTTGCGATGCGCTCTTGCTTAAGTCTCGCCAGTTCGTGATCGCCCTCTTTCCACGCTGTATATATCTCGTAGCAGGCAGTGGGCGCGGCAACCGCGAAAGCGATGACCGCCCCCACAGCGCCAGCCTCCAGGGACGGATGGAGCAGACTTGCGGCTCCGGACAGAATTTGGAATCCCACTTCCTTCTGGCGCGTCTTCAGTCCTTCGACTACTGCAACGGCCGATGGGGAAGGTCCGCCAGCCGCGGAAATTGAGACTAGTTCCCTGCCGCCATTCCCCGCCAACTTTTCCTCAGCATCGTTCCCTGCCGCTTTAAGCATGCGCGGAGTCACTGAATCAAAAGTCATCGTTACCGTAGCGCTACGCTTTACATGGCGAGTCTCGTCAACCATCCGGCGTATTTTCTCAATGTCGCCGCCTGATTCTTTGATCCCCACGATGTTTGGGTGATCCGCAAGTTCGACGACAACTTCGGCGGGCAGATCGTATCCAGTCAGCGCTGGAACGCTGTACAGCATGACCGGCAAGGGAGACCGATCGGCGACCGTCCGATAAAAGGCTAGCATGTTGGCGGGCAGCATTTGCTTTTTGTAATAGTGCGGCGTACGGACCAGGGCAATGTCATAACCAAGTTCTGCAGCGTAGTCGGTGAGGCGTAACGTTTCTATGGCTGATTCAGAACCGGTTCCCGCAATTAGGACTTTAGTCGGCACCACTGCTTCTCGCGCGGTCTTAAGAACATCTCTTCTTTCGTGATCCGAAAGCATAATAGCTTCGCCCGTCGAGCCAAGCACAACAATGCCGGCCACGGGAGTCTTGGAATAACGCTCCACGTTATGTTCCAGCTTCTTAAAATACACGTTTCCGTCGGGATAATAAGGGGTCGTGATGGGCGGAAAAATGCCGGAAAGAAGCATGTCTGTCGGTTCCTCAGTGCGTCGTTAAGACGACCCTTTGCTGCTGCAAAGGGATTAACTCGATTTTAGCTTCTTTTCATAAAAGATAATGCACGCGCGTCGCCTCTTCACTTGCAGTTCGCGTCCTTGTTCGACCACTCTAGCTGCACCGTGTAATTCCCAAGTTTTTTGGTTTGCCAGGCGCAGATATCGCCAATTTCGCCGTGCGTGTCGTCGTACCATCCCTGGCCTGGGACCGGATCGGTGATCGCCTCGCAGAACTCATGCGAACTGGTCGAGGTCAAAGCATCCAGAGTGGCCAAACCGCCGAGGCATCCAGCGCAATTTGGAAAGGGCATGACGGCGTAGTAAATGCCGCTTCCGAATGTATCGTGATAGCCGCAAAACGATTGGCATGATTTAGATCCGCCCTGTACGACGGCAGTTCCTGGCGGAAGGTAGATGAAATACAGAGTGTTGGCGTCGGGCTTGGGAACGGAGGAGTTGCTATCGATCTCCTGTTGCAGCGTCGTCTGAATCATCGCATCGGTGACCGAGCTAGAAAGCGCGGGAGTGATGATCGTCACGGTTCCGATGAACGATCCGTGCCCAATGGTTTGTTCTGGCACGCTGTATTCCGCAAGCTGGTCTACCAACGCGCTGGTCACCACGAACTCAAAAAACTGATTCATTTGGTTTGCCAGAGTGGAATTCGGACTTGTCTGCCAAGCCTGTCCCCAGAAAATCGTGAATACTCTTACTGATTCCAGTAGTGGCCCGCCACGATAGGTGAGTTGTGCAGCCGGAGGTGCGGCAATGCCTGCCGACGGCCGGTACAGTTCAGTCGGCAAGTGCAAAGGAACAATCCGGATCGGATCGTTCGTGCGTTTGGCTTTTCTAATTGCGGCCTTCTTTCTTGTGGGATTCATAGGCCTCCTTCGTTACTCATCATTATCACGAATCGGGTCCAAATGATTGCGGTAAGCAAACATCTGACATCGGTCAGTGAGTGCAATTTCGATTTTACGCGTGTTAGTTTCGGCGCGGACTATAGCCTCTGGCGGGATTCTAGGACCGGCGGCGCCGCCTAGATCACTTTCTCCCACACAATTTTCCAGGACGCCACGTCGGATTCGCCTTCCATGGCATCGCTGAAAATCATTCGGGTGCCCTCGAATCGGTAGGGCCTAACTTGACGTGTGGCAACGAAGTCCGGTCCGGTGGAGACCGCCGGTAGGTGCACGAGCTTATTGTGCTTGGCGTCAATTTCGTAGCGTCCGCAGTAGCCATACGAACCATCGAAAGCCGAAGCCTTTTCGGCCAGCGTGGGCTTCTTCGGATCGATCCATTTGGGACGATCTGGGTCCATGAGCACCGCGCACATGAATCCGTCTGCCGAATACATCAGAAAGCCTTGCCCGTTCGGACCGTAAATTGGGCGAATGCTGCCGTTGCGTAATGTATCCTCCGCCGAGATGAGCTTCCAGGTACCGATGATTCTGTTTCGTACCCAGGATTCGTCAAACGCACTTGGTTGAGCTTGGCTGGTGGCGAGCATCATAATGATGAAAGGATTCTGACAATCGGCTGCGCGTTATGTGCAAGATTATTAATGATATTCTGGGCGACGTCTAGCGGAGGATCTCATGCACTTTCGAACCCCATTTATTGCCCTTCTCATCGCACTAATCTCGTTCACAGTTAGCTCACCGGTTGCCGCGCAGGGAACCTGGGCAGTCGAAAAGACATTTCACATTGGTGGTGACGGAGGCTGGGACTACGTCACGCTGGATGCAAAGGCGCACCGTCTGTACGTTCCCAGGAGCACCCACACAATGGTGATCGATGCCGAATCGGGGAGCACGATCGCGGACATTCCAGGCCAGAAGCACAACCACGGAGTTGCTCTGGTTCCCGCCGCCGGGCGAGGATTCATCAGCGACGGAGCCGGCTCAATCGTCATCTTTGACCTCAAGACGAATGCTGTGCTGGGTACGGTCGCAGCGCAGCCCGATGCTGACGGCATCATTTTCGACAAGGCCAGCGGGCTTGTGCTGGTTGTCTCCGGCGACAACGGAGTGCTAATGACGCTTAAGCCCGATGCAGATCCAAAAACTGGGACCATCGACACGCCAATTGATCTGGGAGGCAAGCCCGAGTTTCTGGCTTCCGACGGAGCAGGTAAGGTCTATATCAATCTGGTGGACAAGAACCAAGTGGCAGTTGTGGACATCAAAGCGCGGAAAGTCCTTGCGCACTGGCCTGTCGCTCCCGGCGGCAATCCGGTGGGAATGTCCATCGACACAAAGAACCGCCGGCTTTTTATCGGATGTCGAAATCCGCAAAAACTAGTCGTGATGAGCACTGACGACGGCAAAGTGCTCGCGGATCTCCCGATCGGCGCGGGGGTGGATGCTACGAAGTTCGACGGCAGCCAAGCGTTTGCGACCTGTCGTGACGGCAAGCTCGAAGTTGCTGGCGAGACCGCTCCCGGCAAGTTCGAAATCATGCAGACGGTAACGACTCCAGTTGGCGCGAGGACAATGGACGTTAACCCGGAGATGCACAAGGTTTACCTCCCCACGGCGGAATTTGAGGATCCCACACCGCAAGCGACGGGTCGTCCGAGGGCCAAGCCTGGGACTTTTATGATCGTCGTCGTAGCGCGGCACTAAGAGTAGCGATCGGTTGCCTCACTCATGGGCGGACTTCCTATTTCACAAAAAAGGCAGTTACACTCACGACCTTAGTGAGTGTTATGGCGATTTTGCAACAGTTACGCGGCACCCTTCGTATTCATGGAGTAAGGTTATCTGATGTTGCGGGCGTCGATCCTTCTGTGGCTTTTCGCGGCCAGCGTTCAAGTAGTTTCCGCAGCCCAGAACACGCCAACGATTCCGGTTGCGAAGATTTCCTTGCCTGACCCAGCTTATGTTGGGATGCCGATCTGGATGCAGGTCGAATCGCCAACCAACTCCACTATCCACTATCCCGCCAGCACGACTCCAAACGACTTCTACTGCAATGAGGTGGACGTGAAGCAGAACGGGCGCTTGCTGTCACCGCTAAAGGGAGAGCCGCCTGGCGGAAGGGGAGGGCCGGCCTGTGGCTTCCTAGGTGTTGCGGATATTGCTCAATCGAAGCTGCCGATCCATCTTCAATATCCGCTGACGCAGCCGGGTACGTATCTGGTCCGGTTTACACGCCGCGAATACCGGGGAGCAGGGAAACTGGAGATTGCCGAACAATCGGATTGGGTGGTCCTGCACTTACGCACAGCGCCACCTAGCATGATCGAGTCCTGGCTGAGTCATCAACTTTCGACGCTCCCCGTCGCCGCCGGTCCACTGCTGGGAGAGGCGCTCCCGTCGCTGTTGGCGAGCCGCGATAATCGCGTATTGCGGCTGATGATTGACACGACATATCAAAGTTGTCCCGCGCGCGTGTGGGGGTGCCCAGAGTCAGTGCTCGCTGGGTACGCCGCCGAGAGCCTCAAACTCTTTGAGTCGGCACAGGTGCGAACACAACTCCTGCTGGCGATCAGCCAGCGAGGGCCTAGCAATGCTCTTGCATATACCTTCAATCCGCGCGACCACGCTGCCATCGCCTCGCAGATCGTAGCCGCAACGCTGCCCCGACTACATTCTTCTGCCCCCGCGCAAGTCGAGGCGGCTGTCCATACGCTCTCTCTCCTGCGCGATCCAAGCTACGGATTGCCGTCTGATACCGTAGCCCAAATCGAGCATGGGTTGGAGACGGAGGTTGACTTTGTCATCGGCCAGAAGAACGAAAACGCTGCCCAATGGCTGGCGCAATTTCTGGCGAGTATCGGATCAGTTGCAGGTCGCCCGCTCCTCTGGAAGCTGGCGGAAGCACGCCTTGCGACCGAGCAGAGCTTGAATTGCCTGACGTGGCTTCGCGACCCCTCCGACTTGCCGCGACTTACGGCGATCGTCGAACAAAAAGACGCGTCTGACCCGTCTGGCTACGACTCCCACGCCAGCGTCGTAGGGGATATGCAGACGAATTATGGGAGCCTTGCGCGACCCTACTTGCGCGACATACTCGCGTCCTCGAAGCAGCCCTTTGTCCGAGCGACGGCAGCCCAGGGGCTAGTCGAGATGAACGACCGAGCCGGATGGGAGTTCTTTCTCGATGTCATCAGACAGCGTCCGTTTTATCGAGATGAGATGGCGCGGTGGCTGGCTCAAAAGTTCCCAGCGATCCGCAGTGCGGACGACGCCGCTCTTATAGCTTTTCTTCAGTCGAAGATGGCTACCGCAACAACCCAAGAGTGATTCCCAGCGCGAGTCTTCCTCCAATCGAGCATTCAGTTTCTACTGGTAACTGTCGCAAACAGGCCATAGCCCTCAGAACCGGTAAATGATTAGGATTGCATTTCTACGACAGCCATCCAGCGTCATTTCGGAAAGCCACGCGCGAATCGGATGTTTCGACCGAACCCGCAACCGAAAATTAGCCACCCTCCAAAAAATAATCCAACCCTCGTCGATTTCGCCGCTCCTCGTTCGACAAGTAAATAGAAGCAAGGGAGTAGTCCTCAAGACGAGGTTATGGCAATGCAAGGGAAATTCTTCAAACACGCTAGATCACTCGCAGGAACAGTTCTCGTTGCACTCGGGATCTTTATTTTGCATCAGAATCTGGATCGCGCGGCAGCCCAGTTCAGCCATCTCCTAGGTATTACTGGGGATGTGCAGGGGGCCTTCCCGACCGTCATCCTGGCTATCTTACGGCTTGTGCAGGCATACGCGGCCGATCACCAGAGGTTTCTGCAGGGTTTCCTTCACCAAGTGCTGGAGTCGTCCTGGCCGGTGGTGCTGGTCGTGGCCGGAACGGTATTGTCCCGAAATCCCTCCCTCGACGAAGGTCACGCGCTTCCAAAAGAAAATTGCCATTCTGTCGATCTAACTGCCGGTCGTTCGACGTTAAAGTAGAGTTTAATCTCGCAACAAGGAGACATGACAATGCGATGTATCGTGATGGTCAAAGCAAACAAGGATTCTGAAGCGGGCGCAATGCCGAGCACAAAGCTTCTCGCCGAAATGGGGAAATTCAACGAGGAACTGGCGAAAGCGGGCGTGATGCTTGCTGGCGAAGGACTCCAACCCAGTTCGAAAGGCAAGCGCGTACGCTTCTCGGGATCAAAGCGCACTGTGATCGACGGGCCGTTCGCCGAGACCAAGGAACTGATCGCCGGCTTCTGGCTGTGGCAGGTAAGGTCGATGGAAGAAGCGGTCGAGTGGGTTAAACGCTGCCCGAATCCCTTCGAGGGCGAGTCTGAGATCGAGATTCGCCAAGTATTCGAGGCAGACGACTTCGGTCCGGAGTACACGCCCGAATTAAGAGAACGGGACGAAAAAGTCCGCAATCAGGTTGCCGTGAAAAAATAGTTTCGTTCGATGTCGATTTTGGAATTCCTCATTCGATGTACAAATAGGGCCGGATTTTAAATTCGACGAGCTAGTCGGAAGAATCCAGCTCCACCCGAAATAAAAAGGAGAAGACAATATGCGATTCATGATGATGGTCAAGCACGCCGAACCTTCAGGCCCGCCGCCTAAGGAAATGATGGACGCAATGGCAAAACTCACCGAAGAAGCGGTTAGGGCCGGCACGATTCGCGGCAGTGGCGGACTTGCCCCTACTGCGCAGAGTACCCGCGTTCGGCTTTCTAATGGACAGATCAAAGTGATCGACGGGCCTTTCACCGAGGCCAAGGAAGTTATCGGCGGCTATGCGGAATTCGAGTTGAAGTCCAAGGAAGAGGCTATCGAATCTGCGGTGAACTTTATGGAACTTCACAAGAAACACTGGCCGGGATGGGAAGGCGAGACCGAGATTCGCCAGATCTTCGGGCCGGAGGATTTCGCAAAAAACTCAAAGGAGCAGTCGTCGCAGAAACGAGCTTCCTAACGGGAGCGCCCCGCCTTGCGCGGACGGACTAAAAGTGATGTGATCGGTGGCAGTGACTGCCACCGATACACATCGCACAATCGACGCAGTCTGGAGGATCGAGTCGCCCAGGCTCATCGCCGGCCTTACGCGGATCGTGCGCGATGTCGGCCTCGCCGAGGATCTTGCGCAGGATGCTCTGGTCGCCGCGCTCGAACAATGGCCTAAGTCAGGCGTCCCGGATAATCCGGGCGCCTGGCTGATGGCTACAGCGAAGCATCGCGCAATTGATCACTTCCGCAGAAACACGCTGCTCGACCGCAAGCATGAGGAGCTTGGCCGTGAACTGGCTGAGAAAGAAATGGCTGTGCCCGATCTGGCTTCTACACTCGACGACGATGTTGGTGACGACCTGCTGCGACTGGTCTTCATCTCCTGTCATCCTGTTCTCTCCACCGAAGCTCAGGTAGCGCTCACACTACGATTGCTTGGAGGTTTGACAACCGACGAGATCGCGCGAGCTTTCCTTGTTCCAGAGCCGACCATCGCCCAGCGCATCGTTCGTGCAAAACGCACTCTCGCGGAAAAGCAGGTGCCTTTTGAAGTTCCTCGTGGTAACGAACTGGCAGCGCGGATATCGTCGGTGCTCGGAGTTATCTACCTCATCTTTAATGAAGGCTACTCGGCGACCGCCGGTGACGACTGGATGCGACCCGCGCTCTGCGAGGAGGCGCTGCGGCTCGGACGTATCCTAGCTGGCCTCGCACCCCAGGAGCCTGAGGTTCATGGTCTGGTCGCGCTGATGGAAATTCAGGCGTCACGTTCCCGGGCACGTGCGGGTCCGTCGGGAGAGCCGATCCTACTGTTTGATCAAAACCGCGCTCATTGGGATCAACTCCTAATCCGGCGCGGTCTCGCTGCGCTGGAACATGTTGAGAAGCTCGGCACTGTGCCGGGTCCGTATGTTTTGCAGGCTCAGATCGCAGCCTGTCATGCGCGAGCGCGCACCCCCGAACAAACAGACTGGCCTCGCATCGTGAGCCTGTACGCGGCGTTGGGCCAACTTACACCGTCTCCCGTCGTGGAGTTGAATCGCGCGGTCGCGGTTTCGATGGCCTTTGGTCCGGCGGCTGGTCTGGAGCTGGTTGATGCCCTGACTGAAGAGCGATCGCTGGAGAATTATCACCTGCTGCCGAGCGTGCGCGGCGATCTCCTCAGAAAACTAAACCGATTCGACGAGGCGCGAGCAGAGTTCGAGCGCGCAGCATCGCTGACCCGCAACGCACGCGAGCGCGAGCTACTGCTTGAGCGCGTCCGGGACTGCATGGACGGATGACTTTCCCGATGATCAGTGATGGAAAATCAAAGCCTTTACTCATTCCCGATGCGCAGTAGAATAAGCATTACGATGACCAGCATCACCACAACTAAAGACACAATTACAATCTCACCGGGTTCCCGCTTTCGAACCGCCATGATGCTGGCCGTCATTGCGGATGCCCTTCAAATCGTGATCTTTCCTTTATTCGTTGAAGGCGCTCTTTCGCCCGCAGATGACTTATTGGATTTCGGCGTCGGAGCTGCGATGATTCACCTGCTTGGCTGGCACTGGGAATTTCTTCCCTCGTTTTTTGCCAAGCTGGTTCCAGGAGTCGATTTGGTTCCCTGCTGGACGCTAGCGGTAGCAAACGTCTACCGCAAATCGAAACAGATCATGGTCACCGACGAAGAAAGCACTCAGCAACAGTTGATCCTGAAAGATCCAAAAGGCGACTAGCTTCGTTTGGCAAGTATCTTCTGCTCCCGCCGCATTGGCCGACGGAGAGCAGCGGGACGAGGCGAGTTGCTTCCTTCAATCAGCGGAAGGACGAGCCGCACCAGAGACGGCACGATTTCTTCGGCGGGCTTGCGATTTGCACAGTAGAACCATTCTTTAACGGCGCCGAATATGGCCCCACTTACCGCAGACGCGACAACCTCGCGCGAAACTCTGTATTTGCCCCCACGCTTCCGCAAGCCGTCAAGCACTATGCGGCGGATCGCGAGTGTAATGGCTGCGTCCATGAGCGGAGTAAATGAACTCTGTCGAGCACAGTCGGTTTGAGTGCTGTGGATCTGTTTTAGGTAATCGCACGCGGCTAGAATGATGGCCGCCAGTCCAGAAGGGCAGGTTCCGTCAAAGAGAATGTTGCGCGCCTCGAGCAGCCGATGGAGGTCGCTCGCTATCATCGCCTCGAAGAGGGCGAATTTGTCGGTGTAATGGTCGTAGAAGGTAGCGCGGTTGACCGTAGCTGCCTCAGTGATGTCTTGCACCAGGATCTCGTCCAAAGGCTTTTCTTGAAGCAGACTGCGCAGCGCGTTTTGAAGCAGTTGCCGCGTGCGCTTCATGCGCGGGTCGCGGACATCACAATCTGAAATCGGCATACCAATTTCAGGCTATCAGAGAAATGAATCCTATGCACAACATATGTCGTCTAAGTAAACGACGAATGACGTTTAACCATCTCATGTCGAAAGGACAAACATATGGACATAGGACTCTTGCTTCTACGATTAACTGTAGGACTGACCCTGGCCGCACACGGCACCCAAAAGTTGTTTGGCTGGCTCGGCGGACCGGGGCTTGACGGCACTGGTCAGTTTTTCACGATGATCGGGTTCCCACCGGGCCGGCGCCACGCGTTAATGGCTGGGCTGGCGGAGACCGGTGGTGGTCTCCTTCTGGCGCTCGGGTTGCTTACTCCGCTTGCTGCTGCACTCATCTTGAGTGTAATGATCGTGGCTGTCATGACGGTGCATTTAAAGAAGGGATTCTTTATCTCAAACGGCGGCTACGAGTACAACCTTGTGCTTAGTGTCGCCGCAGTGGCGCTGGCATTCACCGGTCCGGGCTCGATTTCACTCGACGCCCTGTTTGGGCGTTACCTGAGCGGCACATTCTGGGGGGTGCTTGCATTCCTCATCGGTGGGATTGGCGCGGTCATGCCGCTGAGTCAGCGACGCACAACACCAGCGCAGCAAAACGCTGCGGTTAGATGAACGTGCCGGAACTCATGATTAATTCGCGTTCGATGGAGGTCATTATGTTGCAGCAACGTAGTATCGCGCGTGTTGTTACCGTTCCGCCGCTTGGACCCGGATTCGTTGGACCCGGTCACCTCGCGGCACAAGTCTTATCGCCGCAGGACTTCGCTCTCAACGATCCTTTCATCATGCTCGCCGACGACCATCTCGACATCGGAGACCGGCCCCTCGGCGAGCCGCATCCGCACGCCGGATTCGAGACTGTGACCCTGATCCTCGACGGGGCCATCTATGATCGCGATGAAGGCGGAGTGATTAATGCAGGCGAGGTACAGTGGATGACAGCTGGCCGCGGGATTATCCACGGCGAACACATGGCAACGAAGGGGAAGGTCCGGCTGCTTCAGTTGTGGTTGACGCTGCCGAAAGAACAGAGATGGGCTGAACCAGGGTTTCAAAGTATCAATAGTGATGCAGTTCCCGTCCGGCATGAACCTGGTGTTGAGGTGCGGATTTACAGCGGCACCTCCGGTGGCCTCCGTTCGTCGACCACGAATCATGTTCCCGTCACCATGGTCGAGATCACAATGGATCCGGGCACGTCTTTCGAACAGGAAATTCCAACGTCGTACAACGGATTTGCGTTTGTGATCCGTGGCTCGGCAACGGTCGGCGCGGACGCTGTGCTTTTGAAGACCGGTCAGGTCGGCTGGCTAGATCGTCCGAAGGGTGAAGGCACAAGTGTGCTGCGCGCGGTTGCGGGCAAAGAAGGCGCGCGGCTTGTGCTGTATGCCGGCCAGCCTCAAGGCAACCCAATCGTCTCGTACGGGCCGTTCATTGCAGACTCCAAGCAGGACATTGCCCGGCTCTATACCGAATACCAAGCTGGTCAGTTTGTACGAATGAGCGAACTCGCGCGGCCGCTAAGTACCTGATGCGCAACAGTGTCTTTTGAATGTGGGTGGCGGATCAGAAAAACGTCTCTACTACATCAATAACGTGATAGCGCTCATCCAATACCAGCAGGTATCGCCACTTATCGAATGTGAGGCATGGATGCGAAATGTCGAAACCAATCATATCGCCCACAAGAATGTCGGTGCCCTCGCCGATATCGAGATAGGCGTGTTGATCCATCATTTTGGTTAGCTTCCACCCACTGGGGGCAACAATTGGCTCCTGTGTGCCGGGTCGGTAATGCAGTGCCGGTACCGGCAAACCTGCATCAAAGGCTGCGTCGCGCTTGCCAAGAGCTACGATCGCTTTATTCTTCTCCGGAATTGACTGCACGTATGCCCACAGTTGCAATGCGGGAACAAGACTCGATCCCATACCTTGCGCTACCGGATTGCGCGCCTTAATTTTCTGCTGTGCATCACGATAGACACCAATGTCGCTTGTTAAATAGCATCCTGGCCGCAGAATTACTTCGATCGGCTCGCCAATTTGTGCGGCGCAAAAAACATCTGCTACGACGTCGTACCATGTTGAGCCAGCGCCCGAGAGGATAATCGGAGTTCGATTGAAGCGTTTTTGTTCCGCCAACTCGCGTGTGACGCGCACCGCTTTCAGCAACAACTCGCGGACGGATGTTTCATCATACAAAACGCCTTCAAAGACTTCGACGCCGCATAACGCGATGTGATCTCGGCATGAGCTCAAGGCGGCCAGTATCGTGCGAAGCTGTTCTTGATCGCGGACGCCGGTTCGGCCATCCTTCACCCCCACCTCGATTAAGAGGTTCAGGCGCTGTCCGCGATCATGGAAGAAACGGCCGAGGGATTGAACGTTTTCGGCAGAATCCACCAGGCAGAAAAACTCAAACTGAGGGTCTTCGAGTAAGCGTGAAATGATATTCACGTTCTGCCGCCCGACCAATTGGTTGGCCATCAACACGCGACGGACTCCATGTTCGTAGGCCACGCGAGTTTGCGGAGCAGTCGCGAGGGTTATACCCCAAGCCCCTGCCTGCAATTGCCGCATGAAGAGTTTCGGAGCCATTGTCGTTTTTCCATGGGGCGCCAGCTTCGCCCCATACTCATCGCCGAACTTCTGCATCCATTGCAGGTTGTGAGTCAGCTTTTCTTCGTAAAGTACGGCGGCGGGCAGGCTGATGTCTTCGGCCAACAAGTTCCATCGCAGAGCAGTTGCTGCATCCGACGCAATCGGTCGATCTAGTATCCCCAAGCCCTTGGAGAAGGGCCGAATCAGAGCTGTTGTTTCACTTGGTTTCATGAATGATGCGTGGGCTCTCGCTTTTACTTGGCGCGTTATAGAAGTAACATACGCCAGCGACGTCCCACCCGCGCAGGAGAACACGGGCCCAGGCGCGATACTTACGGGTTGAAGTGAAATTCCACCAATTCCATGGTCTCGTGGTCAGCCTTTTCCCACTTTCAACTGTGAACCGCGGACTGCGCCGATTCTGCGAGCGCATGGGGCTCCCGCCCTTTACCTGCATGGATTTGACGCTACCGTTAGACTGCACGAGCACGTCTAATTTGACAATGCCGATCGAGTTCAGGGAGCGCGCCGTCTGCGGATACGCTGGCACAACTCTGTTGATCACTTTCCGTGTGCTGGCGGTGGCGCCTTACTTGCAGTTCTTATCGCACTTCGCGTCGAGCACCATGTCGAGGATGGTCATGTACGTCGACTCGGAAACATTCCGATGCGGATCAACATCGATGTTGACCTTGTGCACGACCACTAGGTTATGAGCAGGGAACGCGGTGATGTACTGCCCGTTCGCGCCCATCGCCGAGAAGGCTCCCTGATACGGTCCGCTCCATGCGTTCCCCGGATACACTGGCGTCTCCCACGCCCACCAGAGCATTCCGTAGCCCCATCGACCGGTCCAACCCTCAGCTTTGAACTCATTCCGTCCGGCAAAGTTGGTGCTTGGATAGACGCTGAAGTCGAGGAATCCCGGGTCGGCCCAGAGCGTTTTTCCCCACATCCCGTGAGAAATAGCGAGCAACCCGAGACGGGCCATGTCGCGTGTCGACAGATAGGTTGCGTACTCGAAATGAGTGGAGTTCTCGATGTAATTCTTCCGCTGCCTCGAACGGTCAAAATCCTGGAAGCGTAGCGGGATGGCGAGGTCGTCGCGTAACGCGTCAAAGATGTCCTTGTGCGCAATCTTCTCAAACGCGAGGCCGGCTGCGTCGAAATCCCAGTTGTTATAAAACCAGCGCACGCCCGGATAGGAGGACCCACGCTTCGGCGAATCTTTATCTTGCTCGGCGTTGCCGCTGCGAATGTAGATTCCGGAGCGCGCCATCAGCAGTTGCTGCAGTGTCGCATTTTGTTCCGGTTCGATGAACGGTGTCTTGTCCTCGAGCCCCAGCTGCACCACCGTCTGGTCCAGATCGAACTTCACACCCTTTTGCATCTCGACCCCATAAAGAAGACTGAGCACGCTCTTCCGAACTGAGGCCGTCTTGCTGACGAGCTTGGTGTCGCCATACTCGAATACGACGTGTCCGCGCGAGATTACAATCATCGCGTCGCTCTGATGTGTCTTCAAGAAGCTCCGTAAAGCATCGAGCCGTTCGGCTGAGAAGCCCTCGGAACCAGGCGACGGGTGCTTCCATTCTGTCCCAGGCCAGCTCCAACCGTTCTCGTCGGTGTACCCGTCTGGCGGAAGAAGCGGGGCAGGCGCTGACGGAGTCGCAAGGTTGGCATTTCCGAAGACATTACTTTGGGCTGAAACTTTTAGAGAACCAGCCAACAGGCTGCACGCGACCAAAGCGATAGAAACAATTCTTCTCAGCACAGCCTAAGTTTACCAGCACACGTTAATGGCGGTGCAGTTCCTCCGCCCGAGCGAAGCGCGGGCCGTTGCGCCTGGTGCCAGAAGTCGGAAATCAACTTAGCTGCTGTTAACAGCAATAGCGCTTATCGACCGCTGTGAGCGCTATTGCGAATACACGGCAGTTAGGGCTCATTAGTGGTTATCGTGATCCGATCGATTATCTGGATGATCTTGATCCGGGTGCGCGTGCCGCCAGTTCCAGTATTGGTTTTGTTCCTTCGGACTTTCGCTCTGAAAGTCGCGATACTGTTTGTGGTGCTTGGATAAATACTGGCGATAGGCGCGGTCTTCGTTGTCATTCCACTGATGATAATCGTGGTGGGAGCTGTCGTAGATGCCCTGTTGTTTTTGGTTCCGCTCTTGCTGCTCTTCACGCTGCTCGCGTTGTTGGGCTTGATCCTGTTGTTGGCGCTGGTCGTTCCCGCGATGTTCGTCATCCTGCTGAGCCGGGGCCATGGTCGAAGCTAGAGCAAAGGTTAGGACCGATAAGGTAAAACACTTATATCCGCGGTGCATGTTTCCTCCTGAAGGATCACGCAGCTTCCATTCTTGCCCATGTGCGCGGAATTGAACATACAGTGAAAACCTCGTATCGCTTCCTGATTGCACGTACCTCTTGCAGGATTGCGATGCATGTATCCCTGGTTTTTTTCTTGGCGCCCTGGTGCCGGCATGTGCCCCCACGTCTCCCATAGCAAGACGCGGCAAGCCGCGTCTCTACCCCGAATTCGTCGTTTGCCCGTCCAGGTGCGGGTTTGGGCCATTTCCATCCCTTCCAACATTACCTAAGTGTGGGTCTAATTCTTCGCAGGCACATGCATTTTCGGACTCTATAGCTATCCTGCCATTCTTCCGATAATGGGTCCCGAGAGAAAACCAAACTATGGCAAAACGGTACAGTCTCGGGTTAGTTGTAGCGGCAGTTATGTCGTTAAGTGGATGCGGCCTCTTTCAAACTGCTTCCACGAATTCGTCTGGCACCAGTTCTGCCGGTCAATTGAAGGCAGCTTCCATGGTGCAGTTCGGCACTGTTCCAGTGGGCGGGACCGGCTCCAGTTCGGTCGTGGTAAGCAACACCGCGACTGATGGTTCGAACATCACGGTGTCCCGAATCAATGTTACCGGGTCGAGCTTCAGGCTCAGCACTGCCCCCTCGCTACCTGCCGTGGTAGCTCCAGGCCATCACTTGACACTTGGAATCAATTTTTCTCCGCGTTCAAACGGATCTGTAAATGGCATAGTTTCGATTATGAGTGACGCTTCAGATGAGGTGCTTCCGGTAGTGCTCACGGGGAATGGCAACGCGGGCAATATTTCTGTGTCCCCCGCAGTGATGAACTTTGGAAGTGTGGGAGTCGGCGGCACAGCTGTTGTGAACGGAACGCTTACCGCTGCCAACACCAGCATGACCGTTTCGACCGTCGATCAAACTGGCGAAGGATATACCTTAAGCGGAATCAATTTTCCGGTGACACTGGCTGCGGGCCAGAGTGTGCCGTTCACGGTTACGTTCACTCCGCAAGCAGCAGGGACGTCAGCCGGAAGCCTCGCATTTGTGAGTGACGGGTCTAACTCAGCAACGGCTTCATTGACCGGTTCGGGTGTAGTACAGTCGGGGACGGGGACGCATAGCGTCGCACTGTCATGGAACGCGAGCTCAACGCCGGTAGCTGGGTATAACGTTTATCGCAGCCTTCAATCCGGTGGGCCGTATGCCAAACTGACGGGACCGCTGCCGAGCACGAGCTATGCGGATAGCAACGTACAATCGGGCTCGACGTATTACTACGTCGCTACTTCAGTCACTAATAATTCAGAAGAAAGTGGATATTCGAACCAGACTGCGGCAACCATACCTTAACTAAATCTTTCGCGGAGGGCGTGCCGCCAAACTGCCCGCGACCTGATCGGTCTTGAGAGGCGTTTCCCCAGTGACGCCGAGACTCAAATCGCTTGACCAGGAATCGACGAGAATCTTCCATTCGCCCGCCTGCCGGGTGAGGACGATCAAATATTTACCCCGTTCCTCGCGGCGTTTGCCACTCGCGGTGGGGACAAGCATCTTGCAACGTCCGGCTTCCCACGCGACATCTCCGAATAATTCCACGCGCAAGGGCTCGAGTTCTACTTCGCCTAAGCCAGCGTCCAGCACAGAGAATAGGAACTCCCGAATCGAAGCGGCGCCTCGCAGCGGAGAAACATTTGGCCGCAGCACGAGGGCGTCCGCGGTATAGAGCTCGACTAGATCATCGAGATGAGTGGTGTTGCATGCCAGCGCCCAGTCTTGCGTGACTTTTCTCACTGCAACTTCGGCACGACTCAGTGCGGATCCGGCGAGAGGAAGAGGGGCAGGAACGCGCGCCCGGCCAGCGTCTCGGGTCGGTGCATTGCTGTCTCGGGATTGCCCCTGCTGCGGGTGGGGAATCGGGGCGCCTTCTGGT
>Ga0073928_10005303_pt1 | contig 18211 bp, 18 predicted proteins | sample PaiPotPPA55metaG_FD_76969 | JGI IMG/M metagenome (GOLD analysis project Ga0073928, IMG submission 76969) | Iron sulfur acid spring bacterial and archeal communities from Banff, Canada, to study Microbial Dark Matter (Phase II) - Paint Pots PPA... ... | reverse complement strand
ATCATCGCCCGGCGGGTTGGATCAGACAGAGCCGCAAATGTTGTATCTAACTTATCCACAACCCTATGGTAGTGGATTATTCGCCGATGTCAAGTGTGAATTTTGGAGTTCCCGATTTCTGCGGATTGGTGATTTACCACTCATCGCGGAGGTCGTAGCAAGCCAACAGGAATTGAAACTTCAGGGCATCGTGCTGAAGAACCAAAACAGTGTCGTGCCGAAGCACGCCACTGCGACGGGCGCAATCAGGCGGGGCCGTCCGAAGAGACACAGAACGAACGCGACTAGCAGAATGCGGACCGCAACTTTTTCCCATGATTCGACGAAATGAACCTGCTGAGCCGCTCCTACATAGCTTTGCCAATCTGCTTTTGGCGCAAAGACCATCGTGATTGGCCAGAGCAAGGCTCCGAGAGAGGCCAACGTCAGGGATAACACACTGATTCGGTTTCGCCAGGTAGCCGGTTCTGGCCGGATTTTAGTGAAGTAGAAATACCAGCCATAGATCAATCCGACTGGCGCAAGAAGTACGATGAACGCTGCAACGTCGCTTTCGACCTGCATTCTCGACGGCGTAAACGCCCCGAGGTGCATCGGCGCCTCCTTTTGACCGCAACTTCGACGTGGCCGCAAGAGTACCTGCTTGATGACGCTGAGCCAACTCCTGATTAGCGCGGTAACCGGACAAGTGCCTCCCGAGTCTCGATAGGTCCCGCTTTCAGAAGCTCCTGGGCTTTCAAACTGACCCACTAGCCGGCCGGGGCGCGCGGAGCCCCAGGCGCTGGCCGGTTCCCCGGCGTGAGTCTTTTTTGGGGGGAAGGACGTATAGAGGTTAGGAGATATGATGGGCGAGGCAGCCATGTCGTGGGAGGGGCCGGTGGGTCTCGAAGCGGACGTTGCGCAGCTTCGGCGGGGCGACCTCGATGGGCTTTCAACGCTGCTGGCGCGCTACCAGAACCGGCTCTACCGGTACCTGCTGCGGCTGGTTCGCGAGCCGGCTACGGCCGAAGACCTGTTCCAGCAGACCTGGCTGCGCGTTGCGGAAAAAATCCGCCAATACGACACGCGGCGGAATTTCGATGCCTGGCTCTTTGCGGTGGCGCGGAACCTGGCGCTCGATCACCTGCGCCGCATCCGTCCCGAAAGCCTGGACGAGCCGGTGGCAGGAGTGGAAGGCGGGACGACGGCAGCCGCCGCGCTGCGTTCGCCGGAGCGCCCAGTTCTCGAAGGGATCCTGGCGAGAGAGCGCGGAGCCCGGCTGGCGACGGCGATGGGAGATTTGCCGGTGATCTATCGCGAGGTGCTGACACTGCGGTTCGAGGAAGAAATGAAGCTCGAGGAAATTGCGGACGTGATGGGAGCGCCGCTTTCGACGGTGAAGACGCGGCTGCGGCGCGGCCTCGAAGGGCTGCGGCAGACGCTCACCGAGCGCTTCCCCGGCGAGGATTGGCGATGACCGAACACGACTCCATCCGCGGATTGCTGGCGCTGGCGGTTGCCGGTGCGCTTGAGCCGAAAGAGCAGGAGCGCGTGGAGCGGCATGCGCGCGAATGCACGGCCTGCGCCGCGGAGCTCGACGACTGGCAACTGCTTGCCGGCGCGCTGAAGCGCTTGCCGACGCCGCAGCCTTCGGCAGCGCTGATCGAGCGGACGCGGGCCCGGGCGGAATTGCAAATGGCGGCGGAGGCGGAGCATCGCTGGAATTACCGGGTGATTGCTTTTGTGATTCTGTTTGCCTGGACGCTGACGCTGGCCTCCTGGCCGGTGGTGCGCCTGCTGAGCGGCAACCTGCTCGGCTGGTTCGACCCGGCCTTCGGACGGGCGTGGGTCGGTTTTGCCGGATTTACCGCCCTGGCGTGGCTGGGGGGAGGCATTGCGGCGGCGATGTTGGCCGTGCATCAGAGACGGGAGAGGAGGACAGCATGAGCCGTTTTCGTGAAGAATTGCGGGTGATTCCCAAGTTTGCGCGGGGCCTTGCGGCGATTCTGTACATTGTTGTCGCCGGAATCCTTACCCTCCTCATGCGCTATGGAAACGACGATCCAGGGATTCGCGCAACGCCGGTCGCGGCCAAAATGGCGATCCCACCGCTGGTGCCGCTCGTTCTTGTAATCCTGATCCTGCTGATCGGCTACGTGTATGGCGACGCGAAGCGGCGCGGGATGCGCTATGTGATGTGGACATGGCTGGCCGCGCTCGTCCCGGATGGCATCGGCGTGATCCTGTATTTCATCCTGCGCGATCCGCTGCCGTCCACTTGCCCGAAATGCGGAACATTCACTCCGGCAAAGTTCACGTTCTGCCCGCATTGTGGGACGCCGGTAAAGCCGACGTGCCCGCAGTGCGGCAAGGCGGTGGAACACGCCTGGATCAACTGCGCCTACTGCGGTACGACACTTCCTGCACCATCGCCGCATGCGGGGTAAAAGCCGAGCGACGAGGGACGCCTTTTTCCGCTTTCCATTGTTTCGATTCTGCCACTAGAATCGGCGCGTTCGACCGAGGAGGAAGCGATGCCGCATGTGCAGATCACCTGGGTGGCGGGGCGAACGCCGGAGCAGAAGCGGAAGCTGGCCGAGCGCGTGACGCAGGCGCTGATCGAAGACGGCCGCGCAAAGCGCGAAAACATTCAGGTCACGTTCGTGGACCTGCCGGCAACGGATTACGCCGAGGCGGGCGTGCTGGTGGCGGATCAGAAGCGGACACCGTAGCCCGCGGCAGGGCCGCCGGGAGTTGCGAGGTCCCCGGCGTTCCTGCGCGCGGTTACGGATGCCACGGCGCGCTCAGCCGGCGGGGTGAAGTTCCCGGCGGAGCAGCGTCGCGTCAATGAAGAATCCGATGCCGATGGCCACGGGAATGATTCCCATGGCGGCGGCCGTGAGCGCATCCGGCTCCATACGCGCAATCACAGCCATGGTCGCGAACCAGCCCAGGCCGCTCGATACGAGCAGAATGCCGGCGCGTCGCGAGCGGGCGTAATGCGGCAACTCGGATTCCTGCGGCAGGCTGACGCCGCGGGCGATGGCGGCCAAGCGCTCGTCCGTTTTCAGTTTTCGGATGCGATAGAAAGCGTAGATCGCGGCCAGGGGAATCCCCAGCGACAGAACCACCGCGGCAAAGCCAATCATTTCGGGCTGCATGTTGCTCTCCTTTTCGCTCGAACGCCGAGCTCTTCCGTTTTTGAGTCTCGTTACGATGGAGGATACGAAGACGGGCGGCGCGATGTTCCGTCGAACAATTTTTCGTGAGCGGAGCCGGGCCGGGCCGGCGTGCGGCTAAGGCTTCTTCGAGTGCTGCTGGATGTAGTCGAGGGCGAACTGGCGGAGATTCTCGCTGTGCATGCCGATTTTCCGCGCTTCACGCTCCGCGTCATCGAGCTTCCAGCCATCCACGAGGACGCGGCGAATCATCCAGAAGGCGCCCACGCGGTTGGCGGTGCGGCAGTGAATGAAGAGGGGACGGTTCTCCGGGTCCGCAAGGATTTTCAGGAATTCATCCGCCTGCTCGCTCTTCGGGTCCGTGACAGAGACGGGGATATCGAAGTAACGAAGACCAAGTTCCTTTGCTTTCGCGGTCTCGGCGGCGGCATCGAATTCATCCGGGCGGCGCAGGTTGAGGACGGCCTTCACGCCTTCGGATTTCAGGCGAGCCAGATCGTCGAGGCTCGGCTGGCCGCCAGTGCAAATCTGCGGGTTCAGGCGCAGAAAATTTTTGATTTCGGGATAATCCGGCTGCTGCGCGGGCGCTGTTCTTGGGGCGAGAAGCATCGCGAGGAGAAGCGCCGCCGTCAGGGTGAGCGTTGCTTCGCCGCGCGTCATGGCGCAGCGTGGACTTCCATGTTCTGGTCCACCGCAAAGCTGGTGCAAGGTGTCGCAGGGCTGCTATCGCACTTCGCTGCGGCGATGAAGCCGCCGGCGGTGGTCTCGACGCTGTAGGTGAAGCCCGCGCGCGCCGGCTTGCCCATGCTCAGCGAGCCGCTCGATACGAGATCGTCGAGCGAAGCATAGGAGCCATGCTCGGTGTAGTAGACGCGCTCGGCCTGAGCGATGGCGAGCAGGTCGTTCTGCGCGCCGGTGGCGGAAATGGTCTGCACGGGAGTGGTGCCGCCGCCCTCCGGACGCTGTACCTGCGAGAGGTAGAGGCGGTAGACGACTACGCCAATCACCGCAACGATCAGGATGCCGATCAAGCCGCGCATGGCTTCCTCACAGGACTGCGGGCATCTGGTGAACGGATTTCCGTTCCCTGGCCAAAAGGCTACGACCGCGCCGCGCGCGGCGCAAGAAGAACTCTCCTACCTATGGCGACGCCGGCGCGCCAACGTGAAGGTCGTCCATTACCTTCAGGACCGCCGGGGCGTGGACGCGTTTGCGGAAATCTTCCGTCAGGTTGACCCAGCGGATGGTGCCGACCGGGTCAATCAGGAACTCGGCGGGACGGGCGATGTCCCCGCCTTCGATGCCCGCGTGTGGATGGAGCAGGTCCCACCGGCGGATGACTTCTGCTTTTGTGTCGCAGAGAAAAAGGAAGGTGTAGCCTTCCTTCTTGCGGAGATTTTCGGTGGCTTCGGGCGAATCCACGCTGATGGCGACCACGCGGACGTCACGCGCTTCAAACTGCCGCAAATCTTCCTGGAAACTCCGCAACTCGGAGTTGCAGAAGGGTCACCAATAGCCGCGATAGAAAATCAGGAGCACCCACTGCCCGCGGATTTCCGCCATCGAGCCATCGACGGTAGGCGCCCCCGCCCGCAGCATGGAAAGCGTGACCGGCTGGCCGGTGGAGTCGGGGAGAGTGAAGTCGGGAGCTTTTTGGCCGGCTTTCGGCGAGCCTTTCGAGGGCGGCAATTGCGCCGGGAGAGGCAGAGCCGCCATAAAAAACAGAATGACGGTGCCAAGAAATGTTCCGGCGGCAGTGGCGATTTTTCTGTGAGTGGACATGCTTTTAGCCCCCAAGCGATCTTACTTCCGGAATCCGCTTCCCTCCAGCACGTCTTAGAGATGAGTTGCCTTAGCGAACAGACTCAACTGTTCTGCGCCAGGGCCGCGGCCGCTTCCTCGCGAATCCGTTTCCAGGCGCGCTCGACGTGGCGCAACTCGGTGTTGGTCTGGCCGACGCAGAATCGCAGGGTGAACCGGCCGTTCAGCTTCGTGTGCGTGAGATAGAGATCGCCGCTGCGGTTGAGGCGATCCATCAGGGCCTCGTTGACGGCGTCGCCGCCGCGATGCCGAAAACAAACAAGGTTTAGAGGCGCGGGCGCGGCCAGCTCAAACTGATCGTCCTCGCGGACCCAGGATGCGAATTGCTGGGCCAGCTCGACGTGACGACGGATGTGGCGGCGCAGCCCTTCGATTCCGTAGTGGCGAATCACAAACCAGAGCTTCAGCGAGCGGAAGCGGCGGCCCAATTGGATGTGCCAGTCGCGATAGTCGATCACGGCGCCGGAGGCGGTGGCCTGATTGCGCAGATACTCGGGAAGAATGCTCAACGCCTGAATGAGCGCGCTGCGATCGGCCACGTAGAAACAGTTGCAGTCAAAATTCGTGAACATCCATTTGTGGGGATTGAAGGAATAGCTGTCGGCCAGCTCCAGGCCGTCGTGAATCCAGCGAAATTCAGGGCAGAGCGCGGCCGTGCCGGACATGGCCGCGTCCACGTGAAGCCAGATGCCGTGCTCGCGGCAGATGCGCCCGATTTCGCGCACGGGGTCGATGGCGTTCGATGACGTGGTGCCCACGGTGGCGCAAACAAAGCAGGGAATGCGACCCGCGGCGCGATCCCGCTCGATGTGCGCCGCGAGCGCGTTCGGGCGCATCGCGAAGCGCTCGTCCACATCGATCAGCCGCAGATTTTCCCGGCCGATGCCGGCGATTTTCACCGCCTTCTCGATGGAAGAATGGGCCTGGGAAGATGTGTAGACAGCAAGGCGGCTGTCGCAGCCGCGTTCGTTGCTGGCGTAGTGAGTGGCGCGCTCGCGGGCCGCGAGCAGGGCGCACAGGGAAGAGCTGGAGGCGGTGTCCTGCAGAACGCCTCCGCCGGTGCCGCTCGACGAAAAGATTTGCGGCAGGCCCAGCGCTTCGACGAGCCAGTCGAGCACGTGAGTTTCAAGCTCGGTGCAGGCGGGACTCGTGGCCCAAAGCATTCCCTGCACTCCCAGGCCGGCGGAGAGAAGTTCACCGAGGATGGAGGGAAAGGAAGTATTGGACGGAAAATAAGCGAAGAAATTTGGAGATTGCCAATGGGTGATGCCGGGAAGAATTAGCTTCTCGACGTCCCGGAAAATGGCTTCGAAAGGCTCGCCCTGCGACGGAGCGTTCTTCGGGAGCGACGCGCGGATTTGGCCCGGCCTGGCCTGCGACAGCACCGGATATGTTTCGATGCGCTCGTAATAATCCGCAATCCAATCCACCATGGCTTTTCCGTGGCGCCGGAATTCATCCGGGGTCATGTGGAAGTCTGTTTTTTCAGGCATGCGACTCACCTTTCTTCCGTTGGGGCAGAGCCGGTCCTTTGCTGAACACAGAGAGTTTCGCACAGGTTCTCGCAGGCTCGGCTCATCCCGACCATAAATGCCCGAGTTAGGAATGACGCAGCCAGCGCGCAAGTTCGGGGAGCGTCGGGCGCTTGCCGTACATAAGCACGCCCACACGGTAAACGCGTGCCGACCCGTAAATCACACCAATCGTGGTGAGAATCAGCAGGAATATCGATAGCGCGATCTGCCAGAAGGGCGGAGTTTGCAGGGAGACGCGCAAAGCCATCAGCACGGGCGAAAAGAAAGGTATCTCCGATAGGACGACCGACGTCGTGGAAGAGGGGTCGCTCAGAATCAGACTGTAGATAACCATGCAGAACACCAGCGGCGCTGTGGCAAGCCACTGCAATTGCGTGGCGTCCTGCTCGTTTGAACATGCGGCGCCGACGGCCGCAAACATCGCCGAATAAAGAAAAAATCCGCCGCAGAAGTAAATGAACATGTAAATGAAAAGAGATAGAGGAAGGTGGATTACCGGAAATGAGGAACCCGGATTCACCATCGCCGCCGCGAGCGCGCCGTACGTTAGAAGCAGCCCGAGCGAAACAGTCCAAATCACGAATTGGGTGAAGGCCACAGCGGCCACGCCGAGGATTTTCCCGATAAGAAGTTCGAAAGGCTTCACGACCGAAATGAGCACTTCCATCGTCCGCGTCGTCTTCTCCTCGAGAACGGACTGCATCGTGATGATCCCGTACATCAGCAGTGCCGTGTACAGCAGAACGACCAGGCCAATGGCTACGCCGATAGTTTGTCCCCTCTCTTCGGACTCGCCGGTCTCCCCCACTTTGATTACCTTCAGATCCTCGGTGTGGACCAGGGCCCCAATGCCATCCATGTGGATCCCACGCGCGTTGAGGCGCGCCTCGATCACCGCTTGATCTACCGCCGAACTGAGCGGCGCGATCACCTGGAAATTGCCCGGATTTCGAGTGTGGAGTTCGGCTGCTTGATTGAAGTCGGCCGGAATCACAAGAAAGGCATCGATCGTGCCCGCATTTACCCGCTTGCGAAAGTCTTCCTCTACGGCCTTGGGAAGCGGCGGCCGTTCGACCGATTCCACCACCGTGAATTCCGACTTGCTGTGCTCTTGTTCTTTTGCAAGGCTGCGCGCAACGGAAGGGGCGAGTCCGCCGGCATTATCCACGATAACAAGACGAAGATTCTCATTCGGCTGGTGACTTCCCAAGAAAGCCACTAGAAACGCGAGTGCGATTCCGAGGATTGGCACGATCAGCGTGCCGACGACGAACCCCTTCGTCTTCACGCGGGTCCAATATTCGCGCTTGATGATGAGTCCGATTTTACGCATGGGTGGTCTTCTCGATAAAAATCTCATTCAGAGAAGGCTCGAGCAGTTCGAACCGCGTGATCTGCGCGCCCGCCTGTATGGCAGCCTTCAAGATCTCCTGCGGATCGGCGCCCGGTTTCAACTTGGCTTCGATGCCGCCGGGGAAGCGATTGACGCTCATCACCGACGACTGATTCACGAATCCGTCTGGGCCGGTGAATGCAATTTGCACCGTATTCTTGCCGTACGACTGCTTGATCGCGCGCAGGTCCCCATCAAGAATGTTCCGGCCGTGATTGATCAGGCAAATGGAGTCGCACATCATCTCCACCTGCTCCATGCGGTGAGTGGAAAGCACGATCGTCGAGCCCTGCTGGCGCATCTCGAGCATGATGTCCTTCACCGTGGCGGCATTCACGGGATCAAGGCCGGAAAACGGCTCGTCCAGGATCACCACCGACGGCCTGTGAATCACGGCCGTAATGAACTGCACTTTTTGCTGCATGCCTTTTGAAAGATCAACGAGTTTCTTCTCCGACCACTCGCCTAGATTGAATCGGTCGAGCCATTCACGAGCGCGGCGGTCCGCTTCCGCTTCGTTTAGCCCGCGGAGCGCCGCCAGGAACACAATCAACGCGCGCACCTGCATGCGTGGGTATAAGCCTCGTTCCTCGGGCAGGTAGCCGATCGATTCCCGGGTTTTGTCGCTCACCGGCTGGCCGAGGACGCGAATCGAGCCTTCGTCGGGCACGAGGATGTTCATCACCATGCGGATTGTGGTCGTCTTGCCGGCGCCGTTGGGACCGAGCAGACCGAGAACGGCTCCCTGGCGGACGCGAAGATTTACGGCGTCAACCGCCGTAACGGAGTCATACGACTTCGTGACGTTTTCGAGCAAAATTGCGTCCAAGAATACCCCTTTGCTGTCGAATCAGAGATGCCGAATCAGAATTGACTCACCGGCCCTGTTTCGCACAACCGCGCAATTATCGGTCTCCCATGAATTATATACGCGCCGTAGCGTGGCATATTTCACCCCACGCTGACATTAAACGCAAGCCCAAGAAGGTCTATGTCGGAAATTGGCTTCAGGAGGAAACGCATGGGAATCCGCGCCTTAATGTCCTCACTCTTGGCGTGGAACGCGCGAACAAATAGGAGCTGCGTTTCCGATTCACCATAGGCCGGGGATGAGGCGGGCGGTGCGGGCGGCGTAAGCGTCGTATTCGGCGCCGAAGATTTTCTTGAGGTGCACCTCCTCGAGTTGGATGCGGCGAAGATTCACCCACAGCCATCCCAGTGCGAAAACCCATGCGAGGATGCTGGCGAGCGCGAGAGCGAACGCCACGCGGGAAAGGATAAGAGCGGCATAGCGCGGGTGGCGAACGAAGCGATAAGGGCCCTGGTTCATCACCCAGCGCGTCGTCAGGTCGCCCGAGAACTGCCGCGCCAGATATCGATCCACCCAAATCAGCCAAAGCGCGCCGAAGAAATAGAGCCCTAAGCCGAGCCACTGGAGCGCGGAAATTTCCAGAGCGGGCAGCAGATGCCAATGGCCATAATCGATGAAGACAGCAAGGTCGGCCACGGCGAAGATGATGATCCAGCGGACCATCCAGGGGTCGTAGGTCAAGCCGGAGGCTTCGCGCATGATTTCGCGGGAGCGGAAAATGGCGCGATGAAAGCGCATCATGGCCGCCGCCCAGACGAAGCCGACCAGCAGAATGCCGCCGGAGAAGACATCGAGGCGCGCCCAGGGATGGGGCGAATGCCACTGGCGCAATCCGGCGAGGGCGTCGAGAAGATAGCAGCCAAAAAAAACGAGCGTGAGCCAGAAATCCGCGCCCATCTTGCCCGATGATTTCTCCGGCCCGTTCACGAGGACTCCTTACCGAAGGCGCTGATTATACAGACTGCGGGGGTTTGCGGCGTCACCGGTTTCGAAATTCCCCCGCGCCGGTTTCTCCTTCGTGCAACCTGCAGGCTCGCGGCGCGTCTAACGCGAAGAGCCGGCAACGGGGTGTGCTAGGATACCGGTGCACTTCTACAATCCGCTCCAAGGACTCCGCCGGGGAAAGCTCCCGGGGTAGGGGATCTCGAAGATGAAAACGACACGGAACATGATTCTGCTCCTGGCCTGCATTGTGTTTAGCGGCGTCGTGGGGACGGCGGCGCGGGCGCAGGAAAAAGGGACGGCTCTCCCGCCGAAGCTCGATATCCACACCGAAACGCTGGGGAACGGGCTGCGCGTGATTCTGCTGGAGGATCACGCGGTGCCGGTGGTGAATTTGCAGGTGTGGTACCACGTGGGCTCGAAAGACGAGGAGGCGGGCCACACCGGGTTCGCGCACCTGTTCGAGCACCTGATGTTCAAGGGCTCGGCGCACGTGGGATCGGAGGAGCACTCGCGGATCATCGAGGCCGCCGGCGGGTTCGACAACGCCTACACGAACGACGACACGACCGTCTTCTGGGAAACTTTTCCAAGCAACTACCTCGACCGGGTGCTGTGGCTCGAAGCCGACCGCATGGGCAGCCTGAACGTGGATGAGGCGAATTTCAAGTCCGAGCGCGAAGTGGTGAAGGAAGAACGGCGCGTGAACTTTGAAAACCGTCCATACGGGCTGGTGGTGGAGGACCTTTATGCCGCGGCGTTCACGGTGCACCCGTACCATCACACCACGATCGGCAGCATGGAGGATCTGAACAAAGCGACGATCGAGGACGTGCGGAATTTCTTCAAGACTTTTTACAAGCCCAACAATGCCACGCTCGTCATCGCCGGCGATTTCCGCTCCGACGAGGCGGTGCGCTGGGCCAAGAAATATTTCGAGGGCATTCCGGCCTCGACTGGGCCGATTCCGCGGCGCAACACTCCGGAGCCGCCGCAGGAGCAGGAACGAGTGGTCGAAAAGTCGTACTCGAATACGCCGCTGCCGGCGATCGTGGAAGCCTACAAGATGCCGGCGGAATACACGCCGGACTCTTATCCGCTGGGGCTCGCATCGAACATCCTCTCGCAAGGCGAGAGCAGCCGCCTCTATCGCACGCTGGTTTACCAGGAGCGAATTGCGCTGCAGACGATCGGCTTCGGCAATTTTACCGAGGATCCCAACCTGTTCTGGGTGGTCGCGGTGATGAACCAGGGCCACACAAACGCGGAGGGACAGAAAGCCCTGGACGCGGCGCTCGAAGAGATCAAGACGAAGCCGGTGGACACGAAAGAGCTCGAAAAAGCGAAGAACCAGATCGCTTCGCAGTTCATCCTGGGCCGCCAGACGGTGCAGGAGAAAGCGACCGCAATCGGAAATGCCGCAGTGCTGGGCAAGGACCCCAATCTGGTGAACGACGATCTCGAAAGGTATCTCAAGGTGACGCCGGCGGAAATCGAGCAGGTGGCTCGGGAATACTTTGTGAAACAGCACGCTACGGTGCTGTTGGTGACGCCCGCGGCTAAGTAAGCAGAAAGGGAGCAGGGAATGAACCGATTGAAGAACGGAACCCGATGGATGGTGGCCGCGAGCGCGCTGGGCGTGTTCGCGATGTGCGGCGCGAGCGTGCGCGCGCAGGGCGAGAAGCCGCAGGCTGCTTCGCCGCAGGAGGAATCGAAGAAGGGCACGGGCGTGGTGCCGCCGGGCGTGAAGCTCGAAGGGGCGATGCCCGCGGGGCTTCCGGCGAAGCCGTTCCATTTCCCGCACGCGGCGGAGAAGACGCTCGCGAACGGGCTGCGCGTGTTCGTCATCACCGATCATCGTGAGCCGGCGGTCGCCGCGCGGCTGGTGCTGACCGCCGCGGGCACAATTCATGATCCGGCGGAACTGCCGGGGGTCGCGGCCATGACGGCCAATCTGCTGACGCAGGGGACGGAAAAACGTTCAGCGCCGCAGATTGCGGAGGCGATTGATTTCGTCGGCGGGTCGCTTACGGCGGGCGCCGGAGCCGATTCGACCACGGTGACCGCGGACGTGGTGCGGAAAGATCTGGACCTGGCGATGGACCTGCTTTCCGACGTCGTTCTGCATCCGGCATTCAGGAAAGAGGAGCTCGACCGGCAGCGGCAGCAACTTCTCTCCGCTCTCCAGGTGCAATATAACGACCCGGGCTACCTGGCAACCGCGGCGATGAATCGCGTTGTATATGGCCCCTCGGCGTACGGCTGGCCGGAGCAGGGCACGCCGCAAACGATCGCCAAGCTCGACGGCGACGCGCTGGCCCGCTTCCACGACGCGAATTACTTGCCGAATCAGGCGCTGCTAGCGTTGGCGGGCGACATTACGCCGGAAGCAGGCTTCGCCATTGCGGAGAAATATTTCGGAGGCTGGCAGAAAAAGGAGATGACAGGGAGCGCGCCCGCGGCGCCGGAGTCTCCTTCCGGGCTGCGTTTCATCGTTATCGACAAGCCGGACGCCGGGCAAACGCAAATCCGCGTAGCGCGGCCGGGCATTCCTCGCAGCAGCCCAGATTACATTCCTCTCCTCGTTGCGAACCGCATTTTCGGCGGCGGCTTCAACAGCCGGCTCAACACCGCCGTCCGCGTGCAGAAGGGATTGACGTACGGCGCAAGTTCGTCCTTCGGCGCGCATCGCACCGCCGGAATTTTCAGCGCGGCAACGTTTACACGCACGGAGGCGACCGTCGAGGCCACGCGGCTGGTGGTGGATTTGATCGCGAAGATGTCCACCGGCGACGTCAGCGCGGCGGAGATGAATTTCGCGCGGGATTATCTCGCCGGCGTCTATCCGATCCAGTCGGAGACGGCGGACCAGGTGGCCGGGCGCGTGCTGACGGTGGCGGAGTTCGGCCTTTCGGGGGATTACAACGACACGTACCAGCAGAAAATCCTCGCCGTCAGTGCGGACTCAGTGAACGCCATGGCCGCACGGTACTTTGACGCAAAGAATCTCGACGTGGTGCTGGTGGGCAATGCGAGCCAGTTTCGCGACGGGATGAAGAAAGCATTTCCCGGCGCAAAGTGGGAAGAGATTCCGTTTGATGACCTCGACCTGCTGAGCGCGGACCTGCGCAAACCCAAGGCTGCCGAGGCGGCGGTGACGCCCGAACGGCTCGAGCGCGGCCGCGCGATTCTGCAAGCCGCGGCGCAGGCGGCGGGAGGCGCCGCGATCGCTTCGATTCATAGCGTGGAGATTACGGGAAGCGGCCAGATCTTTGTTCAGGGCCAGCAGATTGCTTCGCAAACGAAAATTCAGATTCTTTATCCGGACCACTTGCACGCCGACGTCAGCTTGGGCCAGTTTGGGTCCTTCTCCCAGGGTTTCGACGGAAAAGCGGCCTGGTTTTCAACGCCACAGGGGACGCAAGACGCTCCGCCATCCATGTTCGGTGAGTTTCAGCGGTCGATTGTTCTGTCCGGCGGCTGGGGCCTTTACCAGCAGGTCCTGGCGGGCAAGGTCGAAGCGGCGTTCCTGGGCGAGGAAGACGTGGACGGCAAGAAGGCAGACGCGCTCCTGTGGAAGTCGCCATTCGGGGATGTGAAACTGTATTTCGATACGGCGTCACATCTGCTGGTGGGCGCGCACTACCGCTCGGTGACGCCGCAGGGCGCTTCCGAGGTGGACCAGCGCTGGAGCGACTTCCGCGCGGTCGAAGGGCGGCAATTTCCGTTCCACAACGTGGTGCTGCGCGAAGGGGAAAAGTTTACGGATTCGACGATCCAGGAAGTCAAAATCAATGCGAGCCTGGATTCCTCGATTTTTGGCAAACCGCAGGACGCCCCGCCGCCGAAGTAGGCGCGGTTAGGCGACGGTCAGCACCACTTTGCCGATATTTTTCCGGGCGTGGATGTAGGCGTGCGCCGCGGCTGCTTCGGCGAGGGGAAACGTCTTGCCGATCACCGGCTTGATCTGCCCGGTGGCATACATGCGGAACAGATCTTCGAGTTCGCCGCGCAGCATCTCCGCCCGCTCTTCCATCCGCCCCAGGTGGATTCCTATCACCGAAACGTTCCGCCGCATCAGCTCGAGCGGGTGATAGCGCCGCGTTTGCGCGTATGCCTTCGCCCCGCGCCACAGGCTGCGCTTGCCATCCGGCCCGGCGGCAGCAGAGAAGCCGTAAATCACCAGGCGCCCGGTGGGACCGAGGCAGCGATAGCTCTTCGAGAAGGATTTGCCGCCGATAGGGTCCATCACCATCTCGATGCCGCGGGGAGCGATGCGCCGCACCACCTCGACGAAGTCTTCTTTTTCGTAATCAATCGGATGATCCACGCCCATGCGGCGCAGGGTTTCCTGCTTCGACGGCCCCGCCGTACCGAAGAGCACCAGGCCACGGGAGCGCGCCAGCTGGATCGCGGCGATTCCCACGCCTCCGGCGGCGCCGTGGACGAGAATGCGGTCGCCCGGTTGCAGATTGCCCATCTGGAACATGGCGTGATAGGCGGTCAGATAGTTCACGGGGATTGCCGCGGCATCCTCGAAGGGCATGGCGTCCGGGATGGCATAGACGCGGCTGGCCAAGGTGGAGACGCGCTCGGCATAGGCGTCAAAGGACGTAAAGGCGACCACGCGATCGCCGGCATGAAAGCCGCTGCCCTCGGCCGGCCGCTCGATCAGACCGGCCACTTCCATCCCCGGCACGAAGGGCGCACGGGGCGTGCCGGGATAGAGACCCATGCGCTGGAGAAGGTCGGCGAAGTTGACGCCGATCGCGCGCACGCGGATCAGCGTTTCGCCGGGCTTGACGGCCGGGTCCGGCACTTCGCGCGCTTCGAATACTTCGGGGGCGCCATACCTCCGCACGACCATTGCGCGCATCTAATCCTCCGTGTTCTCAAAAGGGACCTGGTTTCACGCGTGTCGCCACACTTCAGGGCTCTGCTTTTCGTTTGGGAATCGGACCGCGCTATCTTAAACTATAGGACTTTGCCTGACCATGAATAGCCACCGTACAAGGGATCGCTTGTTTACTGCGCTTGCCGCGCTGGCGGCTGCGTGCATTTCGTTGGGCGGCACCGCGCGGACGGCGCCGGATGCTCCGCCGGTACTCACGGCCATGCAGGAGGAGCTGGACCGTTCGAAGGCCGCGCTGGAGAAGGCTGATCCTGCCGCATACTTTTTGAGCTACACGGTGACGGACCGCCAGTTCGCCGAGGTATCGGGGTCGAATGGCGCGCTGCTTTCGAGCACGGACACGCGCGCGCGCTGGCTTGAAGTGCAGACGCACGTCGGAAGTTACCAGCTGGACGACACGCACAAGGTGGGCGACCGCCAGACCGCAGCATCGAGCCCCGGATCGACGGTGCCGCTCGACGACGACATTCCAGCGCTGCGCCGCGCCATCTGGCTCGAGACCGACCGGCAATACCGCGCCGCAGCCCAGAACCTCATCAAGATTGAGACGAGCAAGGAAGTGCAGGTGGAAACGGCCGAGAGCCGCGCGCCGGATTTTTCGAAGGAAGCGCCGCACGTCTCGGTCGACGAACCGGTTTCGATCCACGTGGACCGCCGCCCGTGGGAAGAGCGCGTCCGAAAATATTCCTCGGCGTTCAGCGCATCGTCCGCGGTGCTGAATTCGATCTCGACCTTCACCGGGCTCGCGGCGAATCAATATCAGGTGAATAGCGAAGGCACACGCCTGTCTTTCGGACAGATCCGCTACCGGCTCGAGCTCTTCGTCCAGAGCAAGGCACCGGACGGAATGGACATCGACCGCTACGCCAACTTCGACTGGGTGGATCCTGCCGACGCACCGGACGACAAGACGGTACTCGCGCGCATTCAGGTGATGATTCGCGAAGTGGAAGCGCTGCAAAAGGCGCCGCTCGTCGAGCCCTATGCCGGGCCGGCCATGCTGACCGGGCGCGCCGCGGCCGTTTTCTTTCACGAAGTGTTCGGCCATCGCGCCGAGGGCTTCCGCCAGAAAGATATCGCCGAAGGCCAGACGTTCTCGCACAAGGTCGGCGAGCTGATCCTTCCGGAATTCCTTTCCATCCGGGACGATCCCACGGAGAAACGGCTGGGATCGGAGATGCTGCTGGGCTACTACCCGTTTGACGACGAGGGCGTTCCGTCCGAAAACGTGCACCTTGTCGAGAACGGCGTGCTGAAAACTTTTGAGATGTCCCGCTCGCCGCTGGTGAACATTCCGCAATCGAACGGGCATGGCCGGCGGCAGCTTGGCTATGTGCCGGTGTCGCGCCAGGGCAATCTGATTGTATCGAGCAGCCACGCGGTCACAAACGCGCAGCTGCGGCAGATGTTGATCGGCGAGATCAAAAAACAGGGCAAACCCTTCGGGCTGCTGATTGACGATATCGCCGGAGGGTTCACCTTCACCGGGCGCGGGCAGCCGCAGGCCTTTCAGGTTTTGCCGCTGGTCGTTTACAAAGTGTTTCCCGACGGGCGGCCGGACGAGCTGGTTCGCGGCGTGGATATCGTGGGCACGCCGCTGATCTCTCTGACCAAGATCCTGGCCACCGGCGATACCCCGGAGGTCTTCAACGGCTACTGCGGTGCGGAATCGGGCTCGGTGCCCGTCTCGGCCGTGGCGCCGGCCATTTTGATTTCGGAGATGGAAGTGCAGAAGAAAGAGACCTCCACCGATACGCCGCCGATCCTGCCGCCGCCGCTGCACGATTCGCAGGCCAGAGGGAAGAAACCATGAGCGCCGCGCGCAGCTTTCGATGGATTGCGGCGGGGTTGCTGGCGGCGCTGGCCGCGGGAAACCTGCCGGCGCAGGGCCAGACGCAGCCGGGCGACGCCGATCAGACGCTACGCGCCATGCGGGACGAGATGGACCGGGCACGCGCGCGGCTGGAAATTCCCGGACAGGGGAAACCGTTTTATCTCGAATACCGGCTGTTGGACCTGGACGTCCGCAGCGTGTCGGCGTCGTTTGGCGCGCTTGTTTCGAGCAACACGACGCGCAACCGCTATATGACGGTGAGCGTTCGTTTTGGAGACTATCACCTCGACAGCTCGAATTTCATCGCCGACGAGGGATTCCGCGGCTTCCTGGGCTCGACGGGCGAGGTGGGGATTGACCGCGACTACAATTCTCTGCGGCAGGATTTGTGGCTGGCCACCGACCAGGCGTACAAGGAAGCGCTGGTACAGATGGCGCGCAAGCGCGCTTTTCTGCGCAGCCTGACCAAACCGCCGGAGATCGACGATTTTTCCCAAGAGCCGCCGACGGTGCTGGTGGAGCCGCATGCCGAGCCGGACTGGACTTCGCGCAACTGGGAAGACGAAGCGCGCACCGCGTCCGCCGTCTTTCGTGGCTTCCCCGACCTGAACGGGACACACCTCAACTACTATCTCGTGACGGCCACCACCTATCTGCTGACCAGCGAGGGAACGCAGATTCGCGTGGCGCAGAACCTGGCGGCGATCGAGGCCAGCCTGGATACGCTGGCGGACGACGGCATGGGCTTGCACAATTTCTATACCTTTTATGCACGCCGTCCCGCCGATTTGCCCGATGCGGCGACGGTGGGCAAGGGCCTCGAGCGGGCCAGCCGCGAGCTGATTCAGCTGCGGTCGAGCCCGATTGTTTCCGATTACATTGGACCGATGCTGTTCGAGGCGCCGGCGGCCGGCTCGTTGCTGGCGCAGGCCCTGGAACCCTCGCTCTCGGGAGCGCGAGCGCCGCTTTCGATGCTGCCGCTCTTCGATGAAATGATGGAGCGCATGGGCGGACGCAGCGACTGGACGGGCCGGCTGGGAACGCGCGTTCTGCCGCTGGACGTCACGCTGGAGGACGATCCGGGCGCCAAAGAATTCCAAGGGCAGCCGCTGCTCGGCGGCTACGAAGTGGACGAGGAAGGTGTGCGCGGGCAGAAGGTGTCGCTTGTCGATAAGGGCGTGCTCCACAATCTGCTGATGTCGCGACGGCCCGGCCCGGACTTCGATCGCTCGAACGGGCACGGCCGCGCCGCTCTGCTCGCCGATCCCCAGACGTCCAGCAGCAATCTTTTCTTTCAGGCGAGCGACGGCCTGAGCCCCGCGGACCTGCGCAAGAAATTCCTCGACTTGTGCCGCGCCGACGGCCACGAATGGTGCCTGGTGGTAAAGCGCATGGACAATCCCGCGCTGGCTTCGCAGCGCCAGGATGATTTTTCCGAAATCATCGGCAGTATCGCCGGCGGCGTAGCGAGCGGCGACCGGCTTCCCCTGATGGTTTACCGCCTCTATGTGGCCGACGGCCGGGAGGAGCTGGTGCGCGGCGCGCGGCTCACAGGGTTGACCCTGCGCAGCCTGCGAAGCATCGCCGCGATCGGAAACGATGGCACCGTGTTTGACTTCATGCAGAACCCCGCGCCGGGCTTTGCCGGCACCGCGCTCAGCATCTTCGGTTCGGCGCAGGGCGGGCTGCCGAGCTCGATTGTGGCGCCATCGCTGGTGCTCGAAGAGGTGGAAGCCCGCGGCTTT
>Ga0073928_10005302_pt1 | contig 18213 bp, 17 predicted proteins | sample PaiPotPPA55metaG_FD_76969 | JGI IMG/M metagenome (GOLD analysis project Ga0073928, IMG submission 76969) | Iron sulfur acid spring bacterial and archeal communities from Banff, Canada, to study Microbial Dark Matter (Phase II) - Paint Pots PPA... ... | reverse complement strand
TAGCCGCCCCGCCCGAAACCCGTGAATCGGCTGCGGAGCCGGCGACAGCTCTGATCCGGCAAGTTTCAACTCCACTCGCCACGCCGGTAACGGCGCTCGCGACCTCCGTTCCAGCAGTCTCCGTTTCCGTTGCCGTCTCCAACGACGCGTCCAACAGTAGCCCAGCACAGTTCCCGTTATGACGCCGCTCACAAGCGTGCGTCGCAAATGGGGGGTACAAATCCCTCTTCCGCCTTGATCGTCACCGCGCACCCTCCAGAGGGCTCCAGAAGCGCGCCTGAAACTTCACTTTCCTTCGAGACGAATATCTCCCACTCCGACGTGCGCCCGCAGTTCGTACTTCCCTTCTCCGTGATACTTCAGCGACTTGCCCAGCCAGCCGCTGGTCTCGCCGTAGCCATCTCCACTTACATCGCCGATGCCGGCGCTCGCATTCACCAGCCGATATCCGGCGCGCCCGTTTGACACGCGGATGTCCCCGACACCTAGAGTCAGATCCTTGTCGCCCTCAACGTCTTCCACAGTCACGTCCCCGACTTTGTCATGCACATCCAGATTCGTTTTCTGCGGTAGTTCGATCTCGACATCAAACTGCGTGTTGCCGCCGGAAGGGGCGTGAAACTCAATTGTGGCATCGTTGCCATGAACGTCGAAGTCCACATGCGAGTCTTTGACGTTCCTCTCGTGACTCGATTTGACGGTATAGCGCAGGCTGATCTTATTGGAGTCCCCCCGCCGAATGTGCATGTCGCCCACACTCAGCCGCACATGCACGAAGCCGCCGGCGCCAAAGTCGCGGGCATCGCTATGCGTTTCTTCGTAGTCCCAGTCTTTAGCCGCGCACAAGGGCGCAGCGCTCAACGTAACCAGAAACAGACACAACAGCGTTGTCTTATGAACCAAATTCAGGCTAATCAGAGACCTATCGGGCACGGAGCACCTCCCGGGGCAAGAACGCCTGATAAGGGTACGGCGACGGCGTAGGCAAAGTTCCCGAAACCCGACCGAGTCTCCAAGGCAGGTCATCTCCCGAAGTCGGCCACGCCATCCCACACCAGTTGGACGGCAATGGCCAGAATCAGAAAGCCGAAGATCTTGTTGATCGCACCCACCGCGCTGGGACCAAGACGCCGCACCATCGGGCCGCCCAGCATAAAGAACAGAGCAACACTCACTGCAATTCCCGCGACTCCGATAACCATCCCCATATAGGCCGCCGCATTGTCCACGTGTGCCGCCAGCGCCATCACAACCCCGATCGCTCCCGGTCCGGACATCAGCGGCATGGCCAGCGGAGTCAACGAAATATCCTCCTTGCTTTCGGCCTCGTGACTCTCTGCTGGAGTAATGCGTGCCGTCGAAGTCACCATTCCCCACGCAGTATTGGCCACGATGAGTCCTCCGGCGATCTTCAAAACTGGCAACGAGATGCCGAAGAAGTGCAGTACAAAGCGTCCGAAGAACAGAAAAGTCACCAGGATGACGAATACCCACACCCCGGTCTTGAACGCCGTACGACGCCGCTCCTGCGGGCTCCAGTTCGCGGTCATGGTGAAAAAGATAGGGATGCCGCCGAAGGGGTCGACAATCGGGAATAAGGCGAGAAAAGTGGCTGCCGCTGAAGAAGGTAGCGTGCGCAGGAATTGTCCCAGAGCGTGAGCGGAAGTCATGTCGAAATTAACTCGCGTTAAACGGATTGATGATTTCCGCGCCCAAATGTCTGAAATCTTTTTCGTTGAGCGTAGCGACCGTGAGCCCGTGCAGACGCGCAGTGGCGGCGATCATGACGTCATACAACAAGGGATCTTGTTTATCCACCATCATGCGTGCCATCTCGCGAAACGAATGACCAGCTAGGGGCAACACGTTCGACGAGTCCTCTAACTCGTCGACCCACGCTTCAATCTCTCGAGCCTTGGTTGCGTCTTGTCTCCGGGTGCGCTCAATTGCTTCCTCGCCGAGCGTAACCGCCGAAAGACAAATCTGTTCGTCTCGCAGACCCATGAACCAGGCGAGCACGGCGCGGTGTGGCTTCGGTTTGTGAATCTCGGAGATTATATTTGTATCCAGCAGATACCGCGTCACTTGAACTCCACTGGAGGACCTCAACTTCAACTGTCTGCGCGGACGAATGAGGCTTGTGAAGCGGCGGCCGGACAGCAGCCATTCCTTAATTCCGGTTCGCCGGGTCCTCTGCATGCACCGCCACTCCTCGATAGGAACAAGCACGGCCGGTTCCACACCCCACCGCGTCACCACCTGAGGCCCTTTTTCAAGCGCTGCGTTCAGGAAGTCGCTAAAACGGGCTTTTGCGTCTTGCAACCGCCAGGAGCTGATTTGGCGCCTTTCGTTGATCATGAAGCTATGTATTGACTAGGCATCTGACTAGTCAAATCTCCATTTATCGATACCCTTCCAGCACCTTCGCCGCGCTGTCGAGTGCAGCCGCGAGCGTCGCTAACTGCTGCCGCGCCCGCTCGCTATCGCCCCTGTCGAGAGCCTCATTCACCCCAGGAATCACCACCGCGGCATAACCCGTATATTCCCCCGGCGCATAAATCACGTGGCGAAACCAAGGACGATGCGGCAGTCCTTGCGGTTCCAGCATCGCCCGTTCAGCTGCACGCAATGCCTGATTCAACCGCGCCGCGTCCGTCGGGGGATTCTTTTGCTTCGCCAGTATCTTGGTGCCCGCGGCCTGAAAACGCCGAGCGGCCACATCCACGCCGTGGAAGTCGAGCGCGCGTTCCCCGAACTTGTCCTCCGCCCGCTTACGCGCGGCGTCCAGATACACGGCAATCTCTTTCCCGTATTCCTCGTAGTCATAGGGCAAAACGTCGGTATCGGCCATGCGCACTGCTTCCAGTCCAAATACGCGCGCCATCTGCTGTTCGTAAACAAAGTCCGGATCGCCGAATTTCTTAAACCACGCGAAGTTATCGAACACTGAGTGATACACGCCGTAAGCGCCCGTCGAACTCACATCGCTCGACGGTATGCCCAGATGCTGCAGGAACGCGGTGTAGTCCGAACCGCTGCCCAGGTCGCCCACCGGAACGTCACCCTTCACCTGCGCCGCCGGCAGGCGACGGCTGTCTCCAATCGCCTCGGTAGGAGACTGCGTCGAAGGCGCGTCCGGCTGCGCCGCCTTTAGCCATGCTTCGTAAACAGTCCCCCCCTTCGGGCTCGGCACAACTTTCGTCACATCGCGCAAAAACTGTTTTAAGCTGGGAACCGCCGACGCCCCAAACTTCGCTCCGGAGACCGCGACGTCCATATTGAAATACGCCGCAGCATTCGCCAGTTCAGTCTCATGCTGTTCCACCCACTCGGTTGAGCCCATTAGGCCTTCTTCTTCTCCGTCCCAACTGGCAAAGATCAGAGTGCGCCTTGGGCGCCATCCCGACTTGATCAGGTCGCCGACGCCGTGCACCGCCTCCAGCATCGCCGCGGTCCCGCTGTTGGGATCGACCGCGCCATAGACCCACGCGTCGCGATGGTTGCCCGCGACCACCCACTCGTCCGGCAAATCGCGCCCCGGAGCGCGGCCAATCACATCCCACAGCGTGCGAAATTGATAGTCCTGCCGCAGATGCATCCTCAGCTTCGCCGGGCCCGGACCCACGTGATAGGTGAACGGCAGCGCGCCCTGCCATTCGCGCGGCGAGTCCGGTCCACCCAGATGTTGCAGTACCGGCCACGCGTCGTGATAGGACAACGGAGTGACGGGGATCTTCGGCATCTGCGCCGACTGCTGCGGAGAAATGCGTTGCGACTCAGGCAGCGACGGCACCGACGCTACCCCCGGGGTGGTCGGATCTCCAGGAAATTCGAACATGTATCCCACCGACCCCCGCTGCACCCCGGTGTCGGGCCGCCACGGCCCCTCGGGATATTTATCGCCACGCCGCCACCCATCATCAGCCGGATCGGAATAGATGATCATCCCCGCGGCGCCGCGCTCCTGCGCCACGAAGACTTTCACTCCGCGAAAATTCTGCCCGTAGCGCACCAGCACGATCTTGCCGCGCACGTCGACTTTCAGCTTGTCCAGTTTGTCGAAATCCTCAGGCGTTCCGTAATTGGCGTAGACCACGTCGGCCTCGGCGTCGCCCGACGGCGACATACCGTTAAAGGGCACAACTACCCGAGGATCGTCTTGATAGGGGTCGCCGTCGACGCGCTCGCGCGTGGGCCCATGCATCTCAACGCCCGCGGGCGCGGTCATATCCACTCGAATTTCCGCCGGGTAGTTCATCCAGACTTTGTATTCAACAATCTCAGTCTCAAGTCCGGCATCGCGAAATTTGCGCGCAACATAATCGGCGGTCGCTTTGTCCTCAATAGTCCCGGCCATGTGCGGGACTTTGGTGAGGATGCGGAGATGTTCTTCCGCCAGCTTGGAATCCGGCACAGCCAGAAAGCGGGATTCCGTGGCCTGCTCCGGGGCCGCTTCACGAAAACCAAAGATGGTCGGGGCCGAACGAGCCGCTGAATTTCCAGCGGATCTTGTAGATGAAGCAATAAAAAGGATTGCGAGAGAAAAAAGAAGTGCCGTGGAAAAGGGTCGCATAGGCTCCGAGTGAAAGTTAGTACGGTAGCACAGTCGCGAGATGGCGTCCTAAATTCGCCTATTGTTCGCTATGAACACCAACTTCACCATCTTCACCAACTGGTGTCATTCAGTGATGTACTAATTTTTATGAAGCGAGCGACGATGACACTTCCCGATGATCTTGCCAAGGCCTTGGACGATTACGTACAGGCTCAGGAGGCTCCTCCTGCGCTAACGACTATCGTGCAAGCAGCCCTGCGAGAATACCTGCGCGAACGAGGGTTTATGCGCACGTATCGTCCCCTGAAGATTACGGCTAAAGGGAACAGTGGGCGCACGGATGTGAGCCAGAATCATGACCTTTATCTGACCGGCATGAAAAAATGACTTGCGCCGTGCTTGCCGACACCGGCCCGTTATACGCCGCCAACGATGAAGCCGACGAGCACCATCGCCGTGCCCTCCTCCAATTGGAAGAGTTGGCTCGCGATCGGCGTGAGGTATTGATCCCTTATCCGATCTTGCTGGAGGGCTATTCGTTGCTCCTTTTCAAACTTGGCCGGAATGCGGCCTCAGGTTGGCTCATGGAAGTAGCCAACGCATCCTTCGTGAATCCCATGCCGCAAGACTATGCCCGAGGATTCGCCACGGCGCAAGCCCTAGCCGATCAGAACATCACTCTAATAGACGCGACCGTCGCGGCATTGGCTTCCCGCCTTGCGTTGGAAGTCTGGACTTACGATCATCATTTTGACGTGATGGGCATTCCGGTCTGGCGCTGAGGGAGTTCACTAGCGCGAAGCGAATTTTCTGGGCAAAGCCATAACTTACCGCACCTGCCCCCTCCCGATAACTTCGTACTTGGACGACGTCAACTCTGCGAGCGCGAAAGGCCCCCGGCAGTGCAGTTTCTGGGTGCTGATGCCCATCTCGGCACCGAAGCCGAATTCCGCCCCGTCGGTGAAGCGAGTGGAAGCGTTCCAGTAGACCGCAGCCGAATCCACACCGCGCAGAAACTTCCGGGCGTTCGCCTCATCGCGGGTGACGATGGAATCGCTGTGCTTGGTGGAATAGCGGTTGATGTGAGTAATCGCGTCCGCCACGTCGGTGACAACCGCCACCGCCATACACAGTCGCAGATATTCTTCAAACCAGTCTTGCTCGGCTGCAGGCCCAACCTCAAATCCACCGGCCAGCGCGCGGACTTTGCCGTCGCCACGCACTTCGACTCCTGCTTCGATTAACTTTTTCACGATGCGCGGCACGTATTCGGCTGCGATACTCTCGTGAACGAGCAACTTTTCGGCGGCGTTGCATACCGATGGACGCTGCGTTTTAGCATTGATGACGATGCGGTCGGCCATGTCGAAATCGGCCGACTCGTCCACGAAGATGTGGCAATTGCCCGCTCCGGTTTCGATCACCGGCACCGCGGAATTTTCCGTGACGAATGCGATGAGTTCCGCGCCACCACGCGGAATGATGACGTCCACCAGTCCACGAGCTTTAATCAGCTCGTGCACCGACTGTCGCGTGCTCGAATCCAGCAGTTCGATTGCGCCTTCCGGCAATCCAGGAACTGCCGTCATAATCTCAACCAGGCGCCGACTGCTTCGCGCCGCCTCCTTGCCGCCGCGCAGGACAATGGCGTTGCCGCTCTTGAGCGCCAGGACCGCGGTATCTACGGTCACGTTCGGGCGCGACTCGTAGATGATTCCGATCACGCCGAGGGGAACGCGCACTTTGCGGATGCGCAGGCCGTTCGACCCGGTCCACTCCGCTAAGGTTTCGCCGATGGGATCGGGCAAGGCCGCGACCTCGCGTACGCCGCGTGCCATGTCTTCGATTCGTGATGCCGTTAGCAAAAGCCGGTCGCGCATCGCGCCCTCGAGTCCGGAACTCTCCACGTCTTCGCCGTTGGCGTCCAGAATGCTTTTCTCGTTCACTTCGATCTCGCCAGCGATTGCCTGAAGAATCGCATTTTTTTCTTTTGTGGACAGCAATGCCAACTGTGTAGACGCAGCCCGGGCACGAAGCAATTTTTCCCGCGTTGAAGATGCGGCGATAGGAGTGGCAGCCATCTGACGTTCTACTTGTCCGTGCGCGCCGGAAAATACGTCCCGATCTTACGTTTTATGCCCATCGTGATGGCTTGCGGATGCCTTCCGTTCACAATGGCCACCTGCACTCCACCCTCACTGGCCAGCTTGGCTGCGCGCAGTTTCGAAATCATGCCCCCGCGGCCCATCGAACTTTTGCCGTTGCATTGCGCTTCGAGAGCCGGCGTTAGCTTGCGAATCACCCGCTGCAGGCGCGGCTTCTTGCGGCCGTCGGGAACCAGAAATCCGTCGACATTAGTGAGCAACAATAGCCAGTCCGCTTTGACGGCTCTGGCCAGCAGCGAACTTAGCTCGTCATTGTCCCCGAAGGCGCCTTCCAGTTCGCGCACCGAAACACTGTCGTTCTCGTTCACGATGGGCACGACGCCCAGCGCGAGCAACTCGGCGACCGCATTCTGCAGATTACGATAGCGAACCGGCGAAGTGAAATCATCGCTCGAAAGCAGCAATTGTGCGACCACCTTCTTGCCGAAGAACAGGCGCTCGTAAGTATGCATCAGTCTACTTTGTCCGACCGCGGCGCAAGCCTGCATGCGTGGAACATTGCCGGGACGCTTCTGCAGCGACAGTCCCGACATGCCCGCGGCGATCGCTCCCGAAGTCACGACCAGATACTGGTTCTTCGCGAGGTCGATCTGATCGATTATGCCGCGCAGCAGGTTGATGTCAATCTTCCCCCCGGGAGCGATAAGGCTGGTGCCGACCTTGATGACCACTCGCATAGTTGGATTGGCTGCGCGCCAGGCAATTCTTTCCCCGCAGCGAAACTCCGCTCGAAAAACCACCCAGAGTAGTGGGACAACATCTCTATCCTGCCGTTAAAATGGCTTTCTTGGCAAGCTGATAAGTCTTGCCAGATCGCTCTTTATGCCAGCTTCCAACGCCACCAGCCGCTTTTCCGACCGCGTGGAAAACTACGTCCGCTATCGGCCGGGATATCCTCCCGAGGCTTTGCATGTCCTGAAAAGCGCTTGTGGTTTGACGCCCGGCCACGTAGTTGCCGACATTGCCTCAGGCACGGGAATATGGACCCGCATGCCGTTGGAGAACGGAAATAAAGTTTTCGCCGTAGAGCCGAATCTCGAAATGCGCCGGGCAGGCGAGTCCCTGCTTACCGAATTTCCAAGGTTCGCCAGCGTTGCAGGAACTGCGGAGGCGACAACGTTAGCGGAGAGCAGCATCGATTTCGTTACTGCCGCGCAATCGGCGCACTGGTTTCATCGCGCGCGGGCCAGACGCGAGTTCCTGCGCATTCTGAAGCCCGAAGGATGGCTGGCGCTTTTGTGGAATGAGCGGCTTACGGACTCGACTCCGTTCCTGCGCGGATACGAACACCTGCTGTTGAATTACGGCACCGACTACCAAGACGTGCGGCATGAGCGTACCACCGGCGCGGTGAATGAATTCTTCCGCCCATCGCCATTTCAAGAACGCGCCTTTGAAATACGGCAGGAGTTCGATTATGCCGGCCTCGAAGGCCGGCTCCTGTCGTCCTCTTATGCGCCGGGGCCGGAGCATCCGAATCACGCGCCCATGCTTCGCGACTTGCGAGGAATCTTCAAAACGCACGCCATCGGCGGACGCGTGAGATTCGACTACAAAACACGAGTATATTTTGGACACTTGAAATGAGTGAAGCGAAGCGACTGGAGAAGAACGTGTCCGACGAGAAATCCTTTCACATGACCCCCGACGAATTCCGCCGCCACGGCCATGCCGTGGTGGATTGGATCGCCGATTATCAGGCCCGCATCGAATCGTTCCCTGTGCTCTCCCAGGTAAAGCCGGGAGAAATTCGCGCCTCGCTTCCGGCGGCTCCTCCGGCGCACGGAGAGCCGTTTGAAGCGTTGCTGAAAGATGTGGAGCGATTGATTCTGCCCGGCGTGACCCATTGGCAGTCCCCGAATTTTTTCGCGTACTTCCCGTGCAACGCGTCCGGGCCTGGAATTCTAGGCGATCTTCTTTCTTCCGGCCTGGGCGTGCAGGGAATGCTGTGGTCGACGAGTCCAGCGTGCACGGAACTGGAAACGCATGTGACGGATTGGCTGGTCAGAATGCTGGGTCTGCCCGAGAAATTTCTGTCGTCAGACACAGGTGGCGGCGTCATTCAGGATACCGCTTCGAGTGCGGCGCTCTGTGCCTTGCTGGCCGCGCGCGAGCGTGCCACTCATTACGCGAGCAATAAGAAAGGCTGCAACGGACGGCTGGTCGCGTACGCCTCGACACAGTCCCATTCTTCGCTGGAAAAGGCAGCGATGATCTCCGGCATCGGCGTCGAGAATCTGCGGTTGATCGAAGTCGACGAGAATCTTGCCCTGCGGCCCGACGTACTCCAGCGCCAGGTGGACGCCGACCGGCGCGCCGGACTCACTGCGTTCTTTGTGTGTGCCACTGTAGGCACTACTTCCTCCAACGCGATGGACCCCATTGCCGCGATCGGCGGAATATGCCGCCAGCACGATCTTTGGCTGCATGTTGACGCGGCCATGTCGGGCACGGCGATGCTCTGCCCTGAGTTTCGCCACCTCCAGGACGGAGTCGAACTCGCCGACAGCTACAATTTCAACCCCCACAAATGGATGTTCACCAACTTTGACTGCAGCTGCTTCTGGGTCGCCGACCGGAAAGCTCTGATTCAGACATTGAGCATTCTGCCGGAATACCTGCGAAATCCGGCGTCGGAATCGGGAGCGGTCATCGACTATCGTGATTGGCAGATCCAACTGGGACGGCGCTTTCGATCGCTAAAGCTCTGGTTCGTGATCCGTTATTACGGCGTGGAAGGCTTCCAGCACCACATTCGCCAGCATGTGAAGCTAGCCCAGCAGTTCGCGGAATGGGTACGGAACGACGACCGCTTTGAATTAGCCGCGCCCGTGCCGCTGAATCTGGTCTGCTTCCGCCACAAAGCGGGAGATGCGGCGAATCAGGGAATCTTGGATTGCCTGAACCGCAGCGGCGATGTGTTCCTGACCCACACAAAACTGAACGGCAAGCTAACGCTACGGCTTTGCGTCGGCCAAACCAACACGCAGGCAAGGCACGTAGAGCATGCGTGGAAAAGAATTCAAGCGGAAGCCGGCAAAGTTGAAGAAGGAGAGTCCTAGGTGAGCAGCTTCTGGTCAATCCGCCGACATGGGCGCCGGCCGCACGACTGCAGGATGCGCCTTCGTAAGAGCGGTGGTCTCCTCCGGCGTCGCCAGCCACTTGCGCACTTCCGGCAACGCCTGCCGCATGGCGGCTTCGCCAACACGAATCAGATCCTTGGCACGCTTGAAATCGTCGTAGCCGAATCCCGCCACATCCGGTTCGATGACTAAATCGGCAGCTTCACGCCACAGGCAGGACATGGCATCCTGCGCAATCGCGAACGATTGGCCGATGACGTCAAAAAGATTGCGCGGCGGTCCTCCGTTGGCCCAGGTTCCTTTCAAATGCACCGCCAGCACCCGATCGGCACCCATTTCGCGCACCGGACGCGTAGGAACCGGATGCGAGAGCATGCCATCCACCAGGTAACGGCCGCGAATCTGCACCGGCAGAAACATACCCGGATACGCGCAACTGGCGCGCACTGGATCAATAATCGCACCGGAATGGAACACCACGCCTTCGCCGGTATTGAAGTCGGTTGCAGTCACTCCCAGAGGAATGCGCAGCTCTTCGAAAGTCTTCACTTTCAAGATGCGGGTCAGGAATGAAATCATGCGGTCGTTGGACGCGAAGCCGCAACGAGAAAGCGTCCAGCGAGCAAAATTGTTGAAACGAACGCTGGCCGCCATGTCTTCCAACTCCTGCAGCGAGACGCCGCTGCAATAGGCCGCGCCGATGAGCGCGCCAACACTGGTGCCCGCTACGACCCGGATAGGAATGCCTTCTTGTTCGAGAACTTTCAGAACTCCAACGTGCGCGATGCCCCGAGCAAAACCTCCACCCAAAGCGATGCCAATCGCCGGAAGTCTGGACGGCAACCGCGAGGGCAAAATCGGGGCAGCCTGGCGGGAGAGTTCCCGCCCGAAGGCTTGTACTGACCGAATAATCTTCCCCAGACTATTCACAGCCAACCCCACGTTTCTTGCCGGCGCACACCCGGTACTTAAACCGTACCTAGCATGTAAGATGCCACATTTGCATAGATGTTTGTAAGGGCACAACGGTGCCGGTATTTATTACTTTGGGGAAGGCTCCAGGATAGGTAACTGTTACTGTTGGAGCAGCAGGCAGGTGACGAAACTCCTGTAGACCTGCTAAGTTGCGGACAGTATGCTGCGCGAGATTTCAGCAGGTGGCGTCGTAATCCGTAAGGAAGAGGGCGACTGTTGGGTAGCCGCCATTGAGTTACCCGTGACATCGGGCGCTGTTCCCGACCCTGCCAAACCAGCCGTTCGCTCCAAACCGAAGGCGGTTTTGTGCCTTCCCAAGGGGTTGATCGATCCCGGCGAGAAAGCGCTCGACGCGGCCCTGCGCGAAGTGCGAGAAGAGACCGGAATCATCGCGGTTCCAGTCGTTAAACTCGGGGACGTCAAATACGTCTACGCGCGATCCTGGGGCGATGGCGAACGCGTATTCAAAATTGTCAGCTTCTATTTGCTGCGTTACGAATCCGGAGAGATCGACAATATAACTGAAGACATGCGGATCGAGGTCGGGCGTGCGAAGTGGGTGCCGCTGAAAGATGCGCCTCAGTTGTTAGCCTACAGCGGGGAGAAACAAATGGCCCGCCAGGCCCTGGAGTATGTCGAAGCCCACGCGGACCTATAAAGGCGAATGTCTGACGCTGGATAAATTCACCCCCGAGCGATTACCATTGCCAGTTCGCTAGTTCCCTGCCAGTCCGGGGCAAAATCCGATGCCGTCTTGTTAATTGAAAGTCAACCATCGAAATCCTCTGTGCTCTGCGTCCTCTGTGGTCAAATTTTTACTTTTCATCGCGAGGCCTGATAAATGAAGCGCATCAATAGAGTCGCCGTACTCGGTGCTGGAACCATGGGTGCCCGCATCGCCGCGCATTTTGCTAACGCCGGCGTTCCCAGTCTGCTGCTCGACATTGTCCCTCCCGACGCCGACAGTCCGGAGCGAAACAAGATCGCTGCCGCCGGACTCGATGCCGCCAAAAAATCCAAGCCAGCCGCGTTCATGGAACCGTCGCTTGCCAGATTTGTCACAGTCGGAAATTTCGAAGACGACCTTAAGAAGCTGGCCAATGTCGACTGGATCATCGAAGCCGTGGTCGAGAACTTGGACATCAAACGGGCGTTGTTAAGAAAAGTGGAAGCCGTGCGCAAGCCCGGGACGATGATTACCACCAATACCAGCGGCCTGCCCGTCGACCAAATCGCTGAAGGATTCTCCGACGATTTCCGCCGCGCCTGGTTCGGCACCCACTTCTTCAATCCGCCGCGCTACATGCGGTTGGTGGAAATCATTCCCACTCCCCAATCCGACCCCGCCGCGATCGATACCATCGCTCACTTCTGCGACGTTCGCCTGGGCAAGGGCGTGGTCATCGCTAAAGATACGCCTAACTTCATCGCCAATCGCATAGGCACGTTCTCCGTATTGAATGTCATGCGGCTGATGCAGGAAATGGATCTGGCCATCGAAGAAGTGGACGCTCTTACCGGACAGGCCGTGGGATGGCCGAAGTCCGCGACCTTCCGCACCATCGACCTGGTCGGCCTAGACATCCTGGGCCACGTAGTCGCCAACGTGACCAAGAATGTTCAAGACGAGCGCGGAGATCTGCAGCTCCCCGAATTCTTCGGCAAGATGCTCGAGCGCAAATGGCTGGGCGACAAAACCAAAGGCGGTTTCTACAAAAAAAATGTGGGGCGGGCGCCCTCGCCCGCCAACTCTAACCAGCAAGACGAACGCTTGGCCCTGGACTGGAAGACGCTCGAATACCATCCCCGCCAAAAGCCAAAATTTCCCGCCCTCGATATGGCAAAAAATATCGAAGACACCGGAACGCGCCTACGCACCTTGCTCGGCCTGAACGGTAGCGGCCCCCAGAAAGGCGACAAAGCCGGCGCATTTCTTTGGGCATCACTCTCCGATCTCTGGAACTACTCCGCCAACCGCGTCCCGGAGATTTCCGACTCGATCGTCGAAATCGATCGCGCCATGCGCCTCGGCTTCAACTGGGAACTCGGCCCCTTCGAACTGTGGGACGCGGCGGGCGTCGAAGCCACGGTCGCTCGCATGAGAAAAGAAGGCAAGCCGGTGGCCGCCAATGTCGAAAAGCTACTGGCTGCAGGCCAAGAGTCCTGGTACGCGGACGATCCCAAAACTCCGTCCGGTCGCAAGTACTGGCAGCTGGCAACCGGCAGCTTTCAACCCATAGAAGTTCCGTCCGGCGTGTGGTCCGTCACAGTCGCTAAGAAATCCAACGGCGTGGTGAAGAAGAACTCCGGAGCGTCGCTGGTGGATCTGGGCGACGGTGTGGCTTGCATCGAGTTCCATAGCAAGATGAACTCGCTGGGCGCCGACATCATCAGCTTGATTATCCAATCGTTGAAGCCCGGCGGTCCTGGCGACGCCTTCGACGCGTTCGTAATCACTAACGACGCGACGAACTTTTCCGTCGGCGCCAACCTGATGCTGCTGCTGATGAGCGTGCAAGAAGAAGAGTGGGACGACGTAGACCTCGTGATCCGCCAGTTCCAGGCAATGACGCAAGCCATCAAGTTCTCGCCGAAGCCTGTGGTGTCCGCGCCGTTCGGTCTTTGCCTGGGCGGAGGCACGGAGATTTCTTTGCACGCAGCCTCGCGCCAGCCCCATGCCGAACTCTACACCGGCTTGGTCGAAGTGGGTGTCGGCTTGCTGCCCGGCGGCGGCGGCTGCAAAGAAATGCTCCTCCGCGCCGTGGACAGCGCGGCGGCATCGCGCGGCAGAGTTTCCGGCGAAGCTCTCGCCCGCTCCGTTGAAATGATGGAAGCGATGAAGAAAGCATTCGAAGCCATTGCCACCGCGAAAGTGGCCACATCGGCACACGAAGCCCGAGGCCTCGGCTTCCTTTCCGATTCCGACCGCATCACCATGAACCGCGAGCGCGTCCTCTCCGACGCCAAAGCTCGCGCCCTCGAACTCTCCCGCGCAGGCTACGAACCCCCATTCCCGCGCACCGACATTCCCGCGCCTGGCGAAAGTCTCCTGGCAGCGCTCAAAATGGGCGTTCATTTAATGCGGCAGGGCGACTTCATTACCGATTACGAAGTGAAACTCGGCGGAAAGATCGCTGAGGTCCTCTGTGGCGGCAACGTCACTCCCGGCATGCTGGTGAGCGAGCAATACATCCTCGACCTGGAGCGCGAGGGCTTCAAATCGCTCTGCGGCGAGAAGAAAACGCAAGAGAGAATTCAGTACACCCTGAAGACGGGAAAAACGCTCAGGAACTGATCGTAAACATTCAAACTGTGCATCACTGCGTCACTTCTTCTGCGTTGCCGACGGCATGCATGCCAGAATTTCCGCCTCGTTCAGCGTGTGATCGCTCCGCTTGGCGCGCTGATAGATGCGGTCCACTACTTCGTCAGTCGCCGGAATGCCGCGCCGCTCCAGCCACCACAGCACATTCGATTTTCCGCTCATCGGGCCGATATCGATGATCTGCTCCATCCCGAACACATGCGAGGGAACGCCCGAATACACGGTATTGGCCAAATTCACATCGTCTTTGTGATACGCCTTGATAATCGCGGAAGCGTGCACTCCCGTCGCCGTGCGAAATGCATCGTCGCCCACCACGGGATAATTCGCCGGAATCGGCACGCCCGTTGCCCGCGACACAGCCTGGCAATATTGCTTTAACGTGGTCAGGTCCTGCTCATCCCAAGGCGCAATTCCCATTAGTTTCAGATTAACCAGCATCTGGTCGGTCTGCGTGTTGCCGACGCGCTCGCCCAAACCAATCGCGCATCCGTGCACGCAATTTGCTCCCGCGATGATCGCCGCCATGGAATTCGCAATCGCCAGGCCGCGGTCGCTGTGTCCATGCCAGTCCACACGAATCTTACCGCCTGACGGCTTCACCACTTCTTCAACCACGAATCGCACCAGCGCCAGCGCACCCATGGGCGTCGCGTGCCCCGCCGTATCGCAGATGCATATCGCCCGTGCCCCGCAGTTGATCGCCGTCGCATACAACCGCTTCACCGTCTCCGGATCGCAGCGGCTTGTATCTTCGGTCACGTACATGACATCGAGGCCGAGCGAAACCGCGTACCGCACAGCCTTCTCCGTGGTCTGCAAAAGAAAATCGTCCGTCCATCCTTCGGTGAACCTTCGGATCGGGCTCGATCCGATAAATGTTGCCGCCTCGATGGGGAGTCCCGTCGCCTGCACAATTTCAGCAATCGGGCGAATGTCATTCTCATGAGTCCGCGCGGCGCAGTTGGCGCGAATCTTCATCTTGTGCCCGGCGATCTCTCGCGCCAACGCGGTTATGGCCTCAACCGCACGCGGTCCAGCCCCCGGCAGTCCGAGGTCGAGCGAATCGATCCCCAGCGCCTCCATCAAATGCAGGATCTCAATTTTTTCCGCGATCGAAGGATCGCGCACCGAAGGCGACTGCAGCCCATCGCGCAGCGTCTCGTCATTAATCGACACGGGCCCCTGTGGCTTCAGTCCCGGCGGATAGTCGTTATTCCAGTCGTGGATGAGATCGGAAGTGTGCATGGAAAATAGCTTCTAGCTGCCAGTTCCTAGCTATTAGCATAGGACCAGATTCATGTGGGGACAGCCGCCCTCGGCTGTCCGGCCGGGCAAAGCTCCGCTCGCTCTCGCAACCTACGAGCTGCCGACTCGATCGCCTGTAGCTAGCCGCTAAGAAGCTAGGAACTAGAAGCCGATTCACTTCTGCTTCGGCGGCAGCGTCAATCCAAAAACCGAAATCATTCCCTGCCCCGCCACGTTAACCTTCGCTTCCGCGGGATTCGGCAAATACAGCGTCTTGCAGTGCTCGCAACGATAGACCTCGGCATTGGGACCCCAGGCTTTTTCCGCGTCGCCGCAAGCCTGCTCCAGGACGTCCGTAGTGTAGAACCACCGTTTCAAATGCCCCCCGCAGAATTTGCCCTTCTCGTTTTTCTCGTTACAGGCGCGCTGCCCCGCCTTCTTGATCTTCACTTTATGGTTGGGAAGCTGCGGAAAATTCTGCGAGCCAGAAGCGGTCACTTCGCCAGTCGCCAAAGCACGTACCCCTCATTCAAGCGGTCCAAATGCCCGCCAGATTCGGCCTTACGCGCTCATTGTAACCGAAACCGGGTAACCGAAACTTCGCGACCGATGATCGGCTCGGCGGCGCACGAATTCCGCCGTGTGGGGACGGACGCATTCGTCCGTCCGGCGATGCGAAGCGAGCAGTTATCGCTTAAAACTCCCGCTTCGGCTCCGCCTGCTCCGCTCCGACGCGTCCCACTTCGATCTCCGCTTCGTAATAACTTTCGCCCTTCATCGGAACCTGCGCAATCCTGCGCAGAATTGCGATCTGACCGACATGAGTGAGCGCATCGGCAACCGGTCCTTGAAACAATTTCTCGGGCGCAGCCTGCAGCGGTTTACTCGAAGCCAGGAAGTCGTCGAATTTCTTGAGCGTGGCGAAAAACCTGGCAACTTCCTGCTCCCACGGCAACGGTTTCGAGTCACGCCACGTTCGCTGGTCCATGGCAATCGACAAGGCCCAGTCCATCAGATCTCCAACATGCGCCAGAATCTGCCCCGGCGTACGCACCCCCTCGCCGGCCTGAAATTCAGCAAATTCCTTTGGTGCGTTCCGCAGAGATTTCCCGCCTCGATAGGCCAGCGTGGCAAGCGTGTGCCGCAACAATTCCCGCTTAGGATCGGCCGAGTTTGCATGAGTACGATTGTCCATGCTGACAAGACTACACTGGAGGCTAGGAGACGAAAAGTATGCCGAAAAAAGCCTTCAGCGGTTCCGCCCAGCCGGCTCCGAACCAGGCAGCCTCAGTTGAGCCAGGTTCCGCTCACGCTTCAGTTCACGCAGGCTCGCACACACCGGCTCCAGTGACCCGCGACAATGCTGAGCATTATCGATGGGGTGTCGATTGCGACGGCTGGCATCTAGTGAAGGACCAGCAACTGAGCGTGATCGAGGAGCTCATGCCCCCGGGCGCGGCCGAGCTTCGCCACCACCACGACCACTCTCAGCAGTTCTTCTACATTCTGACCGGCGAAGTCTTAATGGAAATTAACGGCGAGAACATGCTGATCCCGGCCGGGAGCGGAGTCCGAATCCTGCCCGGCACGCGCCATCAGATCCGCAATCCATCTTCCAGTCCCGTGCGCTTCCTCGTAGTCTCCCAGCCCCCCAGCCACGGCGACCGCATCGACAACTGAGGCAGCTGCGGACCGCGGACAGTTACCTTGATTTATGGCTGCCCAGCGAAAACCTGCCCGTAGATAAGGGCCCGATCCGGCGGAGCGAGATAGAGTTTTTCTCCCGGTTGCACATTGAAAGCCCCATACCAGGCGTCGATGTTACGCACCGTGGCGGCTCGATATTCGGCGGGCGCATGCGGGTCCGTCATCACCTCCTGGCGCAGCGCGGCTTCTCGCGTCTTCGATCCCCAGTTCTGGCCGAAAGCGATGAAGAACTGTTGATCGCCGGAAAAACCATCCTGCATGAGCGCGGCTTTACCCGCGAGAGAAGCCTTATAACCGTCGTAGGCCGCGGCAATGCCGGCCACGTCCGCGATGTCCTCCCCCAAAGTTTGCCTGCCGTTAACCGAGAGATCGGGAAACGGTTTGTAGGTGTCATACTGCGCGGCGAGTTTTGCGGTGGCGTCCTCGAAGTGCGCCAGATCGGCGGGCGTCCACCAGTTTCGCACGCGGCCTTTCGAATCGAATGCGCTGCCTTCCGTATCGAAAGTGTGGCTGATTTCGTGCCCGATCACAGTCCCGATCGCGCCATAGTTGGCCGCAGCCGGCGCCAGCGAATCGAAAAAGGGCGGTTGCAAAATCGCGGCCGGAAAATTCAGCCCATTTTGCAGCGGCAGATTCACCGCATTCACCGTCTGAGGCGTCATCGACCATTCCTTCCGGTCCACCTGCTTGCCCAGGCGCGCGACCTCCCGCCGGTAATCGGACAGGCGGCCCCGCCAAAGATTGCCAAAAATATCGTCCGCCTTTACTTCGAAGCTGGAGTAATCGTGCCATGTCTCCGGGTAACCGACTCCGACATAAAGAGTAGAAAGCTTCGCCTGGGCTTCGGCCTTGGTCGCCGCATTCATCCACGAGAGACCTTCAAGGCGTTTGCGAAAAGCCTCAATGAGGTTGGCCACCATGACCTCGGCCTGCGCCTTGGCTTCCGGAGAGAAATATCGCTGCGCATAGACTTGGCCAACAGCGTCGCCCAAAAGTCCATCCACCACAAACACGCCACGTTGCCAGCGCGGACGCTGCTCGGTCGTGCCCGACATCTGCTTGCCGAAAAAAGCAAAGTGTTCGTCCGCCAAAGATTTTGGCAAAACTCCTGCATAGGCCTCGATCAGGTGAAACGCGAGCCAGTCTTTCCATGTA
>Ga0073928_10005300_pt1 | contig 18218 bp, 15 predicted proteins | sample PaiPotPPA55metaG_FD_76969 | JGI IMG/M metagenome (GOLD analysis project Ga0073928, IMG submission 76969) | Iron sulfur acid spring bacterial and archeal communities from Banff, Canada, to study Microbial Dark Matter (Phase II) - Paint Pots PPA... ... | reverse complement strand
GTCCGCGATTTCGCGCCGCTGCCGGTGCGCATCCGCTCGCTGATCGCGCGCGAGCGAGCGCTGCCGGCCGTGCTCGCGCAAGGCCAAGCGAACCTCACCTCCGTCGACGCCGTCACGGCCGAGATCGCGCGCTCCGACATCTCGGGCGCGATCGATTTCTTCTCGTCGAACGTTCCGGTCGCGGTCGCGCCGTTGCGCGACGCGACATTGAAGGCACAGTTCGCTCGAGCCAACGCGGCGGCGGTATCGGCGCTGAAGGCATATCTCGCTTCGCTCGACGCCGGCGTGTTCTCACGGCCGAGCGGAACGTTCGCGATCGGTGCCGCGCGGTTCGCGAAGATGCTCGAGCTCCAGGAGCTGGTCCCGATTCCGCTCTCCGAGTACGAGCGCGCGGGCGAAGCGGCGCTCGAGAAGAGCAAAGCCGATTTCCTTCAAACGGCGCGCGCGATCGATCCCCAGAAAACGCCGCAAGCGCTCGCTCTGGACCTGCGGGCAAAACATCCCGCCGAAGGTCAGCTGTTGCCCACGGCTGCGGCCGATCTCGCGGCGTTGCGGCAGTTCGTCATCGCGAACCACATCCTCACGGTGCCGGCCGACGACGACGTGAAGGTGACCGCGACGCCGCCGTTCGCTCGGTCGACGTCGTTCGCGTCGATGGATGCTCCCGGCCCGCTCGAAACGCACGCGACGCAGGCATACTACTACGTGACCCCGGTCGAGCCCGGCTGGACACCGGCTCGCAAGGAAGAGCACCTCGGATTTTTCAACGACTACGCGTTTCCGCTGATCAGCGCGCACGAAGTCATGCCGGGCCACTACCTCAACTTCGCCGTCGCCAAGCACGAGAAGCTCTCGCTCATCCGGCGGCTCATGGGCAGTCCGTCCTTCGCCGAAGGTTGGGCGCACTACGACGAGCAGATGATGGTCGACGAAGGCTGGGGCGGCGGCGACCCGCACGTCCGGCTCGCGCAGCTCGCGCTCGAACTGCAGCGCGAGTGCCGGCTGCTCGTGGGATTGCGGGAGCACACGCAGAACATGAGCATCGACGCGGCAACCCGATTCTTCGAAGACAACGCCTTCATGGGACGGGAGCCGGCCCGGCGCGAGGCGCTCCGCGGCACGAACGACCCGCTCTACGGCTACTATACGCTCGGAAAGCTCGAGCTACTCAAACTTCGCGACGATTACCGCAAGACTGCCGGCAGCCACTATAGCCTGCAGAACTTTCACGACCAATTCCTCGCCCACGGCGATCCGCCGATCGCAATCGTTCGCAAGATCGTCCTCGGCGCCGACGACGACGGCAAACTGCTGTAAGACCCAAAGGAGCGACGCGCATGGAAACCCTGGAAAAGCAGCTGGATCTTTCGACCGCGATCGGCGGAACGATGATGGACGTTCCGCTGAACATCCGCTGGATCTACGAGCACGCCGTGCGCAACTCGCCCAATCGGGAGATCGTTTCCAAACTCGACGACGGCACGACGCATCGCTATGCGTACGCCGATTTCGGCAAGCGCGTCGCACAGCTCGCGCACGCGCTCGTCGAGCTTGGTGTGAAGCCGGGCGACCGAGTCGGTAGCTTCGGATGGAACACGTACCGCCATCTCGAGCTGTACTACGCGGTCCCGATGATCGGCGCGGTGCTTCACACGGCCAACATCCGGCTCTTTCCCGAACAAGTCGTATGGGTCTTCGAGCACGCGGGCGATCAGCTGATCTTCGTCGACGCGTCGCTCGCGGCGGCGGTCGAGCGCGCCTGCGCCACGACGCAGCCAAAGAAGCCGTTTTCGTTCGTGACGATGGGTGCGACGGATGCGCTCCCGGGCGCGCAGGACTACGAAACGCTGCTCGCCGGAAAGCCGGAAACCTTCGCGTGGCCCGAGGTCGACGAACGCAGCGGGGCGCTGTTGTGCTACACCTCCGCGACGACCGGCGACCCCAAAGGCGTGCTCTTTACGCACCGTTCGACCGTGCTGCATGCGCTCACCGCCGGCTTGAGCGCGACGCTCGCGGTTGCACAGCACGATACGGTGTTGCCGGTCGTGCCGATGTTCCACGTCGGAGCATGGGGCATTCCGTACCTCGTGGCGCTCGTCGGCGCGAAGCTCGTGCTGCCGGGCCCGAAGCTCGACCCCCAGAGCGTGATCGATCTGGTTCGCTCCGAAGGCGTCACGATGTCGCTCGGCGTTCCGACCGTTTGGCTCGCCGTGCGCGATGCGCTCGAGCGCGACGACGTCGGCCTGCCGACGTTGAAGACGCTCGTAATCGGCGGCTCGGCCGTGCCGCCGTCGCTGTTCGACGACCTCGAGAAGCGCGGCATTTCCGTGATCCACGCGTGGGGCATGACCGAGATGAGCCCGATCGGCACGGTGTCGCGGCTCGTCGGCGAGCTTGCCGATGCACCGGCCGGCGTGAAGCGCGAGAAAGCGCTCAAGCAGGGCCGATTCGCGCCGATCGTCGCATGGCGGATCCTGGACGAAAACGGCAACGACGTGCCGCGCGACGGCAAGACGCCGGGCGATCTGTGGGTGCGCGGACATGCGATCACCGCGTCGTACTACCGGCTCGGCAACGAGCTGCCGGTCTTCAAAGACGGATACTTCCACACGGGCGACGTCTGCACGATCGACGAGTACGGCTACCTGCAGCTCGTCGATCGCTCGAAGGATCTCGTGAAGTCCGGCGGCGAGTGGATCTCGAGCGTCGATCTCGAGAACACGATCATGGGCCACCCGGCCATTCGAGAAGCCGCCGTCATCGGCGTGGCGCACGCGAAGTGGGTCGAGCGGCCGGTTGCGGTCGTGGCGTTACGCGACGGTCAGTCGGTCGACGAACCGTCGCTGCAGGCGTGGATCGGCGAGCGCGTTGCGAAGTGGATGATCCCCGATCGGATCGTCTTCGTCGACGCGCTGCCGCGAACCGGCGTCGGCAAATTCCTCAAGCGCGATCTGCGCGACCGCTATAAGGATTTGCTCGGCGGCGCGTAGGGAAGCCTAGGGGCTCGCGCCCTTGGTGCACGTCGTCATGCCGACGGTTTTCCAAGCGCCGCCGGTCTTGATTTCGGTGCCCCGCATCGGCTTTGGGGGACGGAAATCACAACCGAATTTCTGCGCCCGAGCGTGAAGGGGGTTTTCATGCTAGGTGGAGAACGCACCGGGCCATCGATTTGGTTTGAACCACCCAAATGGATGGTAAGTTGAGCCATCGGCCCCACTTTGCGCTTTTTGAGAGGACGACGAAACCCGTGTTAGACCCGAGCGACGGCAAGCACCTCGACGCTACCTGGAAGTCTCACCCGCGATGGAGCGGCGTCACCCGCCCGTATTCGGGCGCCGACGTCGCCCGCTTGTCGGGATCGGTCCAGATCGACTACACCCTGGCCACCCGCGGCGCAGAACGTCTCTGGAAGTTGCTCGCCGGCGAGCCATACGTCGCGGCGCTCGGCACGATGACCGGCGGCCAAGCCGTTCAAGCGGCAAAAGCGGGCCTGTCGGCGATCTACCTCTCGGGCTGGCAAGTGGCGGCCGACGCGAACCTCGCCGCTCAAACGTATCCCGACCAGAGCCTGTATCCCGCCAACTCGGCGCCCGCGCTCGTGAAGCGCATCAACAACGCGTTCCAGCGCGCCGACCAGATCCAAACGATGGAAGGCAAAGGCGAGAACGTCGACTACTTCCTGCCGATCGTCGCCGACGCGGAAGCGGGATTCGGCGGCGCGCTCAACGTGCACGAGATCGTCAAGGCGTTCATCGAAGCCGGCGCGGCCGCGATTCATCTCGAAGACCAGCTCGCGAGTGCGAAAAAGTGCGGCCACATGGGCGGCAAGGTGTTGCTGCCGACCAAACTCGCCGTGCAGAACTTGATCGCCGCGCGGCTCGCCGCCGACCTGCTGGGAGTTCCGACGCTGATCGTCGCGCGCACCGACGCCGACGCCGCTCAGCTGATCACGAGCGATGCCGACCCCTACGATGCGGCGTTCATCACGGACGATCGCACCGAAGAAGGCTTCTTCCGGATCAAGAACGGCAAGGGCGGCCTCGAGATGGCGATCTCGCGCGGGCTCGCCTACGCACCGTACGCCGATCTCATCTGGTGCGAGACCTCCGAGCCCAATATCGCCGAAGCCAAACGCTTCGCCGATGCGATCCACGCGCAGTTCCCGGGCAAGTGGCTCGCGTACAACTGCTCGCCCTCGTTCAACTGGAAACTCAAGCTCTCGCAAGACGACATCGCGACGTTCCAGCACCAGTTGGCGGCGATGGGCTACAAGTTCCAGTTCATCACGCTCGCCGGATTCCACGCGCTGAACCACTCGATGTTCCAGCTCGCAACGGAATACAAGGCGCGCGGAATGGCGGCGTACTCCGAGCTGCAGCAGGCCGAGTTCGCGGCCGAAGAGTTCGGCTACACCGCGACCCGCCATCAGCGCGAAGTGGGCGCGGGCTACTTCGACGCGATCGCGCAGGTCGTCGCCGAAGGCCGTTCCTCGACGACGGCGCTCAACGGGTCAACCGAAGAAGCGCAGTTCGAGAAGGTCGTCGCCGCGCACTAACGTTGACGGGCGCCGCAACATCGCGGCGCCCGTCTCCACGTTCGGAGGTCTTCGTTAGGATGACTCGGCGAGCAGCGAGTTGACCGCGTCGTCGACGGCTTGGTCTTGTGAGTCGCCGACGATCGTTTTGCGCAGCGTGCCGTGTTTGTCGAAGATCAGTTGCGTCGGCCACGCCTGCGTGTCGTAGGCGTTCCAGAGCGCGCGGTCGTTGTCGATCGCGACCGGCCACACGATGCCTTGCGCTGCGAGATTGGTCGTGACGTTCTTGCGATCGGTTTCGTAGCTGGTTTCCGGCGTGTGGATGCCGACGATCGCGAGGTGCGGATCATGCCGGCGATAGAGCGCGCGAAGATTCGGCGTAACGTTCTTGCAGTTGTAGCAACCGAACGTGAAGATGTCGACGACGATGACTTTACCCGCGAGGTCGGCCTGATGGGGCCGCGCGGCGAGCCAATCGGCGTGTGCGACGAGCGGCGCGAGCGACGGGTTTGCCGCGGCGCTCGCACCGAAAGTGGCGCCCAGCGGCGCAACGGCAGCGGTGACGAGTGCTGTGACGACAGCGGCGGCGGCGATGGTCGATTTCATGAATCCGAACCTCCGGCCCAAGCATAGCTCCCAAGGGCGACGGCGCAACGTAAGGGGACTTACAGGTGGGCGGCACCGTTTCTTGTGAACCCTCGCGCCGTATGGCTGCGCTGCGCACCGATATTCCGCAACGCTTGGACCGGCTGCCGTGGACCGCCTGGCACTGGACGGTCGTCAGCGCGCTCGGCGTCACTTGGATCCTGGACGGCCTCGAGGTGACGATCGTCGGCTCGATCGGCGCGCGCTTGCAAGATCCAGTCGCACTCGGGCTCTCCGCCTACCAAGTCGGGCTCACGGCGACGGCCTACCTCGTGGGCGCGGTTGTGGGATCGCTCGTCTTCGGGTACCTCACCGACCGCTACGGCCGCAAGAAGCTCTTCTTGGTGACGCTCGCGGTCTACGTCGCCGCAACGCTGTTGACGGCGGCTTCGTGGAGTTTCGAAAGCTTTGTCGTGTTCCGCTTCCTCACGGGCCTGGGCATCGGCGGCGAGTACTCCGCGATCAACTCGACGATCGACGAACTGATCCCGGCGCGGCGCCGCGGCTACGTCGACCTCGCGATCAACGGAAGCTACTGGTTCGGGGCGATCCTGGGCAGCGGCGCGAGCATCGTGCTGCTCGATCCCAAGACGATCGATCAGCACGTCGGCTGGCGGGTCGCGTTCGGGATCGGGGCGGTGATCGCGATCGCGATCGTCTACCTGCGCAACACGCTGCCCGAGAGCCCGCGGTGGCTGCTCACCCACGGCCGCGCCGAGGAGGCCGAGCGCGTGATGGGCGAGATCGAAGACCGCGTCATGCGCGACCTCGGCGAGTGGTCGCTCGTCGATCCCGACGGCGCCATGACGATCGATCCGGCGCGCCGCCACACGTTGCTCGACGTGTGGAAAACGATGATCGCAACGTATCCGCAGCGCACCTTCGTCGCGCTCACGCTCATGATCTCGCAAGCGTTTCTCTACAACGCGATCTTCTTTACCGAAGCGCTCGTGCTCACCGCGTTCTTTCGGGTTCCGGCGCAAAGCGTCGGGTACTACATCTTTCCGTTCGCGCTCGGCAACCTGCTCGGGCCGCTCGTGCTCGGCCACTTCTTCGACGCCGTGGGCCGCAAACCGATGATCGCCGCGACGTACGCGATCTCGGGCGTGTTGCTGCTCGGAACGGGCGTCCTGTTCGTGCGCGGGCTGCTCGACGCGGTGACGATCACGCTGTGTTGGTGCGTCGTGTTCTTCTTCGCATCCGCGGGCGCAAGCTCGGCCTACCTGACGGTCAGTGAAACGTTCCCGGTCGAGATTCGCGCGATGGCAATCGCGCTCGTCTACAGCATCGGGACCTTCGCCGGCGGCGCGCTCGCGCCGGCGCTCTTCGGCGCGCTGATCGCGACGCGTTCACCGGAGCGCGTGTTCGACGGCTACGTCGTCGGCGCGCTCGCGATGCTCGTCGCGGCGATCGTCGAGCTGCGCTACGGCATCGAGGCGGCTCGCCGAAAACTCGAGGACATCGCCGTTCCGCTCAGCGTGCTGCCGCCGACGGCGCCCGCAGCCGGTATGCGCTAACCGTCACCCCGAGCTTGTCGAGGGGCCGCCGCAGTCACGGTGTTTCGTAGATCGTCGGGCCGTCGCTCGCGCTCGCGAACGAACGCAAGCCGCGCGCGAACTCGCCGGTCGCGGGCACGCGAAAATGCGCGTCGAGCGCCGCGCGGTCCGCCCACTGTTCGAAGAAGAAGAGGCGCAGCGGATTTTCGCAATCCGCGTAGACCGCGTGACTGATGCAGCCCGGCTCCGTGCGAGAGCGGTGCACGTGTTCGAGGCTGGCTTCCTTCAGGCGTTCAAAAGAATCCGCACGCCCGGTGACGCTTCCCGTTACGATCAACATCGCGCCTCCTTCGCCGCCCCGTCCCTGTCACCCTGAGCGGAGCACCGAAGGTGCGCAGTCGAAGGGCGACCGTCCGAATCGCCGAGGATTTCATCGGTGTCGTCCTTCGACTGCGCGCCTGCGGCGCTCCGCTCAGGATGACGGTCTGCTGATCGTTATCGAGAACATGGAAAGAGGAGCCGGCTTTGCGGCCGGCTCCTCTCGGAGTGTGTCGTACGTTGATTGGTTTAGAGGTGTAGTTTCGCGAGCCAGGCTCGAAAGGCACTCGCCATGTCGGGCGAAGCGGATTGGGTGCATTCTCTACCGCCGCACGGGCTGATCGGAGGCCCGCACGTGAAGATGCTCCAGATGCTACAGATGGCCGCCGGAGCGGCGGCTTCCGCCGGCGCGGACGTGTCGGTACACGGTCCGTGAAGGCCGCAGATGTGGGGCTGGCACTTGAGGATCTCGCCCACCTGACAGATATTCGCTGGTTTGGTGACGGCCATCGCGGCCGATTGCTGGTCCGTGCACGGACCGTGGATGCAGGTGCGGATCGGAAGGACGCAACCCGGGAGGTCGTCGATGGAGCAGACATATCCGGGGTTGGTGGCGGCAGCCGCGGGGGCGGCCCCGAACGGAGCGAGGCTGAGCGCCGCAATCGCGGCGACGAGCAAGAGGCGCAAGCAGAGTCCCTTTCGCAGGTGTCGGTGCTTGGCAAGGGCGCGCGCGTTCTTCCAACCCCCCGCCCGTTCACCCTTGTGCGCACGCTGCGGCAAAACGCCACGGCCCTCCAGCGTGACGGTTTTACCTTGGGCGTCCTCAATCTAGGAGCGCCGAGGTCAATCGCCTGGGACCAGGACGGCGACCGGGAAGCTGCTGAGGGCATCGGACGCTGAGAGGTAGCTTCGGCCGGACTCTGCGGATGCGCTTACGGTTGCGCCGGTGAAGCGGTCGACGTAGCCGGCCGGGAGCGCGCGGGGGAGCAGAATCTGCTCGTCCTGGAACGTGAGGCGCAGCGATCCGTCGGGGTGGTCGAGGAGCCGGCGGACGAGGCGCGGGACGATGATGATGATGTCGTCGCGTGCGAACGCGACGAGGTGATCGGCGTGCGCTCCTGTCGTTTCGAGCGAGACGTACGTGCTGCTTTCGAACGTCGCGCGGCGCTCGCGGCGCAAGTGCAGCAGCCGCCACGTGACGTAGGCTTTGATGCGGCCGTCGGGCCAGGCTGCCGCGAGTTCGGACGTAAGCGCGGCGGCGTCGCTGCGCTCGACGCGCGCGGCCATCTCCCGAATCGTTCGGGTCCGCAGCGCGTAGTCGACGGGGCGGCGGTTGTCGGGATCCACGAGCGAGAGGTCCCAGAACTCGCAGCCCTGGTAGATGTCGGGAACGCCGGGAGCGGTGAGCTTGAGCGTCGTCTGCGCGATGCTCGATACCGCGCCGATCGTCGCGCACTCGCGCGCGAGCGCGCGTAGCTCGCGCAGGAACGGCGTTTCTTGCGGCGAGCCGACGATTGCGGCAGCGAATGCGAGCGTGGCTTCTTCGTACGCGACGTTCGGATTGATCCAGCTCGTTCGGAACTTCGCTTCGCGGATCGCCTTGCGGAGATATTCGCGAATGCGCGCGACGTAGGCGTCGCGCGCGGCGGGGTCGGTGGGACCGGCGTCGAGCCATTCGGCGGGGTACGTGCCGATCAGCGTTTGGTAGATCAGGTACTCGTCGTTTTCGGTCGGAGCCGCCGCGCCGTCGACGTCGGTCTTCCGCCGGACATTGAGCCGGTTCCAGCGGCGAATCGCGCGATCCCAACTCCCCGGCAGCTCCGAGAGCGCGTCGATCCTCGTGCGCGTATCTTCGCCGCGTTTGTGATCGTGGGTGGCGCTCGCGATCATCGCGTGCGGATATTTCGCGGCGCGTTCGGCGTTGCTACGATGGAACTCTGCGACCGAGGTACCGAACCGACGCGGATCGCCGCCGACTTCGTTGAGCGACGCGAGTCGCACATAGCGGTAGAACGCGGTATCTTCGACGGCCTTGGCCATCACCGGGCTCGTGTATTGCTGGAACTTCATCGCAAAGCGCAGGATGGCGCGCCGATCGTAATTCGGCGAGTGGCCGGGCGCCGCGACCGAGAGAACGCTCTCGATGAATTCGAAAACCAGGTCGTCGCCGAGTTCGCTGCGTTTGCGGGCCGAACCGATCGCCCAGCTGAGGTACTTGCGGTCCTCGTCCGCGATCTCTTCGCTCGTGACGTAGGTCCGATAGACGGGGAACGATGCGACGACCTCGACGAGCGCGTCGCGCAGCACGTTGAAGGTGTAGTCGTTCGAGCGCCGATCCATCTCGGCGATTCGGTCGAGCATCGTCGCCAGCACTTCGATTTCGCTCGCGAGTGCGGTGCGGATGATGTCCTTCTTCGCGCGGTAAGCGAACTGATCGAAGCCGGTGCTTATTCCAGCAAAGCGCCGGTAGATGCGATCGAAAGCCCCCTCGGCGTCGGGATCTACGAAGAGCCCGTTGACGAGGTTCATGAAATCGTAACCCGTCGTGCCCGCGATCTGCCAGTCGTCGCGCAGCTTCTCGTGGCGCGCTAGGATCTTCTCGACGACGAGGTAGAGCGACTGGCCGAGCGTCTGAGCGCGGTCGTGCAGCAGTTCGCAATAGCCGCCCGGATTGAAGAGGCCGTCGACGTGATCGATCCGCAAGCCCTGGACGCGGCCCGACCCGAGCAGCTCGAAGACAAGCCGATGCGTGTCACCGAGCACCTCGGCGTCTTCGACGCGCACGCCGGCAAGATCGTTGATATCGAAGAACCGCCGGTAGTTGATCTCGTCGGCCGAAACGCGCCAGTAGGCGAGCCGGTAGTGCTGTTCTCCGAGCAGCGCATCGAGCCGGTCCGTCGCGGCCGAATCGGCTCCGGCGCGAAACGTTGCGAGCGCCGCGTCGAGCGCCGCCGCGTTCGCCGGCTCCCGTGCGACGCCCGCGAGTTCTCGCTTGAGCGCGGCGGCGCGTTTGCGGTCGGCGCCGCGAAACTCGGCGGCGAGCGCGCGCAGCGGCCACGCTTCGCCCGCGTGCCGGCCGGCGGACGCGGCGAGCAGATCGCCGTACGAATGCGTCGCGATCGGAAAGCGGCGCTCGAAGTACGCGATCGAGAACGTGCCGTTCTCGGCGTCGAAGCCCGGCACGAGCTCGCCGCGCTCGAGAACGCGGCCGTAGTAGTCGCCGAGGAATGGAACCAGCACTTTCCCGCGCATCTCGGTTCGCAACGGATACCAATCGATGTCGAAGTAGGTGGAATAGGGCGAGTGCTCGCCCCATTCGAGCACGTCTTGCCACCACGGGTTCTCGCTGCCGCCGATACCCATGTGGTTGGGAACGAAATCGAGCAGGTGCCCGAGGCCCGCGGCTTGCGCGGCGTCGATCATCGCCGCATGCTCCTCGCGCGTGCCGATCTCGGGATTGAGCGAGTTGGGATCGACGACGTCGTAGCCGTGCGTGCTGCCGGGACGCGCCCGCAAGTAGGGCGACGCGTACATGTATCCGATGCCGAGTTCGGCGAGATACGGGACGATCGCTCGCGCGTCGTTGAAACCGAACTGCGGGGTGAATTGCAGACGGTAGGTCGAGAGCGGCGTCGCGGGGACGCTCAGGCGAGCGTCCAACGTACCGACCACGCGGGCGCATGAGCTCGATCGAACGTTTCGGGATGCGTCGAAAACAGCACGCGGCCCGCTCGGCCGCCGAAACCGTCGAGCGGCGAAGCCGACAGGTTCGCATCCAGCGCGAGCACTTCACCCGCCGGTAAATCCCAGCGCGCGCGAAACCCCGACGCACCGACCGTTTCGAATCCGGCCGCGGTGCCGCGAAGACCGGCAACCCGCGGCGAGATCTGCGAGCGGCGCAGGTGCAGCAGGTGCCGGTAGTACTCGAGCCACTCACCGTGCGGCGGCTGAGCGCGTTCGTCCCAGCGCAGTTTGCTCGCGAGGAACGTCTGCTCGGCGGCCGGATCGGGAATGCGCTCGCGAGCGATTGGGTCCGAGAATTCAGCTAACGAGCGGAACTCGTTGCGCCGCCCTTGCGTAACTTTCACCGCGAGCTCCGGTTCGAAATCGCAGAAGAACAGAAACGGTGTGCTCGCCGCCCATTCCTCGCCCATGAACAAGAGCGGCGTCGACGGCGCGAGCAGTAGGATCGCAACTGCCGCGCGCACGGCTTCGGGCGGCGCGAGCGCCGTGATGCGGTCGCCGAACGGACGATTGCCCACCTGATCGTGGTTCTGCAAGAACGTCACGAACGATGCAAGTTCAAGCCCAAGGCTCGGTTCACCGCGCACGGCTCCGCCCCGAAACGTCGAGGGTTCGCCCTGGTATGCGAACCCGGACGTCAGCGTGCGGGCGAGCATTGCCGGCGCCGCCGTCGCGTAGTCGGCATAGTAACCGTCGCGCTGCCCCGTGATCGCGGCATGCGCGGCGTGGTGCGCGTCGTCGTTCCACTGCGCGCGGTAGCCCGCCCCGAGTAAGGCCGCTTCGTTAGCATCGTTCTCCAGGATCAGATTGACCGGGCGATCGATGCTTTCGGCGACGCGCTTCGCAAGGTCCCGCAAGAACGGCCGCGCGGGCCGGTCGTAGATCTCGTGGACCGCGTCCAACCGCAGTCCGTCGAAACGGAATTCGTGCAACCAATACCGCGCGTTCTCCACGAAGAACGCACGCGCCGGTGCGTCGTCGTCGGTCACGTCGATCGCCGCGCCCCACGGCGTATGGAAGCGGTCGGTATAGAACGGCTTCGCGTACGCGTGGAGATAGTTCCCTTCCGGCCCGAAATGGTTGTACACGACGTCGAGATAGACCGCGAGGCCGTGCGCGTGGCAAGCCACGACGAATCGCTTGAGGTCGCCCGGCGTTCCGTAGTTGTGCGACGGTGCGAACGGCAGAACGCCGTCGTAACCCCAGTTGCGCGAGCCGGGAACGTCGGCGACCGGCATCAGCTCGATCGCTGTGACGCCGAGTTCCGCGAGTTCGCCGAGCTTCGTCTGTGCGGCCGCGTACGTTCCTTCGGGCGTGAACGCGCCGACGTGCAGCTCGTAGAAGACGTGCTCGTTCCAGTGCAGTCCGCGCCAACCGTCGTCGGGCCAATCGAAAGCCAGCGGATCGACGACGAGGCTCGCGCCGTGGACGCCGTCGGGCTGATAGCGCGACGCCGGATCGGGAACGACGAGCCCGCCGATGTCGAACCGGTACCGCGTTCCGGCGGCTGCATCGGCGCACGTGGCTTCGAACCACATGCCTCGTCGTTCGAGCGCGACCCGTCGCTCTTCGCCCGCAACCACGTACACGAGCGAAACCGCGTCGTTTCCGGGTGCACACAGCGCAAAGCGAACGCCGCGGTCGCCCTCGAGCAGCGTGGCACCAAACGGCATCTCGTGGCCGTAGCGAAGAGACATCGCCACGTCTCTACCCTAAAGGCACGCGGCTGGAACCGCCCCACGGTCGGAGAGGCGCCTGCCTGCTTTTCGCGGAACCGCTGCCACGCGGCCCCAGAAAGCCGCGCGAATGGACACGGGAGGTTGCTCATGATGACGATTCCGAACTCGCGCCTTTTTGTGCTCACCCTGGGGACCGCGTTTATGAGTTTCGTGCTCGCCGGCTGCTTCGGCACGAACACGAACGCTATTCAAGGCAAATGGACGCTGGATCCGGCGAGCGCCGACGGGTGCCCACCAAGCTTAGAATTCACGCCGACGACGATGATGGCAACCGCCGGTCTGGGCATCGACGCTACATCCAACGATACCTACAAAGCCGACGGTTCGAACATCATCGTTCAGGCCGCCGACGGGCCGAGCATGACGTTCAACATGAACGGCAGCGAACTCGATATGGTACAGCCCCAGCAGTGTAAGTACCAGAAGGCCTCATAAAAGTGCCGTCACGCTGAGCGAAGCGCCCGCAGGGCGCGCAGTCGAAGCGCCGCCGTGACAAGGTCGCGTCCCGTCCGCGCTTCGACTGTCACTCGCTTCGCGAGCGCCGCTCAGCGTGACGAGCGCTCAGTGTGACTGGGGCTTGAAATCGAGGGCGACGCCGTTCATGCAAAAGCGCATGCCCGTGGGAGGCGGACCGTCGTCGAACACGTGGCCGAGGTGACCGCCGCAGCGGCGGCAATGCACTTCGGTGCGCGAAACGAACATCGAGTTGTCCTGCGAAGTCTCGACCGCGTTCTTCAGCGGTTCGAAGAAACTCGGCCAACCGGTTCCGCTGTCGAATTTCGTCTTCGCGTCGAACAACGCAAGCTCGCAGCCGGCGCAGAAATACGTCCCCGGCCGCTTCTCATGATCGAGCGGACTCGTTCCCGGCGGCTCGGTGCCGTGCTGGCGCAGCACGTTGTAGGCGGCCGGGCTGAGGCGCGCTTTCCACTCGGCATCGCTGTGCGTTACCTCGAAATGCTTCTCGTCCGCGTCCGCGGGCTTGCTCGGAATGCCGAGCGCCGCGGCGAGGCTACAGAGTCCACCGACCATCTTCATACGTGACATCTTTCCGCTCATAACAAGAACCATAGCCTTAAACCCGGTCCGCGCGCGGTAGGTTCCCTTACCTTCTCATGTCATGCGGCGAGGAAGCGCAGCGGGAGGGTCGTCGGCCCGTCGATGCCGAGGCCCGGCTGCCAGGTCGGCTCGCCCGCGGGTTCGATGCGCCCAAAGCGCGCCGAAAGCTCGGCGAGCGCTTCCTGCATCTCGGCGCGCGCGAGCCACATCCCGAGGCAGCGGTGAATGCCGCCGCTGAACGCCAGGTGTCCGATCGGCCGCTCGGCCGCGATGTCGAACGCGTAGCCGCCGAAGACCGACTCGTCGACGTTGGCCGACGCGAGCATCAGCGTGATGACGAATCCGGGCCGGAACGTGAAGCCGTTGTACTCGATCTCCTCGTGAACGATGCGCGGCACGACGGCGATCGTTCCATGCAGGCGCATCATCTCGTCGACGGCGCGCGGCGCGAGTTCCGGCCGCTCGCCGAGTAGCTGCCACTGATCGGGATGGGCCGAGAACGCGAGCATTCCGAGCGCGAGCTGATTGCGCGTCGTGTCGTTGCCGGCGAACACGAGGCCGGCGATCATTCCGCGCAGCTCGTCGTTGGAGAGCCGGTCGCCTTCGGTTTCCGCGGCGATCAGCGCGGAGACCAAATCCGGCTGCGGCGCGCGGCGGCGTTCGGCGATCACCTCGTCGGCGCACTCTTGGAGCGCGGCGAGCGCGTTCTCGGCGCGTTCGCGAACCGCCGGATCGCCGATCTGCTGGCTGAAAATCAGGCCGAGATCGCTCGCCCATCCGTAGAAGCTCGGCCGGCGCTCGTGCGGAATGCCGAGCATCTCGCAGATGCCCTCGAGCGGATACGGCTCGGAAAACGCGCGGATGAATTCGATCGGCTCGCCGGGCGGCGGGAACGCGTCGATCAGCCGTTTCGCCGTCGCGCGAAAGTGCGGCCGCAACCGCTCGACCGACGGCGGCGTGAACGCGGTACCGACCAGCCGGCGCATGCGCGTATGCTCCGGACCGTCGATGTTGAGCAGCGTGCCCTTCCACCAGTCCACGAGCGGGCCGCTCGTGACGCCCCGCATCGCGAGCACCGCCGCGCTGCCTTGATGCAACCGCGGATCCTTCAGCAACGCGGTGCAATCGTTGTAGCGCAGCACCGCGAGGCCGATGGGCGTGCGCGCGAGCCAGTTCTGGGCTCGCGCGGCGTGGACGACCGGCGCGTCGTAGTCGAACTTCGGATCGAACAGATCCAGGAACGGCAAGGATTCGAGCTGGAGGGCCATCGTCTGGCGGCTTTGCGCGGGGGCGGTCCGACTTCCCGCGGGGGGACGGATTCGGCCCCATGGCGCCGAACCGGGCGGCCATGAGCGAACCCCTAATCGTGCGCTCCGCGACCGGCAACGTCGCGATGCTGCGCCTCAACCGTCCCGACAAACTCAACGCCTTCAACGAGGAGATGACCGAGCAGCTCCTGGCAGCGCTCGCCGCGGTCGGGCGCGATCCCGAAGTCCGCGCGATCGTGCTCGCGGGGACGGGCCGCGGTTTCTCCGCCGGCCAAGATCTGGAAGCGTTCGTGCGGATGCAAACGAGCCCCGAGCCGATCTCGGTGGCCGAGCACTTGCGCCGCGGCTACAACGTGGTCGTGACGCAAATCCGTACGATCGAAAAGCCGGTCATCGCGGCGCTCAACGGCATCGCGGCGGGCGTCGGGCTCTCGATTGCGCTTGCGTGCGATCTGCGGATTGCGGCCGACGATGCGATCATTACGCTCGGCTTCTCGAAGATCGGGCTGATCCCCGACGGCGGCGGAAGCTTGATGCTGCCGCTGCTCGCGGGCTTCGGACGCGGGCTCGAACTCGCGTGGTCGAGCGACAAGATCGACGCCCACGAAGCGCACCGCATCGGCCTCGTGAACCGGGTCGTGTCGACCGCGCGATTCGAAACCGAAACGCTCGCCTACGCGCAGAAATTCGCCGCGATCTCGCCGGTCGCGGTCGGGCTCACCAAGCGCGCGTTCAACCGCGCGATGATTCCGCACCTCCCGCAGTGGCTCAACGAGGAAGCCGATTTGCAGAACGAAGCGGCGCAGGGGCCCGACCTGCGCGAAGGCGTGACCGCGTTCATGCAAAAGCGCGCGCCCGCGTTCGCGGCGCGATGAGCGCAGCGGCGCAGCCCTCGCTCGGCCACGACGATCTGTTCGATCTCACCGGAAAGGTCGCGCTGATCACAGGTTCGACGCGCGGCATTGGCCTGGGGATCGCGAAGCACTTTGCGCGCCACGGCGCCCGCGTCGTGGTCTCGAGCCGCAAGGCCGACGCTTGCGAGGCCGCGCGCGCCGACATTGCCGAATCCGGCGGCGAAGCGATCGCGCTTCCGTGCAACATTTCGTACAAGGACCAACTGCAGGCGCTCGTCAACCAGACGCTCGCGCACTGGAATGCGATCGACATCGTCGTCTGCAACGCTGCGGTCAATCCGTATTTCGGGCCGCTCGCAAACATTCCCGACGACGCGTACGACAAGATCATGGACTCCAATGTGCGCTCGAACTTGTGGTTGTGCAACATGGCGTTTCCGCACGTCGCCGAGCGCGGCGGCGGCGCCGCGATCATCATCTCGAGCATCGCCGGCATCAAGGGTACCAAGCTCCTGGGCGCCTACGGTCTTTCGAAGGCCGCGGATTCCGCGCTCGCGCGCAACCTCGCCGTCGAGTGGGGACCTAAGAACGTACGCGTGAACGCGATCGCGCCCGGCATCATCAAGACCGATTTCGCGAAAGCGCTCTACGAGAACCCGCAAACCGAGAAGTACGTGCTGCGGCAATACCCGCTCGGGCGGCTCGGCGAAACCGACGACATCGCGGGCGTCGCGGTGATGCTCGCGAGCCGCGCCGGCGCCTTCATCACCGGGCAAACGATCGTCGTCGACGGCGGCACCACGATCGGCGGGTTCGAATAGACGCATCGGTGCTGGCTTCGGTCGATGCGATCGAAGCGGGATTGGGTTCGGCGGGCTACATCGCGAGCCGCCAAGTTTCGACCGCGATCTATCTCGCGCACCATCTGCGCAAGCCGATCCTCGTCGAAGGGCCGGCCGGCGTCGGCAAGACCGAACTTTCGAAGGCGACGGCGACGTTCACCGGCCTGCCGCTGATCCGCATGCAGTGCTACGAGGGGCTCGACGAAGCCAAGGCCATCTACGAGTGGAAGTACGGCAAGCAGCTGCTCTACACGCAGATCCTGCGCGACAAACTGAGCGAAACGCTGCGCGACGTGGACGGTCTCGGCCCCGCGCTCGAGCGCCTCGGTAACATCGACGAAGTCTTCTTTTCCGAGCAGTTCCTCGAACCGCGGCCGTTGCTGCGCGCGCTGCGCCAGCCCGACGGTGCCGTGCTGCTCGTCGACGAGGTCGACAAGTCCGATCAAGAGTTCGAGGCGTTCCTGCTCGAGATTCTGTCCGACTACGCCGTGACGATTCCGGAACTCGGCACGTTCAGCGCGACCGTCGCCCCACTCGTCGTCCTCACGTCGAACAACTCGCGCGACCTCGGCGACGCGCTCAAGCGCCGCTGCCTGCACCTCCACATCGGCTACCCCGACACCGCGCTCGAGGAACGCATCATCGCGGTGCGCGTGCCGGAGATCGAAGCCGGCCTGCGCCGTCAACTCGTCGCGTTCGTGCAACGCCTGCGCTCGCTCGATCTCAAGAAACTCCCGTCGGTGAGTGAAACGATCGATTGGGCCCGCGCGCTCCTACTCTTGCACGTTGGCGACCTCGAACCCGAGATCGTCCGCTCCACCCTGAACCTACTCCTAAAGTACGAGGCCGACGTCGTCGCCGCAAACCGCCAAATCGACGCCCTCGTCCGCGACGTCGTCGGCCGCTACGGAGCGATGAACTAATTCCGTTGGAGTGGCTCTTCGACTTCGCTCGCTTCGCTCGCTGCGCTCAGCGTGACAGTTCGTCATCCTGAGCGAAGCGCCGCAGGCGCGCAGTCGAAGGACCACCGTCGCTCCGAAAACGCGCTGTCGAACAGCGAGCCGAGAGCCCGGAGTGGTGCTTCGACTTCGCTCGCTGCGCTCGCTACGCTCAGCATGACACGCGGATGAAGGCACCGCTGCTTGGTTTCTTGCGGGTTGCGCGCAATGCCGGGATTGCGGTGTCGGTGGCGGAGAGCATTGAGGCGTTTGAGGTGGCGGAACTGGTCGGGTTCAACGACCGGGAGCTGTTTCGGGACGCGTTGCGCTTGGTGCTTGCGAAGGACGACGACGAGCGCGAGCGGTTCGATCAGTGCTTCGAGCGCTATTTCGGGCTCGCGAACCTCGAGCTGCCGCCCGACGATCGCGTTCCGATGGATGCCGACGTGGGCGACGTGCTGTCACGCATCCTGCTCGACGACGACCGGGCGGCGTTGATTCGGGCGCTCTACGCCGCGGCCGCGGAGGCGGACGTGTCTAACGTCCGGCTGTTCACGCAGATCAACCGCTACGCGCGCCGGATCCTCGAGCTGATGGGCGTCGCCGGCCTCGAGGCGGCGATTGCGCGGCTGCGCGCCAGCGGCAACGCCGAAGACGCGCGCGTCGCCGAATTCTTGGACGAACGCCGCCGGGCGGTGGGCGAACTCGCACGCGACGTCGTCGAACGGCGGCTGGCGCCGACGGCGGGCGGCGCGCCCGAAGCGGTGCGGGACGAGTTTCTGCG
>Ga0073928_10005298_pt1 | contig 18219 bp, 15 predicted proteins | sample PaiPotPPA55metaG_FD_76969 | JGI IMG/M metagenome (GOLD analysis project Ga0073928, IMG submission 76969) | Iron sulfur acid spring bacterial and archeal communities from Banff, Canada, to study Microbial Dark Matter (Phase II) - Paint Pots PPA... ... | reverse complement strand
TGCCACACATGTCGTACCGACCCGCGCAGCGGCGGGTTACAGACCCAGCCGGGCGATCCGCGCCGCAGGCACGCCATCGACCTCGGCGATGCCGGCGATTTCCTGTCGGATCGCGATCGGCTTGGCGGCGAGAACCTGTCGGGCCAAGTCGAAGTCGCTGTCTTGCACCGCGTCCGCGAGAGTGGCTCCGGCGATGTCGTCGACCGCCCGTTTGCGCGCCCCGGGCGGCAGCCTTTCCCATTGCATGACGCCGAACAGACCGCGCCGCATCATGATCGGGCCTTCGTTCGGGCCGGTGACCCACGACATCAGCAACGCCGCAAGCACCTGGTCGTTGGGCTGGCCGGTGGCCTGCCGCATCGCGGCCAGCGCCAGCCAGCCGTCCGCGGACAACGGCCGCACCGACAGCAACGCCGTCAGATCGGCGGCGCGCCGGCGCGCACCCTCGATGTCCTGCCCGTCCTTCATGGGCGTCAACGATGCCTCGAGCGCGTCGCCGCCAACGCCGGGAACATCAGCCCACAGACGCAGCGATTCGGGCGGCGCCGCGCGGTCAACCGGATCCAGGCGCATCGCGTCGAAGCGGACGATTTCCCAACCGCGGACCGTCGCAAACCCGCACAAGGCGAAAACCGCCGCCGCCGTTGCCAGCCGTCTTCGCTGCAACTCCATCCCCGCCTTATTCCGCATAGTATCGTTTGTAATACCGACGTTGGTAATAATATGAATATGCGTATTTTCCGTACTTCTGTGCTTGGCGTTCGTCGACGATATTCAATACGACGCCGGCGACCTTCTTGTGACCGGACAGCTGCTGGACGCACTCCTTGACGAGTTCGCGGGCCGTCGAGCCCCAGCGGACGACGAGCACCACCTTGTCGGCCAATTGCGACACGACCACCGGATCGACGACCGGCCCAACCGGGGGCGTGTCGATCAGGATCAGATCGAATTCCTCGGTGAACCGCGCGATCAGCGATTTCAGCCGTTCGGAGCCCAACAAATCGGTTGGCGTTTGGGTCTCGTTGCCCGCGGCGAGCACCGCGAACCCCGCCTGCTCCTGGTAGCGGACGACCTGCTCGACGTCGACCTCGCCCAGCAGCAGGTCGACCAGACCCGCCTCGTTCTGCAGATCAAACATCCGGGACGCCGAGGGATGGCGCAGGTCGCCGTCGATCAGCAGAACCCTGAGCCGCGACAGGGCAGCCGAGCGCGCCACCGCCAGCGCCAGCGTGGTCTTGCCTTCGCCCGGAACCGCGGAGGTGAATTGCACGACCTTGGGCGGGTGATCCACATCGGTCATTTGGATGCCGCTGCGCAGCGACCTGATCGATTCGCTGAAGCGCGACAGCGATTTGACCGCCGGATACTGGTAGATCGGTACGACGGTCCCCTGGACCGTCCGGTCGCGCTCGCCGAGCCGGCCGACGGACGCCAGCATCGGCAGGCCCAGCAGGTCTTCGACTTGCTTGGTCATCGTGAAGCCGCTGTTGAGCATCTCCTTGGCGACCGCACCGCCCACCCCGAAGAGCAACCCGACAATCAGATTGGCGAACAGGAAGAAACCCTTGCGCGGATAGCTCGGCGACCCCGGCGGCAGCGCCGGGGTGATGATGCGAGCCTCGCGCGGCTCGAAGGTCGACTGCTCCTCGGTGACCTTGGATCGCTGCAGAAAATCCTCGAACAAGGTCTTGTTGACCGCGGCGGTGCGCTCGAGCTCGCGCAACCGAATGGCCGTCTGGTCATCGGTGCTGGATTGTCCGGTCGCTTCTCGCAGCGACTTCTCCAGCGAGGCGACCCGCGATTGCGCGAGTTCCTGTTCGTTCTTGACCGCGGCAGCCAGGCGCTGGGTCTCGGCGGAGATCGAGCGGTCGAGATCGCGCCGCTGCGCCCGCAGGTTGACGACGAGCGGATGCGCGGCCCCGTAGCGTTCGAGAAGTTCCGCCTCTTTCTGGGAGAGCTCGTTTGCCTGCTGGCGCAGGGCCCCCAAATTACCGGCGCTCAGATCCGGCATGTTCGCGGCGTTACCGCTCTTGGCCAGCAATGCGTTCAGCAACTCCGCGCGGGCCTTCTTCTGGGCGAGCTCGGCGCGGGCCTCGACGAGTTTGGCATTGAGCTCGGAAAGTTGCTGCTGATTGAGCGTCAGATTGCCGGCTTGGACAAAGCCGTGCGCATCGCGGAATTGCGTGACCGCCTCCTCCGAAGCGCGCAGCTGCCGACGCAGTTCGTCGAGGCGATCGTTGAGCCAGCCCGAGGCCCGCCTGGCGGCCTCGAAGCGGGTGTCGAGTTTGTCCACCAGGTAGGCGTCGGCGACCGCGTTCGCCAGCCGCGCCGACCTGCCAGGATCGGGCGAGGTGACGGAGATGGCCAGTACAAAGCCGAATTGCGCGGCGCGGCGCACCGTCAGCGAGTCCGCCAGCGCCTGGGTCGCCGCGATCTCCGCGGCGTCCGCGGATTCCGGCGCTGCCGGCGCCGAGGTGGCCTGCTTGGCCAACCCACCCCGCATCAGCGCGCCGATCCAGCCGAGAATCGACCGGCCTTCCGCCGAGGCTTGCGTGAGCGTGGTCGAAGGTTGCCGCTCGGCGACGAGATGCTCGTGCTCGACGACACGGCGCAGGAACACGCTCGATCTGAGCACCGCCATCTCGCCTTCCATCATGGCGATGTCGGGATCGGCGGTTGCCAGGATCGCGTCGACCCCCGGCGCTTTTTCGCGGTGCCCCTCGAGCAGGACCTGGGCGGTTGCCGTGTAAAGCGGCGTCAGCCGGACCAAAACCGTGATCCCAATCACCAGAACGATGCAAGTAATAGCTGCGGTAAAACGCCAATTCCGCCAGACAAAACTGAGTATCTGGCGCAAGTCGAACAGAGGTAGAGTTTGGTTCGTCTCGCTTGGACCGGGCGGAATTGCCTGATGCACCTGGTGACCTTCAGAGTTTGCGGCGGGAGCCGGGCGGGTCGGAGGTTCCTGAACGGGAAGAGGAAGGCTGCTGATGCTGGAGCCCAGCGCGCGAACTCTTCGCTTGCGCGACGCCGGCACCGAGCATCGAGGCGAAGGTCAGCGTCACCGCCTGGATCTGCAGGCTGAAATCCACCAGCGAATGCACGCCGACAAGCACCGCCGCCGCCGCCGCCGCGCGCGGGATGGCCTGATTCTCCCGCCGCGTCATGGCGCCGCCAACGCAGCGCCAGACCAGCAGAAGGACGCCGGCCAGCAGCATCGATCCGAACACCAGGCCCAGCCCTTGAAAGAGTTCGAGGTAGGTGTCGTGCGCCTGTAGCCAGACCCCGTCGACGCTGATCGAGCGGTCGCGGTACATCGGGAAGACGTCGCTAAAGCTTCCGTATCCGTGGCCGAAGATCGGCCGATCGGCGATCGAGCCGATGGTCAGCAGATAGACCGCCAGCCGGTTCACATCCTCCAATCCTCGCTGCTGAAGGGTGGCTACCACCGGGTCGCCGAAGACGAGCAGCAGCACCGCGGCGGCAAGGCAGGCGAGAACGCCCAGCACGGCCCGCGGGATCACCCGGCGCCGCCCCCGCCTCGAGGTTAATCCGGCGAGCACGACCAACCCCATCCCGGTGGCGATCACGCCGCCGCGGGACCCGGTGAGCAGCAGGGCGACCGCGATCAGAAAGCCGGTGCCGATCACAAACGCGCCGATGCGGCCCGCCGCCTCGATCACCGCAGCGACCGCCAGCCGCAGATTGACCGCTCTCGCCGATACTTCCGCGCGATAGAGCTGCACGCCCAGACCGCACACCGCGATCAACCCCAAACCGGCATAGGCGGCAAACGAGTTGCGATTGAAGAAGGTCGAGGAGGTCGGGCCGACGCCAGCCGCGTCGCTCAGCCATGGAAGGCGGGCAGAGGGGAGGCTGAACGCGATCAGCGAATAGGCGGCGTAAGCGCCGCCGATACCGGCGATTGATTTGAACAGCAGCCTGGCGAACGCGCCGTTCCGGCACAATTGCAGGGCGCTCCAAAACACCAGCGCCGCCGTAATCAGCCGCAGCAGCGCCAGGTTCGTCAGATCACGGTCGACGCTGACGCTCCCGGCCAACCGCCGGCCGAGCACATCGGCGGCCATCCCCCAAACCGGGTGGGCGATCGGCGAAGCCGGCCAGGTGAGCGTTTGAACGTATATCCACGATATGACCAGCGCGAACAAGGCCGCAGGCAGCGCAATGGCGTGCAGAGCGACCGGATGGGGCTCGCCTCTGACCAGCAGCAGCACCTCGAAGATTGCGGCGATGCCGGCAAACAGGACCGCATTGATCCCCCAGGCGGCGGGCTGATTGCTGCCTTCCCAAAACGGCACCCAGGCCAGGCCGATGACGAACAGACCGAAGATCGCGGCTTCGGCCGCCCTGCCTCGTCCCTCGGCGCTGCGGATTGCCGCCGCCGATATGGTCTTGCCCCCCGCTTGGCCTATCACCACCCGACCGGTCCCGGCATGCCGCCAATCTGATCAAGAGTTCGTTGCACCCTCCGACTGGCGACGGAACGGCAGCCTCGACAAGCGCAGGCTACCGCCATCCGGGTGCAGCGAGGGGCCACACCCGTCCGTTGGGGTCGCAAACCGGAGCCGCGCTGTGACGAAAATATATTTTCGTTATGACGCGCGATGGTTTCGCAACTGCTCCACAGCCCCCATGCGGACAAGACTTAGTTTGTCTGTCGCGCCCCCAAACCCTTGGCCTGCGGCATCGCCGAGCGCCACGAGCCGTGCCCCTGCGGTCCCTCCCGCTTCTTCGGCTACTCCAAAATTGGGCTCTTCGGCTACTCCAAAATTCGGTGCTTGCAAGGGAGCGGTTGGACCTGTCTCGATTGCGAGATAACGCAAGCTAAATCGGCGCCCGGCGTAGTGCCGTTAGGCTTCAAACCCCCGAAATGCTGGACGGAGTACTGGTTGGCTGCGCTCGCCGGCGCGGCGGCCGTGGATCCCTCGATCGGGGTGGCGGCAGCCGAAATGCCTGCGGGCGGGACGACGGCGGATACCGCCACCGGCGCCGCCGCGGCTGATGGGCCGGCCGGCGCGCTGGCGGTTGATGCCACCGGCGGCGCCGCGACGGCCGATGTGCCCACCGGCGCGCTGGCACTCGATATGTCGGCCGGGGCATTGGCGGTTGAGGCTGCTGCCGGCACCGCCGCGGCGGATGCGCCCGCCGTTGCGCTGGCACTCGACATGCTAGCCGGCGCGCTGACCGTTGGCACCACCGGCGTCGCTGTGGCCGATGCGCCCGCCGGGGCGCTGGCGACCGATTCGCTCGCGGGCGGGATGGCGGTCGATATGCCCGCCGGCGCGGTCGCGACCGATACCCCGGCTGGCGCAGTAGCCACCGGCGCGGTGACGGTTGATGTCCCCGCCGGGGCACCGCCGAACATTATGCCGATCAGTTGCTGTTGCCGCGAATCCTGACAGTTGTCGGCCGCCGCTGGCTGCGCGTCCTGACAGCTGTCGGCGGAGGCGGCCGTCGCCATCCCGAAAGCGCAGGTCATTGCACAGACTGCCAGGATCGCGAATCGCATCTTGCACCCTCCTCGCTCAGGCGGCCGTTCCGGCGCCACGGTCAATACCGGTAGGTGGCACCGATTGTCACCATGTCGCGGGAAAATCCTTGCAGAGCGACGTTCGAATTCAACTCGGTGTGCTGGTAGTCGAACGTCAACCCAAGTGTTCGCCAGATAGTGTAGGTGAATGTCGTCCCGATGGTCAAGGCGTCGTCGCGGCGAACACTGCCGACATAGTCGGTGTGGATATAGCCGCCACGGGCGCTCGCGGCCCATTCGCGGGCGAGCGCGTAGCTCGCCTGGCCGAGAAGGCTCGTGACCCGAGTGGCCGTCCCCGCCGCCGAGTTTGTCGTCGAAACCAGCGAGGAAGCGCCCATCACCTCGTTGAGCCCGGCGCTGATGGCGAATTCGGGCAGCGGATAGTAGGACACCCCGCCGCCCAACAGCAGCCCGCTTACCGTTCCGATCGCGGCGGAACGGTAGCTCTCGGACTGGTAGCCGCCGAAGACCTCGCCGCGGAACAGCCCGATCCCGTCGGACCCGAGGCCGCTGACGACCCGATAGCCGGAAGAGCTGAGCGCGCCGAAATCCCGGGTGTCGAGCGCCCCCTCGACATAGCCGTAAAGGTCCGGCATCAAGCTCGTCCCGACCCGGCCCCGGCCGGTATAGGTCGCGCCGTTCGGGGAGGCTGCAGCTGCCGCGCCGGAGCCGCGGTCATAGGCGAGATCGACCGCCGACCCACCGAGGATGACGAACGTATCGCCAAAATTCTTTTGCACCGAGGCGGCGCCCGAAAACTGGTTGTAGGTGGCAGAACCGTTGGTAGGCGAGAGCCCTACGCCCGTCGGGTTCAGGGTCGTCAGGCTGTTGGCGGTGACCAGGTTGGAAAAGGCGCTCTGTTGGCGGGTGAAATCGCCCTGCCCGGTGACTACCAGTTCCGGCATCGGCAGATATGTCTCCGTCAAACCGGTTTGGGCGGAAAACACATCGGCATTGCTCCGATTGAAAGAGGTCGAGCTGTCGACAACCCCGTAAATCGTCGTGTTGTGGATCCCGTCCTGTCTTTGCGCGAGGAGGCTGGGCACGAGGCGCAAGCCGACGCTCGATGCGCTGCCGGCCGACGCCTGCTGCGGATTGCTGTCGAACGACAAGCCGGCGAACGCGCTTGGATAAACCAGCCAATCGAGCACCGTCTGAGGCTCGCTGAGACCCGGTCTGGCGAACGGATTGCCGCGCTCGGTGAACACCGGCGGCGGCACCAGGGAGACGCCGATCGGTCCTTGCAAGGAGTTGAGCTGGGCCCGCGGGACAGAGGGGAAGGCGAGGCCGCACCCGATTGCGCACAGGGCCGCGGCGAGAGCGCGCCCTTTACCTTGCCGCCGGTGCCGCGATGAACGCACTGCGCCTCCTGTCCGGCCGTTGGCTCATTCCTATTTATGCCAGAGGCACAGGCGAGGGTGTCGGCTTGTCCGCTGTTCGCGCCTTCCTAGAGGTAACATCCGGTCCCCCCGCAGTTTCGACAATCTCGCCTTTTGACGATCTTTTGACGCTGCGAAGGACGGCGACGGGACGGGACTGCTGGCATCGTTGCTCTAGCTTCGCTGATGTTCCAGCCGGAAGGATTCCCCCTGTGGGGTTGTTTGAGGCAGGACAGGGCCGATGCTGCTAAGCCGAGAAGCGCAGGCAGATATCGCGATCATGGCCTTCCTCCTCGACGAGGTTGAGGTCACGTTAAGTGACCGTGCCCGAGAATCGCTGCGACGGCATATTGTCGTTGCTCTCGCCGGAGCGGAGCGCGGGCCCCGGAAGCAAGCGAGCGATCCACGAGACCTGCGCGGGGCATTGTAGACTCGTAGGTGAGTCTCCTACACAATTTGCCTCTGTTCGCAAAGCGAACCGGCTGGAGGGCACCGCAATGCCCGGTGGTCCGGATGCACTCCCGCCGAGGGAGAGCACCGCCGCGAGGATATTCGGAATTATCGACCGTGCGCGGTCGTTGTGGTGGCGAGGACACCGCAGCGACCGACTGCTGTCTCGGTTTTCACCCCGAATCGGCACCGCACCTACGCCGACGTTAAATAAGCGCCGGGGACGAAAGAGAGGATGCATGGCAACCAATCGCGAGGTCTTGGACCTATATTCTCAAGGCCAAGGGATTTTGTGCAGAGCCGACGATGACGAGCCCGTTTTCATTCTGCGAGCCCAGGATAAATTTTTTGTGCCGCTCGTCCGATTGTGGACAGAGTTGGTCGCCATGGACACGCCACAACCGGTTTCTCCTGCGGTCGCGGACAAACTGATGGATGCCGTCGCGGTCGCAAACTCCGGTATCGACTGGCAAAATGCGCATCCGCAGCGCGTCAAGGTGCCAGATTGACTATCTTGGTTCAATCAAATTTCGAAGTATTCCATCAAATACCCATTTGTCTTTCGCACCACCAAGAGCCGCTGTTGCTTCTACAAACAGCCGGTATTGGCTTTCACTGAAATCATTTGACGTAGGAATTGCCCAGGGTACCTCCGTTTCGGTGAATATCTCTTCGATAGCGCGCTGATGCTCGTACGGCGTGATCGACGACCACTTGAACCGCCGCGGCGCGCGCAGTTGAGGTCGAGCCGACTGCCCAGCGTATAGCGCGGTTGGCTCTTCCTCCACTGTTCGATTAGAGAGGGCAGCACGGTCAAGACAACGCACCATGCATAGGGCAGTTTTGTAAGTGACGTCTAACGTAAGGTGTAGTTGTTGTGCAGTGATTGAATGTTGACAACCGTATCGCAGAAAACATGCTTGGAACCACTTGTGCAATGGTACATGACTTCCCTTGAGCACTGTTACCATGGTCGCTCGGAATTGATGACGGCACCGACAGCAAAATTTTAATCCAATCCGCGCGCCCTTTCCCCTAACAACGCCAATCCGATCTTGAGCACCGCAAAAAGGACAGATCGGACCGACCGGCCACGCGGCTTTCTCTAGTCTAAGATGTGCATGCTCTTCATTATAGAAATAGGAAGCAGAGAACGCTGACATTAGATGTTATCCCCCTTTCATTTGTTCTTAATTTTTTGTACTTTTATTGTTTGTCCTCATACCTAACGCACGTTAATATTTAGATAGCTCAACGGCTGGTTGGGCGCAACCAAATGCAACGGGCAATTTCTGCCAAACTAAAAGCAGGACCGGTCAAGTCTCAACGGTTGGCTGTGGCGGGTTTATCGGGTACGGAAGCGCGCTCGATATTCGACGAGGCTGACGCCGAATCGCCTGATAAACGCTCGCCGGAGCGTCTCGGCCCGAGAAAAGCCGGAAACTGTTGCGATGCGTTGCAGGGGTAGGTCGGTTTCCTCAAGCAGCCGTCGTGCTGCATCGACGCGCGTTGCTTCGACGAATTTGGCAGGCGTCGTGCCGGTATCCTGCCTAAAGGCTCGCGCAAAATTCCGTTCGCTCATCCCGGCCCGCCGTGCCATCCCTGAAACTGACAACGCCGCTTTCGGGTTATCTCGAACCCACTCCACCACTTGCTGGATCGGTGATCGCACCGCACCTTGCATCGTCAGCTGCACGCTGATTTGTGACTCACCGCCTGGTCGCTTCAGAAACAGTACAAGCCACCGCGCCACCAAGATTGCTAGGGTGCGGCCGAAATCTTCCTCCACCAGAGCAAGCGCCAAATCCATGCCCGCGGTGACACCGGCCGATGTGAACATGGCCCCGTCCCGCACAAAGATCCGATCCGGCTCGACGATGGCCGTGGGGTAAGCTGCGGCAAGAGCTGACGCGAACTCCCAGTGCGTCGTGACATGCTTCCCGTCCAGCAGACCGGCTGCCCCTAGGAGGAATGCTCCTGTACACACCGAGCCGTACCTTCGGGTCGCAAGAGAGCGGCGCCTCAACCACTCAATCATGGCGGGAGTTGCTGGGCGGAAAGGATCACGGGAACCAGTAACGATCAACGTGTCAATTGTCTCGTCGGGATCGTAAATTGTCCTATCTGGCATAACGCGCAGACCGGAAACGCAGATCAGCGGATCAGCTCGTTCAGAAATGAACTTCAGATTGTAAGCATCCCGCCCGAGGTGCCTATTTGCCTCCGCGAATACGTCGCCTGGCCCACATATTTCCAGCGAATGTCCGTTGGGTGACATGAGTATTGCTATCAGCATTGTGGGCGCGAGATTGTTTCGGGTAGCTGTTACAAATGATTGAGAATCCCCCCTAGGATTTCGATCACGGTCTTCGCCCCGCGCTTTTTCAAGATGTTGGCACGGTGAAATTCGACGGTGCGCGGCGCGATTCCGAGCGAGCGCGCGGCCTCCTTGGTGGAAGCGCCCCTAATGATGTGCGCCAACACGACCCGTTCCCGAGGGGTCAATGAGCGACGCCCCGGTAACGGCCGCGACAGGATGTCCAGCAGATCGTTGACGATCTCGCGTTTTACTTGCTTCGACGCTGGCGTTTCCAAGAGCTCCCAGCTGCCGTCTCGTCTGGCGATCGAGTACTGATGCGCTCGCGCCACATCTAGTACATCGGACGCTCGGCAGGTGTTCAGCGGGTAAGTGCACAGAACGAGCAGGTTGTTGCCGGCCAGAGAACCATCCAGTTCGTGCTCGTAGTTACAAAATTCCTTCCAATATTTCGAATGCACCCAGAACGCGTTGCCGCTGATGCGTAATCCTTCGTGACCCCTTGACAAACCCTTATGCATCTTTGAGGTCCACCCGGCGATGATCCTTCGCATGTCGAACCGATCACCGAGGTACCACTCACGGCCCTCAACAATTTCCATCTGTCCCTGCCCCAAATAGCGATCAAAATCAGGTATGTCGCGTCGCAAAGCCTCAAACGCATCATCCCTCGTCACCGGATCGGAGACCGCCCAAACGCAGAGCTCATTGTTTCTCAACCCCGCTTGGAAATACGACACGGAGCTGTCGACCAAATCGACTTTGGTTTCGTAGAACATGCAAATATGCGCCCCCCACGGCATGCCGCCGAGAACCGGAATCCCGGTGTCGCGCAGGGGATGCTCGGGAGCGGTCAACTCAGCAGGGTGGGCCTTTAGCCCTTCACAGATCTGCATTCTCGCTCGCCGCCGCCAAAAGGCGCGCTCCTGTCTAGAACGGTGGCGGGGTAGGTAAAGTTCGCCTACCCGTAGTTTCACCAGTAGCCCCACGCGCGGAAGCCGCTAATTTGCCACAGCCCCGCCGTGAGGGGTCACCGGACGCGGAGTGAGATGCCTGGAGGCCGCGGGTGGTTTCGTTGATTCAGAAATATTTCCTCCAAGAGGAAGCTGCACACTCCAAACTTGAGGAGACCGTTTGGCCTGAGGGTCCGATCTGCCCTCACTGTGGTGCGCAGCATCACATCGGTCGGGTCGCCGGAAAAGGTGCTCGAATTGCTCTCAAGTATTGTTGTACTTGTAGAAAGCAATTTCGAGCCACTATTGGCACCCTATTCGAAGGGAGCCGTGTCCCGTTGCATAAGTGGCTTCAAGCAATCTTTCTATTATATTGTTGCCACCGCGCTGCTAATGCGCATCAGCTTCACCTCGTGTTGGGATTAACCTACAAGTCGGCCCTGAGGATGGTTCAGCGTCTCACCGATGCCCTCGCCTGCGACCGCCAGCGAACTACACTAGGACTAAGATCAGTTGCCGGCGGCGCTCATTCGGTGCTGCGATCAGAACCGCTATATCGTTCGGGGAGGGACGCGATGTACGGCGATGTCGAAGTGCCGTGGGTATATCCGTATGCTGAACCCAATGCCGAACCCAGCTCGCGCCAATTCCGTCGCTTCGCCGAGAAAGCGCGCGAGTTAGGGTGTCCCGAATATTCCGCGCGATTTGATGAGGTACTTCGCCGCATCATTCCGAATCGGTCCTTGCAAGGAATTGAGCTGGGCCCGCGGGACTGAGGGGAAGGCGATGCCGAACCCGATCGCGCACAGGACCGCGCCGAGAGCGCGCCCTTTACCTTGCCGCCGGTGCCGCGATGAGCGCACTGCGCCTCCTGCCCGGCCGTTGGCTAGAAGTACCGCCGCGGCAGCTCGAGCAAATCGCCGGGCAAAACCGGGACGGAGGGGTCCAAATCGTATTCATGCATGCCGCTCTCCCCGGGGTGCTGGATCAGGATTCGCGAGCGGCTGGCGCGGTAGGTGGGGCCGCCGGCGATCGCCAAGGCGCTCATCACATTGAGCCCGCCGCTGTACGGATAGGCGCCCGGCCTTTCCACCTCGCCCAGGATGTAGAATGGACGAAACTCGACCAGGGATACGCTGATCTTAGGGTCCTTGAGGATTTCGCTGCCGAAATCTTGCGGCAATTCCTTCTCCAAATCGATTTGTGTCTTGCCGGCCGCCTTTATCGTGCCGGCCAACGGGACCGAGATGTAACCGCTGGGATCGATCTGATAGTCGCCGCTGAGCGAGGCTTCGCCATAGACGGTGATGCGGATCTTCTCGCCCGGCTGCAGCCGGGGCGGCGCCGCCGCCGCCGCGATCGCGGCCTGCCGCTGCTCGGGGGTGGCCGGTCCGAGGTCGGCGCCCCCTGCGCACGCCGAGACCTGTAGGCAAACGGCAAACAAGATGCTCGCGGCCAGCCCCCTCGCCGACAAAAGTCCTGCCGGCTTCGACCGCAGATCGAACTGCATTCCAGAAAACCCTACGTAGTTGCGAGCGGCCGTTTACGCTATTTAACAAACCCGATCCGAAAATGGGAGCCGAGATGGGCCGGGTCCGCACGCCAAAGCGAGGCGGCCCCGGCGAATCGCGTGCATCGCGCATTGATTATCAGGTGCAGATTCGGTATGCTGAAGCAGACGAGAAGCGGCCGCTTCGGCACCGGAGCGGCTTGCGACATCGAACAATCGCTTGATCTCTTCATCCACCGGCCTATGAGCGACTCTACACCGTCGGTAAACCGGCGGGCGCGCGGAATCTACCGGCTATTGCCGCGGGTGGCTTTGCTGACGGCGCTCGCGTTCCTCGTTTTCGCGACCGTGGCGACCGCTGCCGACCGGCCGGCCTACAAGCTGGGAACCGGGGACAAGCTGCGGGTTACGGTCTACAACGAGAAGAATCTCTCCGGCGATTACGAGGTCAGCGATCGGGGCTCGATCGCGATGCCGCTGATCGGGCAAGTGGATGTCGCCGGACTGACGGTCAGCGATGCCGAGATGCTGATCACGTCGAAATACGGGGAAAAATACCTGGTCAACCCGCGCATCGGCATCGAGGTGTTGAATTACAGGCCGTTTTTCATCCTCGGTGAAGTCAAGAACCCGGGCGGCTATCCGTATGTCAGCGGGATGAGCGTGCTGAACGCGGTCTCGCTCGCCGGCGGGTTCACGCCGCGCGCCGACGAGAGGGACATCGTCGTCAAGCACGCCGCCGATTCGACCGGCCGCGAACAACAGGTCACCGAGGACACCCCGGTGCTGCCCGGCGACATCCTGCGCGTCAACAAGCGAATGTTCTGACGCCTGCCCGTCACCCGGCAGCACCGCCGGATCCCGTCATTGCAGAATGGTAGCAACCCTCGATGGAAGCCTCAAACCTACCCGCGCCGCGCGCCGCCGCCGCACTCGAACCGATACCGGAGCTGACGACGCTCGGCATGGCGGACGAGCCGGAAGGCGATTTGGCGCGCTCCGTCAATGTTCTGATGCGTCGCAAGAACATCATCATCGGCTGCGTCGTGCTGATCACCGCGATCTGCGTCGCCGGGGTCTATGCCGTGACGCCGCTGTACACCGCCGAGGCCGCCCTCGTGCTCGAGCCGCGCAAGACCCAGGTCATCGACATGCAATCGGTGCTGTCGGGCTTGCCGGCCGATATTTCGGTCGTCCGCAGCGAGGTCGAGATTCTCAAATCGGCCGGCATCGCCAAGGAGGTGATCCGGCGGGCGCGCCTGGCCGAGGTGCCGGAACTCAATGCGGCGCTCGTCAGCGACTCGCCATCGGCGAAGATCCGTGACCTCGGCGAAAGCGTGGTGGCTCAGATCGGGACCTTGTTCGGCGCTTCCCCGCCGCCGGTGGCGCCGGGGGAAGCCCCCGAGATGCAGGGGATGATCCGCGCCCTGCAAAGCCGCACCGACATCGCCAACGACGGACGCTCGTACTACCTCAGGGTCCGGGTCGAATCGGCGGACCCCAAGCTCGCCGCCAAGATTGCCAACATCTATACCGAAGTTTATCTCGACAAGCAGCTCGAGGCGAAGTTCCAGGCCGTGCAGCGGGCCAATAAATGGCTCGACACGCAGGTCGCCGACCTGAAGACGAAGGTCGAGGCCTCGGACCAGGCGGTGCAGGCCTATCGCACCCAGCACCACCTCGTCGCGTCGAAGGAAGGCACCGTTGCGACGCAGCAGATGAGCGAGATCAACTCCGAGCTGATCAAGGCGGAGGCCGATCTGGCGCAGAAGGAATCGACCCTGGCGCAAATGCGCGGCGCCAGCTCGTCCTCGGTGCTGGGCTCGCCGCTGATCCAGCGGCTGGGCGAGCAGCGGGCGGCGCTGGTCACCCAGGAGGCGGAACTCTCGTCGCGGTACAAGCCCGATCACCCCGAGATGATCAAGATCAAGTCGCAGGAGCGCGACCTCGACCGCGCGATCGGCACCGAGACCTCGAAGATCGCCCAAGGGGCTGCCGGCGACGTCGCGGCGGCGCGCGCCAAGGCCGGGGCGTTGCGCGCCAGTCTCAACCAGCTGCAGGCGGCGGCACAGCGCCAGGACTCCGACAGCGTCGAATTGCAGCAGCTGCAGCGCGAAGCCGACGCCAACCGCACCGTCTACCAGGATTTTCTAAACCGCTTCAAGCAGACGACGGCGACCGAGGACATCCAGCAGCCCGACGCCCGCCTGGTCGCGGCGGCCGAGATCCCCGACGTGCCGTCCTTCCCGCGCAAGGGTCCGCTGATCGGCGCGGCGTTCGCCGGCTCGCTGATCATCGGCTTTTTCGCCGCCTTCGCCGTCGAGCGTCTGGACAACACCTTCCGCACCGGCGAGCAGCTCGAACGCGCGAGCCGCGTCCCGGTGCTCGCCGTCGTGCCCAACGCCGATCTCGGGGCGACGCCGCAGAACGAAGTGATCGAAGAGCCGTTCTCGGTCTTTTCCGAGACGATCCGCATGGTGCGCACCGCATTGCGGTATTCGGCGAGCGGCGCGCCGCCCAAAGTCGTGATGGTCACCTCCTCGGTGCCGGAGGAGGGAAAGACGGTGATGACGATCTCGCTCGCCCGCAGCGCCGCCTATTCGGGCGTCAGGACGTTGCTGATCGATTGCGATCTGCGCAAACCGAGCCTCGCAAAGATGCTCGGGGTTCCCGCCAGCCGCGGCGTCCTCGCGTTGTTCGACGAAAACGCCGACGCCAGCGACGTCATCGAGGTCGACAAGGCCTCCGGCATGCATTTCATGACGGCTGCGGAGGGCCCGCCCAACACTCAGACACTGCTCGCCTCGAAGCCGCTGGAAGACTTCATCAACGCCAAGCGCGCGGAATACGACCTGATCGTCATCGACTCGCCGCCGGTCATGGCGGTGTCCGACGCGATGGTGCTGTCGCATCTGGTCGACACCTCGATCCTGCTCGTCCGCTGGGCGAGCACGCCGCGGCCGGTGGTGCTGGGCGCATTGCGCAACTTCCGCGCGCTCGGCGGGCAGGTGGCCGGAACCGTGCTGTCCCGGGTCGATCTGATGCGCCACGCGGCCTACCATTCGGGCGACCTGGTCGGCTATTACGGCGAAGCTGCCAAATACGGCTACGGCTACGCCTCGACGACGAGGAAGGCCTGACCGCGCCGCCAGGATTCGCGCAGTTTTGCGCCACGGCCGCGGCGCCGGCCCTGCTGGCGATCGCCGTGCTGGGTTTGGCGGTGCCGCAGACCGGCGCCGCGTTGTCGGAATGGCGCGCCGGCGACATCGGCGATTTTGCCGCCCGCGGCGCGCACGGCACGCCGCAGGCGGCGCGCACCGCGATCCCGCTGCTCGAGGCGGCCGACGACCGCTTCGGCGACCCCTGGGCGCGGGTCCGCGCCGGGACCCTGCGGTTGTTTCTCGCCTACACGATACCGCAGCCCGCCGGCGCGGCCGCGGAGCTGAGACGCGCCGTCAACGAGCTGGCGCAGGCGCTCGGCCGCGCGCCCGCCGCCGACCCGGTGTCGTGGACCGCCTTGGCGCAGGGCTGGACGGCACTCGGCGACCAGGCGGCGGCGCGGCGGGCGCTCGACATGTCGCTGCGCCTGGCGGGTTACGAGCCGCGGCTGGCGCTGTGGCGCAGCGAGATCGGCCTGGCGCTGATGTCCGAACTCGACAACGGCGAGCGCCTCGAGTGGGCGCGGCAGGCGCGCATCGCCTGGGATTACTCGCGGCCGGCGGTGCTGGGTCTGGCGCGCCAGAGCCCCGCGGCGATGGCGCTGCTGACCGAGGCGCTGGCCGCAGATCCGAAGATGCTGATCGAGTTCGAGAAGGCGCTGGCCGAGTAGCTCAGCCCGACCCCGGACGCGAGCTCTGCGATTGCGCGACGCCGAGCCCGAGGACAAAGGCGTAGACCGTGGCCACGGCCGGGATCTGCAGGCTGAAATCGGTCAGGGCGTGGGCGCCGACGAGGACCGATGCGGCGAGCCCGAGGCACGGAAAGACCGCGTCGCGGCGCCGGCGGCGGGCGCCGCGCAGGCACACAAGAGCCAGCCAGAAGATCGCCGCGACCTGGCAGACCGCCGCCGGAATCCCGAGCTCCAGGGCGGCCTCCAAATAATCGTTGTGGGCGCGGTCGTAGAGGTTCTTGATCGCCGGCGTGCGATAGCTCGGGAACACCAGCCGAAAGGAGCCGAGGCCGGTGCCGGTGAGCGGGTGGTCCTCGATCGCCGCGATAACGCGCTCGTAGACCGCGACGCGCTCTTCGCTGTCGATGTCGGTGCCGAGCAGTCGGGCCAGGGTCGGGCCGCCGCTGATCGCGATCGCGAGTAAGGCCAGGAGCGACACCGCCGCAGCCCAGCGGGCGGCGCCGCGCCCGGCGCGGGCCGGCGCCAGCCACAGCAGCAGCCCGAGCGCCAGCAGCCCCACGAGCGCGGCGACGAAACCGCCGCGGGAATGCGTCAGCACCAGCGCGGTCGCGACCAGGAACAGCGACAGCAGATGCCAGACGCGCCGGCTCAGGAATTCGAACAGCATGGCCAGGCGGGTGCGCCAGCTGCCGAACAGCGGCAGGCCGGTAAAGCCGTCGAGCAGCCCGCAGACCACAGCGAGCAGGCAGATCCCGAGATAGGTGCCAAAGGAATTGCGGTTGATGAACGGTCCCGTAAGATCGCTCAGGTAAGCGGTCTTCATCAGCCAGAGCACGCGCTTGTTGCCGGACCAGAAGGTGAGGAGCCCGTAGGCGGCGTAGACGCTGCCGGAGATCGCCAGGATCCGCAGCGCCAGGTGGGCGCGCGCGGAATCCCGGCACAGCCGTAACGACAGATAAAACACGCCGGCATAGGCGAAGATGCGCAAGAGGCCGGCGAGCGCGGCTTGGCGATCGACCGCCACCGCGCCCGAGAGCGGCTGCCGCAAGGCCTCGCCCGCCTCTTGCCATACCGCGGCGTGCCAAGCTGCCGGCGTCGAGCCGCTGGTCTGGACCATGATCCAGGCGAGGACGAGGAGAAACAGACCTGCCGGAACCATGATCCCGGAGCGCTGCGCCGGCGCTTTGTCCGGTACGGCGACGCTCCACAGCAACGCCGCCGCGACCGCCACGGCGAGCACGTCCCAAGCGAGCGGACGGGCGGCGCCGAGCGGCAGCGGGACCAGCGCGACGATGCCGCCGAGGAACAGGAACAGCCTACGGCGGGCACGCTCGCCCGGTTCGACCGCCGGCGCCGGCGGCGATGCGCCGCTCGGCAGCCGCACGGTCTGGCTCGCACCCCGATCGGTCACCGTGCTCGCGCCTGCTGCCGCCCGGCCAATCGCCGCCGTGCTTTGCGCTGGAATTTGGCGCTGATTATGCTATAATCCAATTAGTTAATCTTCCGCTCCGGCAACCGGCCTTTACGGTGGAACATGACGAAAGCGGCGCTTTCTCGAACGTGTCTGCTCGCCGCCGCGGCGGCACTCATGTGCCTGCCGAGGCTGGCGATGGCGACCGCTGGCGATCCGCCGAGCATCGGAGCCGCGGCGGCGGTCAAGGGGACGGTCACCGGCGTCCTCGACGACCAGGCGCCGCATGCAGTGCGCAACGGCGATGACGTCCTCGCTGGCGAGCGCCTCACCACCGATGCCGGCAGCTCGATGACGATACGCTTCGCCGACGCGTCGACCTTCGAGATCGGACCGAATGCGACAATCATCGTCAATCCGCTCGACATCAAGCCGGTGAAGGGCGCCGCGGTCAAGTCGGTGATGGTCGAAAGCGGGGCGTTTCGCTCGATGGCGGGGACAGCAGCGGCAAATGCGCAGACGGTCATCGGCACCCATCTGGGCGCGTTCACCAGCTCTGCCGCCGTCGTTGTCGGCGAAGTGACGCCGCAGCGCGTGGCTCTGTTCCCGGCCGACGGGCCCGGCAATTTCACCTACCCCGCGGGCAGTCTCGCGGTGCCGGCGGGCGGCGCGGCGATCGCCGAGAGCGACTCGGGTAATGCCGTCACGATCCAGCGTATCGCCGGCGATCCGGCGACGACCGCGCTGATGGGCGAGGCGATGGCGCAGCTCGGCGCTGCCACGACGACGGCGCCG
>Ga0073928_10005295_pt1 | contig 18226 bp, 18 predicted proteins | sample PaiPotPPA55metaG_FD_76969 | JGI IMG/M metagenome (GOLD analysis project Ga0073928, IMG submission 76969) | Iron sulfur acid spring bacterial and archeal communities from Banff, Canada, to study Microbial Dark Matter (Phase II) - Paint Pots PPA... ... | reverse complement strand
GCGTTGTTTTTCGATCTTGCGAAGCGTGCGGGCATGCGCGGGATTCAGGAATGGCTGAGTTTTTATTTCAAGTCGCCCATGTGCGCGCCGGAACTTTACCCGGAACACGACTTATTTATTCAGCTAATGAAACTGAAGAATACGCTCCGCTGGATGATGGGCGAGGAATTGATCACGCATCTGGGAGCTGAATACTACGACTAGCTGGCTGACTCGCTGTCTAGGTGGAATCCCGCAGCACTTCGGCCAGGAAATGAATCAACCGCAGCTTTTCGTACCAGCCCGAAGCGCCTCGCGGATCAACGTGCCCGAATACGGGCGTGATCAGAAAGCCGCGCAACATTTTTTTCGGCACTTCCCTTTCCAACCAGAGGCTCTCGGTATAGGGAATGACGTTGTCGGCGGCTCCGTGCACGATGTAAACGGGGACGCGCAGATTCTTAAGCGTACCTTGGGGAGAAATCGCCGCAAGTTCCTGAGCGTCGTCGCGGATTGCATTTAGCAGTTGCGGACGCAGCAAATCAATTCGACGAGCCATAAGCGCATCCATGGTGTCGCGCCCCTTTGGACTCAGCTGCGTAACCCAGGGGCGCGCATCTCCCGGCTGCTCCCACAGCCAATAACGAAGCGCTTCGTGCGCTACAGACAAGTCGTCTGAGGCAAAGAATTGGGGCAAGTGCGCGTACACGTAAACGGCGGATCCATAGTCGTGAGCTTTGATGGGGATGAGGCGGCCGTCTGGAAGCTCCGCTTCGCCGGTGGCGAGGAAACGCGAGACGCGCGCGAGGTCGTCGTAACCACCAAAAACTACGAGGGCGCGAATATGAGGCGCAAACTGGGGATCTTGTGCGGCGAGGAGCGCCAGGCCGCCGGAGAAGCTTAACGCTATCACCGTTACGGGACCTCGATCGAGGCGTTGTTCGAGCCAATGCGCGGACTCGCCAATTGTGGGGATGGATGAGGCGTCGACGTGGTAATCGGCGAGCGCGCTCAAAACCGGGGCAAGGACGGCGAAACCACTTGCCGCGAGGGCTCGCGACAGATTCACAAAACGAGGATCGGTGATACCGAGATGGTGAATGCCTGGCGTGATTACGATTCCGGGAGGGTGGTTCACACCAAGCGGGAGATACAGCCGCGCTGGGATAGGGCCAGCCGGAGTTGGAAAAGTCAGTTCGTCCGTCGTTATCACTCGATTCCCACCAGAGCAGCGGACCTGACGCCGAGGGGTTGACGAAGTGAAGCAACGTCGAATAGCTCAGTAATTCGTAGCGCAGGCGCTGAATCACTACGATTGTGAGTACCAGCGCGACGGCTACGGCGAACCACAACAAGAGCGCAGGGCGTCTCTTCCGGCTCTGCGGGTCGCTCAAATCCAGATTCGTGGAATCTGCCGTGTTGGTTGCGCGAGGGGACATCGGACGCGCTGAATGCTAGCACGCAAATGTTGCGAGCGGACGTCGAGCGGAAGCCAAGGAAGCGCGAGAGTGAAGGCGAAACTCTCTACTCACCCAGAAGCTGACTGAACTGGCGAAGCTCGGCGGTGTTGAGATCCGAAACCGCGCAGAAATACATGCCGTCGTGCCCGGAGAAAACCATGTTATAGCCCTGGATCGACTTTTCCCGAGAAGCCTCGACGGTGCCGGGCGCATCGGGCCAGACGAAAACATTGATAACGTGTTTACGGCGTTGATAGACGAGCGCGGCAACGTTGCGACGACCGACGTAGTCCATGCGGCCGCCTAACAGAGGGAATCCTTCGGCGGAAAAATCGCGAACCGGCGGCGAGAAATCGAGTTTCCCGTTAAACCATGGTTTCACGTTGTGCTGATCGTTCGATTCGACGTCGGTAAGATGATTCGGCTGGAGCGAGCGAATGTGGCTAGCGACGACTTCCTGGGCGATCAAGTTGGATTCCGAGCGCTCACTCAACGTGGGCAAGACCCTCCATGCCAGCAGGACTGCGAAGACAATTGCGGCCGCGACTCCAAGCCAATTCACCAGCGCGCGACGAGCCGGAGAGAATGCCAAAACGCTCCGGTTTCCCCTGATCTTGTTTGCCTCCGCTGAGAGAGACGCGCGAATTGATGCTTCGAGAGATTTTGGCGCGCGCTCGTATAGGGACGACGAACGAAATGCTTTGCTCAGAGTTTGCTGGCCGCGAAGCTCCTGGGTGCAATCGGCACAGGTCTTCAGGTGCTCTTCAATCTCAAGACTGGTCACGAGATCGAGTTCGCCGTCGAGATAGCCATGAAGCAGACGCACATTATCATCGCAAGCCATGCAAACCCTCCTTCCCGCGCGAACGGAGTAAACATTCGCGGAGCCGCACTCGGGCCCGCGCGAGACTGGACATCACGGTGCCGATCGGAACCTCCATCACCTGGGCGATCTCCTTATAAGAAAGCCCTTCGAGTTCGCGGTAGACGATTACCTCGCGAAAGTTGACGGGCAATTGTTCCAGCGCATCGCGAAGCATTTGGCTTTCCACACTCTGGACAAGCACCGCTTCCGCATCCGGACGGTCGGTATCCGTTGAGTGTATTGCCTCGTCAAACTCCTCCGCCAAATCTGTGGGGCGGTGCTTTTCGAGATAAGAATAGCTCGTATTGCGCACAATCTTAAGCAGCCAGGCGCGCGCGTCGCCGCCCTGAAAGCCAGCGAAGAACCTGAAAGCGCGCAAATACGCTTCCTGCACGATGTCTTCGGCATCGTGGGTGTTACGGACAAGCCAGCGGGCAAGGTTGTAGGCCGCATCGAGATGCGGCAACACAACCTGCTCAAACCGTCCAGGCTCTCCCGCTCCGCGCATGTTGTCTGGCATGCGTGGTTAGACTCTCAAGTATTCAGACTGGATTCCATCTATTTTTATTCCAACGAAAATTGGTCGATGGAAGGCCCGGCTGAAGAGCGTCTGATGGGTAATTGTCAATGTAGTGGCCGCACGTACCAGACGACGTAGGTTCCCAGGCCTGTCACCAGGACAGTGCCCCACAGCGCCATCTCAATCCGCATCCAGAGTTTCCAGCGCGTGAAGCGCAAGGACCTCGGAAGAACACTCGTACCGGCTGCAAGCACGATGTATAGCCCTAGCATTTCGGCGACGACTCCCAGAAGTCCGTGTATAGCCGGTATTGCCACAGACTGCTGGGAAAGTCGGGCTGGAATCCTCGTCATGACCAGCATGGAATACGACGGCCACATAACGAATGCGATCATCGCCAGATTGAGAATGAGCACTGACGCTTGGCAGATGCCGTGGGCTTTGTACCGCTTTGCGCGTGCTAAGAACATACCTGCAACCAAGGCAAGTCCCATGGCCAGCTGGATCACAAGGTTCAAGTCCGCCGCGAAACCCGCTTGCGTTCCGAGGAAGCCTTGCATCGCCCGGGACCGGCTTACCAGGTTACTTGACGATGACTTTCGCGGTCATCTTTGGATGAACCGAGCAAAAGTACTCGTAAGTTCCCGGTTCGCTGAAAGTGAACGCAAATTTGTCGTCGGTATCGAGCGCTTTGGACTTGAATTTGCCGTTCGTACTCACGACTGTGTGCGGTAGGTCGTCGCGGTTGACCCAGGTAATCGTTGTGCCCGGCGCCACCGTTGTGTCCTGCGGCATGAAACTGAAGTTATCGATTTTGATTTCAATTGCAGCCGGTTTCTCGTCCGCCGCCAGTGTGACGTTTTTAGCGTGGATCTCCGCGGTCCAACCCAGCGTTCCAAGAAGCGCGGCGGACAATACAGTTCGAGACAGAATTCCTTTCATCATGACTTTTTCTCCCTTTTGATTTGGACAGCCCTTCTAGCCGCCGTACAGCGATGACTCGGACCCGGATTCCGGACGGCCCAGGTGGTAGCTCGATGTTGTGCTTGCGCCATCGAGTGGCGAATCGACGATTGCGAGGGTGTGCTTTCCGCGGAGGAAATCCACGTTTGTGACTCCCAGCAGCGATCGCAACTTCTCGGCCGGAACTTTCATCGGACCGGGTGACGGCGCCGTTCCCGGTTGAGGCTGCGGGAACGCAGTGGACATGGCGGTGTGAAAGGTTACGTTGCCCTCGACCTTCTGCATGACCTGATGGATGTGCCCATTGAGCACCGAAACGGAACCGAATTTCTTGAGATACGCGAGGGCCTGCTGGCTGTCTTCGGTGCCCCAGCCCCACTCGGGGTACGCGGCCCACAGCGGAATATGCGCGAAGACCACTATGGGCGTGCTCGATTTCAAGTGCTTGACGTCGTCTTCGAGCCACTCGAGCTGGTCGTGGCCGAGCGTTCCGAGACCACCAGCCTTCAGGTTCATCACGTTTACAAGGCCGATGAAATGTACGCCCTTTTGGTCGAAGCTGTACCAACCGTCGCCCTTCGAGCCCTTGCCAAAGCGCTCGCGGTATTGCTCGCCGTTGTCGTTGAGGACGTCATGTTCGCCGGGTACATAAAATATCTTGTCGGTGCGCATGGTTTTCAGCGTTTGCTCCAGTGTGTCGAACTCAGAGGCCTTCGAGAGGTGGGTCAAATCGCCGGTATGCAGGACGAATTCGGGCGCCTGCGGCAGAGCGTTGATCTTCGCGATCGCCTCGCGCAGCGTCGCGGTGACGTCAGGATTGGCAGCCTTGTCGAAGCCGATGTGGCTGTCGCTGATTTGCACGAAGCTGAGTTCGCCCTTCATGGCTGCTTTGTCCTGCTTGGTCATGGCGGCGATGTCGCTCATTGCAAAGGACTTCAGTACCCCGCCTTGGAGGACGCACAGCGTGCCGGTGCCCGCCCAGGCCATGCACTTCAGAAAACCGCGACGGTCGACGCCGTCCTTGTTGAGATTGTCCTTGATAAAATTCCCCATTCCAGCTCCTCCCATTTGGAGGCGCACTTAGAACGCTTCCGCCGCCTCTCATGGGTAAAGACTGTCGCGCAACTGAAAATATTCCAGCGAATTTCCGCTGGCCGCTGCCGCGGGCGGCGAGGCTCTTCGTTCAACATAATGGATTGTGCTATCGTGGGTTGCTTCAAACGCGGCGAAAACAATCGCAATGGCTCGTAGCTGATCTACACACGGAGTTCGAGAGCGATGAAAAGTTCGTACAACGGAGTTGCCGTACCTTCCACCGGTAAGGTGATTGAATATGCGAATGGTGAGTTCCGCATTCCCGACCAGCCCATCATTCCCTTCATCGAGGGTGACGGAACGGGACGGGATATCTGGAAAGCGTCGCAGCGATTATTCGACGCGGCGGTTTCGAAAGCCTACGGCGGCAAGCGCAAAATCGCATGGCTTGAGATATTTGCAGGTGAGAAATCGTTCAACCATTTCAAGGAATGGCTGCCTGCCGATACGGTGGACGCCGTCCGCGATTTCCGCGTCGCGATCAAGGGGCCGCTGACCACTCCAGTGGGCGGCGGAATCCGCTCGCTCAACGTGACTCTGCGGCAGGTGCTCGAACTCTACGCCTGCGTGCGTCCGGTGCGATATTTCGCGGGGGTACCGTCACCCGTAAAAAATCCCGAACGGATGAATATAGTGATTTTCCGCGAAAACACCGAAGACGTGTATGCGGGAATTGAGTGGCGATCGGGGACGCCGGAAGTGAAGAAGCTTCTCGCATTTTTGAACGACGACATGCTGAAAGGAACATCGAAACGAATTCGCGAGGATTCCGCGATCGGGATCAAGCCCATTTCACCCACCGGTACCAAGCGGCTCGTGCGACGCGCCATACAACATGCCATCGACAATCATCGCAGCATCGTGACGCTCGTTCACAAGGGCAACATCATGAAGTTTACCGAAGGCGCCTTCCGCGATTGGGGATACGAACTCGCGACGGCCGAGTTCCGCGAGAACGTGGTGACCGAGCGCGAGAGCTGGATTCTCGACAACAAGGACCGCGACGGAAGCCTTTCTGCTGAGAAGAATGCGGAAATGATCGAGCCGGGCCTTGGCCAGGCCACCGAGGATTTCAAAAAGTCCGCCTATGCCGAAGTCAAGAAGACGATCGAGGCAATTTATTCCTCGCATGGCCGCGGCCAATGGAAGAAGAAAATCCTAGTCAACGACCGCATCGCGGACTCGATTTTCCAGCAAGTAATTACTCGCGCGGACGAATATCAGGTGCTCGCAACACCGAATTTGAACGGCGACTATCTTTCGGACGCTTGCGCAGCGCAGGTGGGCGGCCTTGGTATGGCGCCGGGAGCGAATATCGGGGACGGCTACGGAATTTTCGAAGCGACGCACGGCACTGCGCCAAAGTATGCGGACAAAGACGTGATCAATCCGAGTTCGGTAATGCTTTCGGGAGCCATGATGTTCGATTTTATGGGCTGGAAAGAAGCCGCGAAGCTCATCGAGGACGGTGTCGCGCGGACTATCCAGCAGAAGCGCGTGACCTACGATCTCGAACGACTGCTTCCAGGCGCGAAAAAACTCAAGACCTCGGAATTCGCTTCGGCCATCATAGAGAACATGCAGTCGGCCGCTGCCGCCGATTGAATTTCAACAGTAGGCATTAAGGAGAAGCGGGAATGCGGAAGAAGGTGACGGTTGTTGGCGGAGGATTCGTGGGATCCACCACGGCGCAACGAATTCACGATGCGGATCTGGCGGACGTGGTGCTCACGGACATCCTAGAAGGCGTTCCGGCCGGCAAAGCGCTGGACATGGCGGAATCGGCGCCGATTCTGGGAACCGACGCGCACGCGGCGGGGATTTCAACGGCCTCGGGCGATTATCGTGAAACTGCGAATAGCGATATTGTTGTGATCACGGCTGGTTTTCCTCGAAAGCCTGGAATGAGTCGCGATGACCTGCTGAAGGCGAATTACGATGTGATTAAGGCCGTCGTCGAAGCGATTGTGAAACTCTCTCCCGGCGCGATCCTGATCATCGTGACGAATCCGCTGGACGCGATGGCGCAGGCCGCATTCAAGGTCAGCGGATTTTCAAAGAATCGCGTGATCGGGATGGCCGGCGTGCTGGACTCGGCGCGCATGAGCGCGTTTGTGGCGATGGAAATGGGTGTGTCGGTCGAGAGCGTACATTCCTTTGTGCTGGGCGGACACGGCGACGACATGGTGCCCCTGCCGCGCTACTCGACGGTTGCGGGAATCCCCCTCCCCGACCTGCTGTCAAAGGAAAAAATCGAGGCAATTGTCACGCGCACGCGAAAAGGCGGCGCGGAAATTGTGAATCTGCTGAAAACGGGTTCCGCGTATTACGCGCCATCGGCGGCGGTAGTGCAAATGGTGGAGGCGATCCTAAAGGACAAAAAAAAGATATTGCCGTGCGCCGCCTATCTTGAAGGCGAGTACGGAATTAGCGGGCTGTTCGTGGGCGTGCCAGTGAAGCTCGGAGCTCGCGGAATCGAGCAGATCATCGAAATCAAGCTGACCGCCGAGGAAAAAGCAGCTCTTGATAAATCGGCGGCTTCCGTGCGGGAGCTTGTTACCGTTCTCGGCCTTTAAGGTGCGTCTTGGGTTGCCGCTACTGCTACTGCGCACGCTGCCATATGAGCCGAACTTTAAGTTTCGTTCCCTCGCGCACGGGAGTTAAGACAAGCCGGTCGCCATCGAAGCGAAATGCGCGTACGTAGTCCTTCCCAATTTCAGCGGGCCGGAGGCTGCTCTCAAGGTGGTGCGTGACAATCTCCTTCGCAACATCCACTTCATACCTGCCGAAATAGGCGTAATAACCCTCAAACGCCTCTTTGATTTCTTCCGGAGTGGCCTCTTCATACCCGGCCGGAAACGATGGCCCCGGGTCGCGTAGGATTTGCGCGGCCATGTACCCGGTGGGGGCGTAAATCAGCAAACCTCGCGGTTTAGGTCCCATCGAGAAAAGCGCACGTTTCGGCAAGATGCCTTCAATCGATTTCAATCGCCAAGTTCCAAGCAGAGGGTTCTTGGACATTTCCGAACTCATGTCAACTCCAAGGCCGGTAGTCCGATAAAGACAAAATGACTGCGCAACAAGAATATAACAACTGCCGCCGAGCTTTGAAGCGGTCGGGCGTGACCGATCCGTCCGTCGTGCGGGCAAATCGCACGATGAGGGATAGTCATTTGATAAAATTCAAGTGGGAGTCATCCGGTGGTGAATCCGTTTCGACGAAAAGGCGACGATAGTCCTCGTTCCGGCGAATCAACGCCCGGGGGCGGAATCGATGGACGCTTGAGCCATCGGCTGACGCAGGACCTTGCACGCGCTGAAGGCCTGGCAACGATGCTGGCGAAAAGTCGCGCTGCGAGCGCGATCGAGATCGCCGATTTGTTGGCCGGTATGTATCTCTCCGACTGGGAGCGCCTTGGAAAATACTGGGACAGCGAAGAGCAGGTTGAGACCTTTTTACAGCACATATGCCAGATCAGCCCTCAGCGTTGGCATCGCTGGATGGAAATTTACGACCGAAATCGCAACGAAGAAGAGAAGACCTGGGCGCAACGAATTCTGGGGCCACTGAAGAAAAAAAACCGGGTTGGAGACGCGTCGCTCGAGCGCTCGACGGAGCTGCAAGCTATCTTTGGGAAAGCTGAGGAAATCGCGCCGCATCACGATCGCTCCGAAGGCAGCACGATTCCAATTCTCACGTGCGAATGCGTGCTGTTGTGCATTGCCAAAAATGTGGAATCGGAGATTTCGCATCGGCTGGTCGCGTCCGGGCTCGACGTGCTGAAACTGGAGCGAGACGCGCGATTTCCGAAGCACGCGCCGCTGGACAGTCACGATTAGCTGCGCGCTCATGAACACACGTCACCGCATCAGATAATCATTTTGAAATGCGGCCATAGTTCCGCGAGAGGCGCGCGTGGCTTTCGGCACAGATAAATGGGCACGCGTTGCTCGTTGGGCATCCCGTGGGGGTTTGACGCGATGGCGACTATTTCAGATTCGGCGAAGAGCGATTTGAATTCGTTGGAACGTTCTCCGAACACGATCACGCAGGAACCGGAATAGTTACGCGGCCCCCAATGGAAATAGCTGTTGTGGCCGCTGAGAGCTTTCGGCAGGCCGAGTTTCGGACCGTAGTAATCGATAGCGCCCGCTTCGCCGTAATTTCCCGCCAGAATCGCGCAGTCAGATTGTTCGCCAGGTGGCAGAGCGTGATAGACGCTTGCTACGCTTGCCGCCATTGTGTCCCAACCGAACATGTCGGCGTAGAGTTGTGGAAGCGCGGCGGTAGCGTCGCGCTCGGTTTTTACCTCGCTTGCGTATGGTAACGAACGTGAGTATCGAAGGAAAGTGTCGACGGGAAGCACGGGCACTCCGAATGGAACCGTGACAAGGCCTCCGATTACGAGCAAGGCCGGATAAGCGGTTTTTAACCAGGCGAGTTTGGGTCGGGCGAAATAGTTCTCAAGGGCGACGCCGCCCGCCGCGAGAAGCAACGGATATGCAGGTAGCGCATAGTAGGACTTGCCCCTAAGGAAAAGAAAGACTGCGAGCACGACAAGAAAAGTGAATGCCAGAAAACGGTAGCGCTTCCCCTCACTCGCGAACAGTAGCCACACGAGTCCCGATCCCCAGATAGGCAGCGCAATGGGATGAAGGAAAAGAACATCGTCCCAGAGAAAGCCGAATGGCCCGATTGTCACGTTCTTGAATTGCTGCGCGTTCCGGACAACCTCGATTTGGGGCCAGCCGTGGCCCGCCTCCCAGATCAGATTCGGCAGGAAAATCACGAGGGCCACGGCGCCGCCGATCCAGATCCATCGTGAACCCAAGATCTTCGCATGGCCGGACAGCAACAAACCGGCGATCAAGCCAAAGCCAAAGAGGAGCATCGTATGTTTATTTTCAAGACCGATGCCCGCGACGAGGCCGAAGGCAATCCACAATTTAGGCGAATCGCGTTTAATAATTCGCACCGCGAGAATCGCGCAGACCGTCCAGAAGAGCGGCTCGAATGCGTTCATCGAGAGAAAGCCGTCAAACGCGAGGTATGCGGGGGCGAATAAGACGGCTGTAGCCGCAAGAAGTTGTGCGAATCGGCTACCCCCAAGTTCACGTGCGAGAGTGCCCGTGAGAAAGACAAGAGCTGTTCCGGAAAGGGCGGGCAGCAGACGAAGAGCGAGCATGGAGTCACCCATGGTGTGGCGCGCGAGCCAGACGATCAGAGCGATGAGCGGAGGCTGGTCGACATATCCCCACGCGAGATGTTCTCCGCAGGCCATGTAGTAAAGCTCGTCGCGAAAAAACCCGTAGTTGTTGATGCCGGCGAATTGGATAGCGAGCCGCACTGCGGCGAGCCCCATCAAGAGCGAGACGGAGGAAACGGCGGATACACCCATTCGATTCACGCGCAGGTCGTCCTCGGAATGCGCGGCTGCTTGGTGCACGCTAGTGGATCGAGGCTGTCTTGATGCGGTCTAGATTCGGGAAGTTCTTATCGACGTAGGCCTTCCCTTGCGTGGTGATGGCACCCTGGTCCGGACGCTCGCCGTAACCGCTATGAAGGCCCTTCACGACATCCATCCCGGAGGTTACCTGCCCGAAAGCAGCGAATCCCTGTGAGTCGAGGAAGGCGTTGTTACCAAGGCTAATGAAAACCTGGGTCGTTCGCGTGTTTGGCCCTGCGGTGGCGAACGTGACGTAGCCCGGCTTATTACTTTGAGTGACGGGATCGTCCTTCAGATTCGCGGTGCGCCAGGCGGTGTTCACCTTCGGATCGGCGCCGAGGCCGAATTGAACCACGAAGTTCGGCACGATGCGAAAAAATGCAGCTTCGTTGTAAAAGCCGTGCTTCACGAGGTTGTAGAAGCGATCGGCGCCCAGAGGCGCCCACGCACGCGTGACATGAATTACGAAATCGCCCTTTGTTGTCGCAAATTTTGCGTCGTACTCCGCGGGCGCCTGCTCGGAGCAAGTAGCTGGCTGCAACAGGTTAGGTTCGGTTGGCATTTTTAATGTCCTGTGACCGCTTAGTCTTTGGGTTTTGCCGCGGCGGCGGGAGCAGCAGCGGCCGGGGCCGTAACGATGACTGCTGTCTTAATCGAGTCGAGCTTCGGGAAATTCTTATCGAGATATGCTTTTCCTTGATTCGTGATCTCGTCTTGGTGACCGGTTGGTTGATCAGCATAATCAGCATAGAACTGCTTGATGACATCCATCCCCGAAGTGACCTCGCCAAATGGGGCGAATCCCATCGTGTCGAGGCGCGAATTGTTTCCAAGGTTGATGAAAATCTGCGTGGTTCGCGTGTTTGGTCCGGCCATTGCGTACGTGACGGCACCTGTTTTATTGCTGGATTTAACCGGGTCATCGCCAATCTTTGCCGAGTCCCAAGCTTTGTTGACCGCCGGATCGGGGCCGAGGCCGAATTGGACGACAAAACCAGAAACGACGCGGAACAGTGAGGCACCGTCGTAGAAATGATGCTTCACAAGATTGTAGAAGCGGTCTGCGCCCAGGGGAGACCACGCGCGCGTGACGTGGATAACGAAATCACCTTTAGTAGTCACGAACTTGGCGTCGAATTCTGGCGGAGCCTTTGCCTTTAGAGTTTCCGGATGCAGAAGTCCCGGATCCTTCTGAGGACTCAGCGTGGCTGAATGTGCTGATGCCGCGTTCGCAAGGAATAACATGAGCGATAAGACCAATAGCCATTGCATAAATCGTTTCATCACTTTCCTCCCATTCGTTTTGCGGTAGCTTCCACTTGCTCCATGACGCGCAGGGTGTTGCCACCAAGAATTTTCTGTACTGAGCTCTCCGAATAACCATTTTTAAGAAGTGCATCGGTGATCCTAGGTAGTTGCGAAACGTCGTCCATGCCATACGGCATCACCGCGCCATCGAAATCAGAGCCGAGCCCTACATGATCCGCGCCGACAAGTTTCACGGCGTGATCGATGTGTTCGATAATCTTCGTCCAGTCAACGCGCGGCAACTTGCCGTCAGCAACGAACTCGCGGACGACCTTCTCGGTCTCGACCAGCTCGCAAGCTTCCTTTCCGGCGCAGCGCTTCTTTGCTTCGTCCTGAATCTGCTGTCCGTATTCCGGATGCGCTTTCTGTGCGGTCTGGAATTCCTGGCTGAGGAATCCTACGTGGTAATTGATCTGAATCACGCCGCCCTTTGCGGCGAGGTCTTTGATCATCTGGTCAGTCATGTTTCGCGGCGCGTCGCAAATGGCACGGCACGAGGAATGCGAGGCGATCATCGGCGCTTCGCTGATGGCGAGCGCATCGTAGAAAGTCTTGTCGGCGACGTGCGAGATATCAACCATCATCCCTAGGCGGTTCATCTCGTGGATCACCTGCTTGCCGAAGTCGGTGAGTCCGTTATGCGCGGGTTTGTCGGTTGAGGAGTCAGCCCACTCGTCGTTGACGCTATGCGTGAGAGTCATGTAGCGCACGCCTAGCGCAGCGAAGTCACGCAAGACGGCCAAGTCGCTGGAGATCATGTGCCCGCCTTCGACGCCCATGAGCGCGCAGATTTTTCCGTTCTTGTGCGCCGCCACGAGTTGAGCAGCGGTAGTGCACAGCTCGAGATCTTTCGGGTTGCGCGCAACGGTCTGGCGCACCGCGTCAATCTGATCCATCGCGCGCTTGACGGCTTCCGAACCGGTTACACTGCCTGGAATCCAGATCGAGAAAAAAATCGCGCCGAGGCCACCTTCGCGCATACGAGGGATGTCGATGTTGCCATCTGAGTGGCGCGCCGCGAGGTCGAAACTAGGATCGAGCAGGCGCTGCGTAGTGTCATCGTGAGTGTCGATGATGAGAGACGCGAAGTGGAGGTCGTGCGCCTTCGAAGACATATCAGCCTTTTGAGTGAAAGTCGCCACTGGAAGAATCGCGCCCAGCACGCAGCACAATACCAGCAGAGCAGCACGAGCCATTCGGACCCTCAGTCCCGCACGCACGGCAGAAGTTAGACCGCAGAGCTTCTCACGTGCCGCGCTTCTGTGAGAAGCGGATTTCTGACGCTTGAATCGTCTCGATCAATCCCGCCCGCGGAACCAAGTCTTCACCGCGTGAACCAATACCTGTCCGTTCACGGCGGCGAGCGATTCTGTAAGCGGGATACCCTTCGGGCAGACTTTGACGCAATTCTGGGCGTTGTCGCAGTCTTCAATTCCGCCAGGACCCATCAGGGCTTCCAGACGATCGCCAGCGTGCATCGCGCCCGTCGGATGCATGTTGAACAGACGCACCTGGCTGACAATCGCCGCGCCTACGAAATTGGAATGTTCGTTGACCTTGGGGCAAATCTCGAGGCAGTTGCCGCAGGTGATGCAGCGCGAGAGCGGGTAACCCGCTTCCTGTTTCGCTGGAGCCATGCGGGGACCTTCCCCAAGATCGTAGGTGCCGTCGATGGGAATCCAGCACTTTGTGCGTTTCAGGTTTTCGAACATTACCGAGCGGTCGACGACCAGATCGCGAACCAACGGAAACTTCGTAAGCGGCTCAAGCCGGATTGGCTTTTCGAAATCGTCTACGAGCGCCGAGCATGCCTGGCGGGGTTCGCCGTTGATCAACATGGCGCACGCACCGCAAACTTCCTCCAGGCAATTCGCTTCGTAGCTGACTGGCGTCGATTCCCTTCCCGCGCGAGTCAACGGATGTTCGGCGATATCCCTCAGGCAAGTAATGATGTTGAGGTGCGGGCGATAGCGGATTTCGAATTCTTCCCAGCGGATGTTTTCATCCGGCCGCTGCTGCCGTTTAATTCGAACGATGAATGTATTCTCGGCCATGGTTATTTCGCCGCCGTATATTTCCGCTCGCGCGGCGGAAGTAATGACGTGTCCACCGGCTCATATTCCAGTTTGATCTTTCCGGACTGATAACTCGCCTTCGTGGTTTTAAGCCAATTCTTGTCGTCGCGCTCCGGAAACTCCGGTTTGTAATGCGCGCCACGCGTTTCGTTGCGTTCGAGCGCTCCCATGGTTATCGCGCGCGCCAATATCAGCATGTTGCCAAGCTCGCGGGCAAAATTCAGCGTCTGATTCGCCCACTGGGTGCGATCCTGCAAGTTTATCTTCTTGAAGCGATCGCTCAGCTCATCAATCTTAGTGAGCGTTTTCGCGAGCGCCGCATTGTAACGGATTACGGTTGCGTTCTCCGTCATCACATCACCCAGCTCGCGCCAAATGGTAATCGGATTTTCGCTTCCCTGCTGGTGCAGAAGTTGGTCGGTGATGTCCTGCTGGCGGACGCGTTCGCGTTCGAAAACGGACGACGAGGTGCTATCGGCGCCTTTTTCAAGGTTTTTCGCGTAGCGCACCGACGCTGGACCAGCTAGTGCGCCGCCGTAGATGCAGGAAACCAACGAGTTCGCGCCTAGGCGATTTGCGCCGTGGTACTGATATTCGCATTCGCCCGCCGCATAGACGCCGGGCAGATTCGTGGCTTGGTTCTCGTTGTCGACCCAGAGGCCGCCCATCGTGTAATGCATAGCCGGGAAAACTTTCATCGGCTCTTTGCGAGGATCTACCCCTACAAACTTTTCGTATATTTCAAGAATGCCTTCGAGTTTGCGGTCGAGCACTTCGCTTGGGATGTGCGACACATCGAGGTAGACGGCAGGATCTCCCACCAAGCCCATTCTCATTTCAAAGACTACCTTATGAATAGCGCGCGTCGCGACGTCGCGGGGCACCAGGTTTCCGTATTTCGGATACCATTCCTCGAGAAAATAAAAGCGCTCCCCTTCCGGAATGTCCTTCCCATTGCGTTTATCGCCAATCTGCTTCGGCACCCAGACGCGCCCGCCCTCGCCGCGCGCCGATTCGCTCATCAATCTGCATTTGTCTTCCCCGGGAATGGCAGTCGGGTGGACCTGAATGAATTCGCCGTTGGCGTAATAAGCGCCTTGTTGGAACAACGCGGACTGCGCGGAGCCAGTGCATACAACTGAGTTCGTCGAACGGCCGAAGACGGCGCCAATTCCGCCGGTGCAAAAAATTGTGGCGTCGGCGGGGAATGTCCAGACTTCCGTGGTCTTCAAGTTCATCGCGCAAATACCGCGGGAAGTGCCGGCATCATCAAGAACGGCGGAGAGAAACGTCCAGCCCTCGAATTTTCTTACCTTATCTTCGGACTCAAATCGCCGCACTTGCTCATCTAGCGCGTAGAGCAGTTGCTGACCTGTTGTGGCGCCGGCAAATGCGGTGCGATTGAAAAGCGTGCCGCCGAAACGGCGGAAGTCCAGAAGGCCTTCCGGCGTGCGGTTGAACATCACTCCCATGCGATCAAGAAGATCGATGATCGCGGGCGCCGCTTCGCACATGCCCTTGACGAGCGGCTGATTTGCCAGAAAATCGCCGCCGTAAATCGTATCGTCGAAATGTTTCCAGGTAGAGTCGCCCTCGCCCTTCAGATTCTTCGCCGCGTTGATTCCGCCCTGCGCGCACACTGAGTGCGAACGCTTCACCGGCACGATCGAGAACAGATCAACAGAAACGCCCAGTTCGGCAACCCGGATCGCCGCCATCAAACCAGCGAGACCGCCGCCCACAATTACAATTCTCGGCTGGTTCATTGGACGTACGTCCCCAGCGGGAACCAGTGATAGTGGAACCCGAGCGCGATGGCGACGCCAACAAAGGTGAGCGCTGCGGCTACACCCGCGCCCAGCCAACCAAAGGCGCGCTGCGCTTTCGTAGTGACGGCAATTCCCCACTTACAAGCGAAGTTCCAAAGTCCATTGCCGAGATGAAAAGACGCGGCGGTGACTCCAACGATGTAAAACGCGAAATACCATGGGTGTGACATCGCGTCTGCCAAATCGCGATAGTTCGTTCGGCCATGCCCGACGAAGCGTTCCATGTAGACGTGCCAGCCAATAAAGAAAAATGCGACAATCCCCGACCAGCGCTGCAGCACATATAGCCAGTTGGCCATCCAGGGATGTCCGATGGCGTTCGATTTCCCCGACCACCAAATATAAATTCCATAAAAACCGTGAAAGAGGAGTGGAAGCCAGAGAACGGCGGCTTCGACGAAAATGCGCCACGGAATGCTCTGAAGCTCCACGGAAACGTCGTTGTACTTCTGCACGCTTACAAGCGCATAGCTGTTCGACCAGAAGTGCTCGAGAAGAAAAACGCCAATGGGTACTACGCCGCTGAGGGAATGCAGTTTATCGAGGAAGTAACTCGTTCTTGACTCAGCCGCTGCGGCCGACATGCACTCTCCAAATGCTCAGAAGTTCGAGTATAAGCAGCCTCCGGTGAGTTTGCAAGTTGGTGCAAACCAAGAAACTTCCACCCTTTTGGGCCGCGGAAGCGCGATTCCCGGTATGGTAGACTCGCCAGGCCGAACAGAACATCGCCGATGGCAAGCGAATACATAGCAGATTTAAAAAAATGGGTGGGTGAATTGATCCGCAAGCGTCAAGCGGGCGGCGAGATAGGACTCAATCGCGCGGTCGACCTCATTAGCAAGCATTACGCCATTCACCACCACGAAGTTGCGATTTTTGTATTGAGCGACGACGCGCGATTCCTCAAATTTGTTGTCCCCGAGAAGCTGCAGGCAGTGGGGCAGATCCCTCTCACCAGCACTAATTCGCTGGCAGCGCGAACCGCGCGCGACAAAAGGCCGGAAATCATCAATCACTTCTCCGTTGTACCCCACGCATCGGTGTTCGAAGCGGTGCCTCTTGTAGAAGAACAGCGGGGCGATCCAATCCAGAAAATAATGAGCGCGCCGATGATATTTGAGAAAAAGCTAATCGGTGTGATTCAGATTTCCCGAAAAGGCCCCACGGCGACAGAAGCGGGTCCGGACTTCACCCACCCTGAGCTTCGAGAGCTGAAGGTTATTGCGGACGCGGTGGCTCCGTGCATCCTTCTCTGCTTCAAGGAGTAGATCTTGCGTAACCTTCACAGGCAGCTTTTCCCCCTGATATTTCTGTGCTCCCTTGCGGTGCTAACCGCGCTCCCGAACGACGTATACGTCGGGTGTCGCGGGCCATGCCCCGAGCCTGCAAACGGGCCACAGAGCAGCATCACGGTCACGCTGATCAGCACAACAGACATTCATGGTCATATTGAGCCCTGGGATTACTACGCAAACAAACCCGCAAATCTGGGACTTGCGAAGATTTCGACGCTCGTGAAGCAGGTCCGCGCCGAGGCGCCCCACGCGCTTCTGCTGGATTGTGGCGACACAATCCAAGGGACGCCCCTCGCGTACTATTTCGCACGTAAAGATACTTCGAGGCCGAATCCGACGATCGCAGCATTCAATGCCATGAACTACGACGCGATGGCGGTCGGCAATCACGAGTTCAATTTCGGCGAGGACGTGATGTGGAAGGCAAAGGGAGAATCAAAATTCCCGTGGCTGGCCGCCAACGTGAAAGAAACTTACACAGAGGGCGTGCAGCGGATACAGCCTTTCATAATCAAGAACGTGGAAAATGTGCGGATCGGCGTTGTGGGATTCGTAACTCCGGGAATTCCGCGCTGGGAGATTCCGGCACATTACAAGGGTTACGAATTCGAACAGATTGTCGCTGCCGCGAAGAAAGTAATCCCGCAAGTCCGCACAAAAGTGGATTTACTGGTCGTTATCATGCATTCCGGACTCGATCGCAATCCCGAGACGGGAACGATCGATGATGAAATTTCTGTTAACGGCGAAAACGCGGCGTGGGAGCTTGCCGAACAGGTCCCCGGGATTGACGTCATCTTTTTCGGCCACACGCATCGTGAACTGCCCGAGAAAATCGTGAACGGTGTGCTGCTTTCTCAGGCTCGGAACTGGGGGCAGTCTCTGGCGAGAGCGGATGTCGCTATGAGACGCGACACCGAGGGTCACTGGCAAGTCACATCCAAGCATTCCAAAACAATTCCTGTGACTTCGGATGTACTGGCCGACCCTGCGATTTCGAAACTCGCGGAGCCGTATCAGGAAGCCACCGAAAGATACCTGGACACCCCAATCGCAACTTCAGAGAAGGAATTGAGCGGCGCGCACTCGCGCTACGAAGACGATCCGCTCATCGACCTGATTCACAAAGTGCAGCTCGATGCGGGCCACGCGGATGTCTCTATGGCAACAATGTTTAATCCCACTGCAAAGATCGCAGCGGGCCCGGTAACGGTGCGCGAGGCTGCCGCCCTCTACATTTACGAAAACACGCTGTACGTTGTCGAGATGAGCGGTGCTCAAGTGAAAGATGCGCTCGAGCACGCGGCGAGCTTTTTCACCCGTTGGCCCGTGCCGCCAGGGAAAGAGATCACGTTTCCCGGTTACAACGCGGATTCCGCCCAGGGCGTAT
>Ga0073928_10005294_pt1 | contig 18231 bp, 19 predicted proteins | sample PaiPotPPA55metaG_FD_76969 | JGI IMG/M metagenome (GOLD analysis project Ga0073928, IMG submission 76969) | Iron sulfur acid spring bacterial and archeal communities from Banff, Canada, to study Microbial Dark Matter (Phase II) - Paint Pots PPA... ... | reverse complement strand
CCGGCCACCCGCACCCAATCTATGAGGCAGCGGCCGGGCGAGGGTGGCGCTTCCCGGCCCGCGGAGGCTATAGTCGCGACATCGCTCATTTGCCCAGCCAGTCATGCAACTCATCCGCGTTCGCGGGGCCCGCGAACACAATCTGAAGAACATCGACGTCGACATGCCCCGCGACAGTCTGGTGGTGATCACCGGCTTGTCGGGCTCCGGCAAGTCGTCGCTCGCCTTCGACACGATCTATGCCGAGGGGCAGCGGCGCTATGTCGAAAGCCTCAGCGCCTATGCGCGCCAGTTCCTCGAGCTGATGCAGAAGCCGGACGTCGATTCGATCGAGGGCCTGTCGCCGGCGATCTCCATCGAGCAGAAGACGACTTCGAAAAACCCGCGCTCGACGGTCGGCACGGTGACCGAGATCTACGACTACATGCGGCTGCTCTTCGCCCGCATCGGCGTGCCCTACTCGCCCGCGACCGGCCTGCCGATCGAGAGCCAGACGGTGTCGCAGATGGTCGACCGCGTCATGGCGATGCAAGAGGGCACTCGGCTCTACGTGCTGGCGCCGATCGTGCGCGGGCGCAAGGGCGAGTACAAGAAGGAGCTGGCCGAGCTGCAGAAGCGCGGCTTCCAGCGCGTCAAGATCGACGGCAAGATGCTGGAGATCGACGAGGTCCCCGCGCTCAACAAGAAGCTGAAGCACGACATCGCCGTCGTCGTCGACCGCATCGTCGTGCGCGAGGGGCTCGGCACGCGGCTCGCGGAATCGCTGGAGACGGCGCTCGATCTGGCCGACGGCATCGCGCTCGTGGAGAACGCGGACAGCGGCGAGGAGACGGTGTTCTCCGCCAAATTCGCCTGCCCCGTCTCCGGTTTCACCATCCCGGAGATCGAGCCGCGGCTGTTCTCCTTCAACAACCCGTTCGGCGCCTGCCCGGTGTGCGACGGCCTCGGAACCAAGCTGTTCTTCGACCCGGAGCTGGTGGTGCCGGACGAGCGGCTCTCCTTGCGCGAAGGCGCGGTCGCACCCTGGGCCAATTCGAGCTCGCAATATTACAGCCAGACGCTCGACAGCCTGGCGCGGCACTACAAGATCAGCACTAACGAGCCGTGGCGGGACGTGCCGGAGAAGGTGCAGAACGCCATCCTCTACGGCTCGGGCGAGACGTCGATCGCCATGAAATACGATGACGGCGTGCGCGCCTATACGACCTCGCGGCCGTTCGAGGGCGTCATCCCCAATATGGAGCGGCGCTGGAAGGAGACCGACAGCGCCTGGGTCAAGGAGGAGCTGGGCCGCTACCAGAACACGACGGAATGCGAGGCGTGCCACGGCAAGCGGCTCAAGCCCGAGGCGCTCGCGGTCAAGATCCGCGGCCTCAGCATCAGCGAAGTCACGGAATTCTCGATCGCCGCGGCGGCCGACTGGTTCGGCGAGCTCGAGCAGCACCTGACTCAGAAGCAGCGCGACATCGCCCAGCGCATCCTCAAGGAGATCAACGAGCGGCTGGGATTCCTGCGCAATGTCGGGCTCGAATATCTCAGCCTGGCGCGCGCCGCCGGCACGCTGTCGGGCGGCGAGAGCCAGCGCATTCGCCTTGCCTCGCAGATCGGCTCCGGCCTCACCGGCGTGCTCTACGTGCTCGACGAGCCGTCGATCGGCCTCCATCAGCGCGACAATGAGCGGCTGCTGGCGACCTTGAAGCGGCTGCGCGATCTCGGCAACACGGTGATCGTCGTCGAGCATGACGAGGACGCCATCCGCCACGCCGATTATCTCATCGACATGGGGCCGGCCGCCGGCATCCATGGCGGGCATGTGGTGGCGGCGGGCCTGCCCGATGAGGTGCTGGCGAGCCCCGACAGCATCACTGCGCAGTATCTCACGGGAAGGAAGCGCATCGAGGTGCCCGCGACGCGCCGCCCCGGCCGTCTCAACCAGGTGCTGCGCGTGGTGGGTGCGCGCGCCAACAACCTGCATGACATCAGCGTCGAGATTCCGCTGGGGACTTTCGCCTGCGTCACCGGCGTGTCCGGCGGCGGCAAGTCGACGCTGGTCGTCGACACGCTCTACAAGGCGCTGGCGCGGAAGCTCATGGGCGCGCGCGAGCATCCCGGCGCGCATGACCGCATCGAGGGCGCCGAGCATCTCGACAAGATCGTCGACATCGACCAGTCGCCGATCGGCCGCACGCCGCGCTCCAACCCGGCGACCTACACCGGCGCCTTCACGCCGATCCGCGACTGGTTCGCGGGCTTGCCCGAGGCCAAGGCGCGCGGCTACGGGCCGGGACGCTTCTCGTTCAACGTCAGGGGCGGGCGCTGCGAGGCGTGCCAGGGCGACGGCGTCATCAAGATCGAGATGCATTTCCTGCCCGACGTCTACGTCCAGTGCGATATCTGCAAGGGCAAGCGCTACAACCGCGAGACGCTCGACATCACCTTCAAGGGCAAGAGCATCGCCGACGTGCTCGACATGACCGTGGACGAAGGCGCCGAGTTCTTCCGCGCCGTGCCGGCGATCCGCGATAAGATGACGACGCTGCAGCGCGTCGGCCTAGGCTACATCCATATCGGCCAGGCCGCGACGACCTTGTCGGGCGGCGAGGCGCAGCGCGTCAAGCTGGCGAAGGAGCTGTCGCGCCGCGCCACAGGCCGCACGCTCTACATCCTCGACGAGCCGACCACAGGCCTCCATTTCGAGGATGTGAGGAAGCTCCTCGACGTGCTGCACGCGCTGGTCGCGCAGGGCAACACCGTGCTGGTGATCGAGCATAATCTCGAAGTGATCAAGACCGCCGACTGGATCATCGATCTCGGCCCCGAAGGCGGCGCCGCCGGCGGCCGGGTCGTCGCCTCCGGGACCCCCGAGCAGATCGCCGCCACGCCCGCGAGCTACACCGGGCAATATCTCAAAGGCTACCTGACGCGGAGCGGCGAGCAGAGCCGGCAGAAGGCGCGCAAGCGGGCGTAAGCGGCGCGGGCGGGTTTAGCGCTTCTTCTCCGCCTCGTAGCGCGCCTTGGTCTCGGCGTTGGGCGGATAGAGGCCGGGCAGTTTCTCGCCGCGCTCGACCTCGCGCATGATCCACGCCTCGAGCCGTTCCTGCTCGGGTCCGGCGGCGGCGACTTCGGCGGCGAGGTTGGCGGGGATGAGCACCGCGCCGTCGTCGTCGGCGACGATGACGTCGTTGGGGAAGATGGCGACGCCGCCGCAGCCGATCGGCTCCTGCCAGCCGACGAAGGTGAGCGCGGCGACCGAGGCCGGCGCGACCGTGCCGGCGCTCCATACCGGCAGCTTGGTGCCGAGCACGCCGGCGCCGTCGCGCACCGGCCCGTCCGTGATGAGCGCGGTGACGCGGCGCTGCACCATGCGAGCGCAGAGGATGTCGCCGAAGATGCCCGCCTCGGGGATGCCCATGGCGTCGGCCACGGCGATGCAGCCTTCCGGCATCGCCTCGATCGCGCCCCGCGTCGATGTCGGCGAGGACCATGATTCGGGCGTCGCGAGGTCCTCGCGCGCGGGGACGAAGCGCAGGGTGAAGGCGCGCCCGACCACGCGACCCAGGCCTTCCCGCAGCGGCCGCGGACCCCGCATCCAGATTTTGCGCAGGCCTTTCTTCAGCAGGATCGTAGTGATGGTGGCGGTGGTCACGCCCTTCAAGGCTTCGAAAATCGCCGCATCGGCAGTCACCTGGCTCTCCCTCTTCTGGCGGCGCCCCCGCCGGTTGACGCTGGCGGCGGCGACGGTGTAGGCCCTGGGTTGCGGTCGTCGCCGGCTTGGCGCGACCCGAGGCCATGTTACATGAAGAAGATGGCTTGCCAACCCGTCCACATCGTCGGCGGCGGCCTCGCCGGCAGCGAGGCGGCATGGCAGATCGCGCGCGCCGGTGTGCCGGTGGTGCTGCACGAGATGCGGCCGGTGCGCGGCACCGCGGCACATGTCACCGACAGCGTCGCCGAGCTGGTGTGCTCCAACTCGTTCCGCTCGGACGACGCCGAGAACAACGCCGTCGGCCTGTTGCACGAGGAGATGCGCCGCTGCGGCTCCCTCATCATGCGCGCGGCGGATGCGAGCCGCGTGCCGGCGGGGGGTGCGCTCGCTGTCGACCGCCACGGCTTCTCGGCGGCGGTGCAGCAGGCGCTTCTCGCCGAGCCGCTGGTCGAGCTCAGGCGCGAGGAGATCGCCGGGCTGCCGCCGTGCGAGTGGGACAGCGTCATCATCGCCACCGGCCCCCTCACCTCGCCCGCGCTCGCCGCGGCGATCTGCGCGCTCAGCGGCGAGGAGGCGCTCGCCTTCTTCGACGCGATCGCGCCCATCGTCTACTGCGAGACCATCGACATGGGGAAGGCCTGGCTGCAGTCGCGCTACGGCAAGGGCGACGGCGCCGACTACATCAACTGCCCGCTCGACAAGCCGCAATACGAGGCCTTCGTCGCCGCCCTCGTCGCCGGCGACAAGACCGAGTTCCACGAGTGGGAGCAGGACACGCCCTATTTCGAGGGCTGCCTGCCGATCGAGGTGATGGCGGCGCGCGGGCTGGACACGCTGCGCTACGGGCCGATGAAGCCGGTCGGCCTGCGCGACCCGCGCACCGGCCGCGGCGCGCATGCGGTGGTGCAGCTGCGCCAGGACAACGCGCTCGGCACGCTCTACAACATCGTCGGCTTCCAGACCAAGCTGAAGCATGCCGAGCAGCAGCGCCTCTTCCGCTTGATCCCCGGCCTCGAGCAAGCCGAGTTCGCGCGGCTCGGCGGCCTCCACCGCAACACCTTCCTCAACAGCCCCAAGCTGCTCGACGGCGGCTTGCGCCTCAAGGCGATGCCGCGGCTGCGTTTCGCCGGCCAGATCACCGGCGTCGAGGGCTATGTCGAGAGCGCCGCCATCGGCCTGCTCGCCGGCCGCTTCGCCGCGCCCGAGCGGCTCGGCCAGGGCATCGCGCCGCCGCCGGAGACGACGGCGCTGGGCGCCCTCCTCCACCACATCACCGCCGGCGCCGATGCCAGGACCTTCCAGCCGATGAACGTCAATTTCGGCCTCTTCCCGCCGCTGCCCGAGGGCGCCATCACTCGCGGCAACCGCGGCGAGCGCAAGCCGCTGCTGGCGCGCCGAGCGCTCGCCGATCTCGGCGACTGGCTCGGCCCGTCGCGCGCGGCGGCGGAGTGAGCGGCGCCGCCCGATGCTGCAATTCTATCGTGCGTCCTTCGACAGGCTCAGGACCAATGGAGAAGGGCATCTGCCGATGCCACGCACCAACGCGCCTCATCCTGAGCCTGTCGAAGGACGCACCGGCGGTATTGCAGCTCTCGCCTAGCGGAATTCCGACAATCGCCGCCGCTGGCCACCGGAATCATCGAAATTGGCGGGGTCGAGCCAGCGCTCGAAGGCGGATCTGAGCGCTGGCCACTCGCCGTCGATGATCGAGAACCACGCCGTGTCGCGGCTGCGGCCCTTGTAGACGATCGCCTGGCGGAAGATGCCCTCGAAACGGAAGCCCAGCCGCGCCGCCGCCGCGCGCGACGGCGCGTTGAGCGCGTCGCATTTCCACTCGCAGCGGCGATATCCCAACTCGTCGAAGACGCGGCGCATCATCAGATACATCGCCTCGGTCGCGGCCGGGGTGCGCTGCAGCCGCGGGCTGTAATTGATGCCGCCCACCTCGATGACGCCGGAGGCAGGGTCGATGCGCATGAAGCTCGCCACCCCGACCGCGCGCCGGCTTTGCCGCTCCAGGATAGCGTGGTAGAGCGGGTCGTCGCCGCGGCAGAACTGCTCCATCCAGCGGCGGTAGTCTTCCCAGTGCATGGGCGGGCCGTAGGGCAGATAGGTCCAGTTGCGCCCGTCGCGGTCGTCGCCGTTCGCGGCGAAGAGGTCGGCGGCGTGGCGGCTCGGATCGATCGCCTCGAGCCGGCAGAACCGCCCCTCCATGGCCGTGCGCGGCGGCCGCGGCCGCGCCTGCCAGCCGGGAAGCGGCGGGCCGATCGGCTGGCCGAGAGGATTGAGCTGCTGCGTCATGCCGCTTTGCGCCGTCAGTAGCGCCGCGCGAGCGCGGCCAGGGTGAGCCGCCAGCCGCGCCAGGGGTCGCGCCCGGCCAGCCGCCGGTCGAACGGATCGTAGCCGGCGCGCGCGAGCCTGGCGAGATCGGCGCCGGCCAGCACCGCCGGCAGCAGCGCCGGCAGCGCGGCGCGCTGCACCGCGGCGCGCTGCGCCCGCGCTTGCGCGAGATGCCCAGCGGCGGCGGCGGCCACGGGCTCGACGACGCGCCGCAGCGCCGCCGAGGAGCGCAGCTCGAACACCTCCTCGTCGATGCGCAAGCCCGCGGCAATGGAAAGGTCGCGCGGCAGATAGAGGCGCTTCATGCGCGCGTGAAACGGCAGGGCGCGCAGCAGGCCGGCCAGCGCATAGGCGATGCCGACGGCGCGCCCTGCCGCGATGGCGGTGGCACCGCGCTCGCCCAGCACCTCCAGCGCGAGCCACACGAGGCGCGCCGAACTGCCTTCGGCGTAGGACTCGAGCGCGGCCAGCGACTCCGGCGCCTCGCCACCGAGGTCGAAATCGCGCGCGGCGATCAACGCGTCGAAATGCGCGCGGCTGAGGCGGCGATCGCGAATCGCCGCGGCGAGCGGCGTGGCGACCTCGTGATGGCGCACCGCGCCGCCGGCATAGATGGCATCGAGGCTCTCGCGCCACCATTGCAGACGGATCTGGCCCAGCACCGGCTCGCTCACGACCTCGCGCGTCTTGGCGATCTCGTAGTTGAAGGCATAGAGCGCGAGAAGCTCGTCGCGGCGCGCCGCGGGCGCGAAGAGCGCGGTCAGGAAGCGGTCGCGGTCATGCTGCCGCACCAGGCACGCCAGCGGGGACAGGCTCTGCGACTCGGCCAAGCTGATTTTCCCTAACGCGACTCGCGCAATCGATTGCCGACATTAAGCCGGGCGTTTATCATACTGCACTCCAGAGAAAGCGATCGATCTGCCACGGGGGAAACGATGAAGAATCCATTGGACTCGCTGCAGAGCACCGTCGTGCTCGGCTTTGTGCTCACGGTTGTGCTGATCCTGCTGATCCACGCTATCGCCTGACGCGGCAGAGGGGGAAACCATGGAATTCGTCAGCTTGCCTTGGTGGACGATGGCCTTCCGCTGGCTGCATGTCATCAGCGGCATCATGTGGATTGGGCATCTCTGGTATTTCAATTTCGTGCAGACGCCGTCGATGCCCAAGATCCCCGACGAGCAGAAGCCGGCGATCACCAAATTCATCGCGCCGACGGCGCTGTTCTGGTTCCGCTGGGGCGCCATGGCGACGATCGTCACCGGTCTCATCCTCGCCGGGATGAACGGCTACCTGTCGAGCGCGATCAAGCTCGGCATCGGCGACCACAACCCGCATAACACCGCGATCGGCTTCGGCATGTGGCTGGGCACGATCATGTGGTTCAACGTCTGGTTCCTCATCTGGCCGAACCAGAAGAAGGTGCTCGGCATCGTGCCGGCGCAACCCGACGAGAAGAAGCGCGCCGGGCGCATCGCCGGGCTCGCGTCCCGCACCAACACCATGCTGTCGATCCCTATGCTCTACGCCATGGTCGGGGCCGGCCACTACTACTAGATCGCGTAGATCGCGGCGCGGATTGCGCGATTCCATCGGATATTGCTGGATCAGGGAACCGGGGCCGTAAGGCTCCGTTCCTTTTTTATCCAGCGCTCGTTACCCACCGCCGTGGTGAGAGCCGCCACGGCTCGCTTCAGCATGAGGATGAAAAATGGCCTTCGAACTGCCGCCGCTGCCCTATCCCAAGGATGGCCTCGAGCCGCATATGTCGTCGCGCACGCTCGAGTTCCATCACGGCAAGCATCATGCCGCCTATGTCGCAACGCTGAACAAGCTGGTCGAGAACACGCCCTTCGCCAACCAGCCGCTCGAGGAGGTGATCCGCGCCACCGCCAAGGATGAATCCAAGGTGCAGATCTTCAACAACGCGGGGCAGAGCTGGAACCACGCCTTTTTCTGGAATTGCATGCGGCCGCGCGGCGGTGGCCAGCCCTCCGGCGAGGTCCTCAAGGCGATCGAGCAGGCCTTCGGCCGCTTCGACACGTTCAAGCAGCAGTTCAAGGAGGCGGCGACCACGCAGTTCGGCAGCGGCTGGGCCTGGCTCGTGCTCGATGGCGGCACGCTCAAGGTGACGAAGACGCCCAACGCGGTCGATCCGCCGGCGCAGGATCAGACCGCGCTCCTCACCTGCGATGTATGGGAGCATGCCTACTACCTCGACTACCAGAACCGCCGGCCGGACTTCGTCCAGACCTTCCTCGATCACCTCGTGAACTGGGAATTCGTCGCGAAGAATATGGCCAAAGGTCGCTGACCGCGCCGTTTTCGCACCGGAAGGGCGGGGTCTTCCCCGCTCTTCCGCTCAGTCCGTTTCCTCCCCGACAAAATAAGGCTTGCTGGCGCACGGTGCCGCTGGCAGTGAATCGTCCTTGTCAATCGGGGAGGAAGAGCATGGCCGCTTACGTGATCGTCGATCTCGACGTGAAGGATCCCGGCGCCCTGGAGAGCTATCGCCGCGAGGTGCCGGCGACGGTGGCGAAATATGGCGGGCGCTTCATCGTGCGCGGCGGCGCCTTCGAGGTGCTCGAGGGCGATTGGACGCCGAAGCGCGTGGTCGTGCTGGAGTTCCCCACCATGGACGCGCTGAAGCGCTGGTATCGCTCGAACGACTACAAGCCGCTGCTGACGGAGCGCCAGCGCCATTCAAGGGCCAATCTCATCGCCGTCGACGGCGTCTGACCTCAGCCGGCGGGCAGCAGCGCCGCGGCGACGCGGCGCTCCTCGGCAAGCAGGACGTTGTAGGTGCGGCAGGCAGCGCCGGTGTCCATCGTGTCGACGACGATGCCGGCCTGGCGCAGCGCCTGGCGCAAGGCGGGGCGCACCGGCTGCATGCGCTTGCCGCAGCCGAGCAGCAGGATCTCGACGCCGCCATGCTCGATCACCGGCCGCAAGCTCTCGGCAGTGACGTCGACGAGCGCCGTCACCGGCCAGCTCACGGTCTTGTCGGGAAAGACCAGGATCGCGCCGTCATAGCCCGCGCCGCTCACATGGAAGCCGCGCGCGCCATAGCTATCGATGACCTGACGGCCGGCCGGGATGAGCGGCGTGACGTCCATGGCTTACGAAACCGGTTCGGTCTCCGCGGCCGCCGCTGGGGCTTCCTTGTCCCGGGCCGGGCCGCTGCGCTGCGGGCGGATGTAGTAGAGCAGCGGCGCGGCGATGAACAGCGAGGAATAGGTGCCGATGACGATGCCCCAGAGCATGGCGATGGAGAAGCCGCGCAGCACCTCGCCGCCGAACAGCAGCAGCGACAGCACCGCAAGCGTTGTCGTGCTCACCGTCAGGATGGTGCGCGACAGCGTCTCGTTCAGGCTCTTGTTGATGAGGGTGCGGAAATCCATCGTCTTGTATTTTCGCATCGTCTCGCGCATGCGGTCATAGATGACGACGGTGTCGTTGATCGAGTAGCCGGCGATGGTAAGGATCGCCGCCAGCGTCGTCAGGTTGAAGTCGATCTGCAGCAGCGAGAACAGGCCGACGGTGGTGATGGTGTCGTGCAGCGTCGACAGCATGGCGCCGACGCCGAACTGCCACTCGAAGCGCAGCCAGACATAAGCCGCGATGGCGAAGAGCGCGAGCACCGTGGCGATGACGCCGGCGCGGATAAGCTCGGCGCCGATGGTCGGCCCGACCACCTCGGTGCGGCGGTACTCGACATTGCCGCCGAGCGCCTCCTTGACCTTCTGCACCCCCTGTTCCTGCGCCTTGTCGTCGCCGGGCTGGCGCGCCAGGCGAATCAGCACGTCGTCGGCAGCGCCGAATTGCTGCAGCGAGACGTCGCCGAGCCCGAGGCCGTTGAGCGTGCTGCGCATCTGCGCGAGATCGGCCGGCCCATTGAGGGTGCGCACCTCCATCAGCGTGCCGCCGCTGAAGTCGATGCCGTAATTCAGCCCTTGCACCAGGAACAGCACGATCGAGCCGATGGTCAGCAGCGCCGACAGCGCGAAGCCGACCTTGTGCCACCCCATGAAATCGATATTGGGGATCTTGCGGATGATGATGAGCGGACGGAGCATGGCGATCAGATCGGAAGAAGCTTCGGCTTGGCGCGGCGCACCCAGGTGACGATGAGCAGCCGCGTGACCAGGATGGCCGAGAACAGCGAGGTGATGACGCCGAGGCTCAAGGTCACGGCGAAACCCTTGACCGGGCCGGAGCCCAGCCAGAACATCAGCGCGCCCGCGACCAGCGTCGTCACGTGGCTGTCGAGGATGGTGCCGAAGGCGCGCTCGAAGCCGGCCTGCAGCGACGAGATCAGCGAGCGGCCGCCGCGCACCTCCTCGCGGATGCGCTCGTAGATCAGTACGTTGGCGTCGACCGCCATGCCCATGGTGAGGGCGATGCCGGCTATGCCCGGCAAGGTCAGCGTCGCGCCGAGCAGCGATAGGCTGCCGAGCAGCAGGCAGAGATTGAAGAACAGCGCGATGTCGGCATAGATGCCGAACTGCCCGTAGAACACGACCATGAAGAGCACGACCAGCACGACGCCGACGATGCTGGCAAGCGCGCCGGCATGGATCGAATCGGCGCCGAGGCCCGGACCGACCGTGCGCTCCTCGAGGATGGTGAGCGGCGCCGGCAGCGCGCCGGCGCGCAGCAGCAGCGCCAGATCCTCGGCGGTCTGCGAGGTGAAATTCCCGGAGATCTGGCCGCGCCCTTGCGTGATAGGCTCGCGGATCACCGGCGCGCTGATCACCTTGTTGTCGAGCACGATGGCGAAGAGCTTGCCGACATTGGCGCGGGTCGCGTCGGCGAAGCGCCGCGCGCCGGTCGAATCGAATGTGAAGGAGACCACCGGCGCGCCGTTGTTGTCGAAGGTCGATTGCGCGTCGGTCAGCGTGTCGCCGCTGACCATGACGCGCTTCTGCACGACGATCGCCGCGCCCTGCCCCGCGCGGCCGTCCTGCAGCGGCAACAGCTCATCGCCCGGCGGCAGGTGGCCGCGCTTGGCATCCTCGACATCGACGCTCGGGTCGACGAAGCGCAGCGTCAGCTTGGCGGTGCGGCCGATGAGCTGCTTGACGTGCTCGGGATTCTCGACGCCGGGAAGCTGGACGAGGATGCGGTCCTGCCCCTCGCGCTCGATGATCGGCTCCTTGGTGCCGGTCTCGTCGATGCGCCGGCGCACGATCTCGATCGACTGCTCGACCGCCGAGCGGGTGCGCGCCTCGAGCGCCACGGGGTTGGGCTTGAGGGTGATGTCGCCGCCCGTGCCGACGGTCATGTCGATCTCGGGATCGATCTTCTTGACGATGGCGCGGACATCGTCGAGCCGCTCGGGCTCGCGCAGCGTGAAGGAGACGTGGTCGCCCTCGGCGTTGAGCCCGGTATAGCCGATGCGCGCCGTGCGGAAGTCGGTGCGCAGCGAGTCGACCAGCGCGTTGAAGCGCTCGCGCCGGACGGCGCCCATATCGACCTCGAGCAGCAGATGCGAGCCGCCGCGCAGATCGAGGCCGAGGCTCACCTGCTTCTTCGGCACCCAGCCCGGCAAGGCAGCGAGCGTCTGCGGCGAGAACAGATTGGGCAGGCTCAGCAGGACGCCCAGCGCGCAAATCCCCAGAATCAGCGTCACCAGCCATTTCGGAAAGTAAAGCATAGGCGGGTCCGGCTACTTGCCGCCGGCGGCGCGACGGGCGCTTCCCTTGCCTTTGTCGGCGTCCGCGTCGTCCTGCTGGACCTCGTCCTTGTCGCTCTTGGCGGCGGCCGGCTCGGTCTTCGTCAGCACGGCGGTGATGGTGCTGCGCACGACCCGGACACGCATGCCCTCGGCGATATCGATCAGTACCTCGTCGTCGCCGACCACCTTGGCGACCGTGCCGATGATGCCGCCGCCGGTGACGACGCGGTCGCCGCGCCGCAACGCGCCCAGCATGTTGCGATGGTCGCGCGTCTTCTGCTGCTGCGGCCGGATGACGAAGAAATAGAATACGACGAAGATCAGCACGAATGGCGCGAATTGCACCAGGGTATTCGCGCTGTCTCCGAACGCCTGCGCATAGGCGGGCGAGATGAACATCGATGGCTCCTCGCGTGACGGGCCGGCATGAAGGGCCGGCCGCAGCGCGCCGCATTCGTACCGGACTTGACCAGAAAGAGCAATGGCAGGGAGGGGCCGCGCCCATCGGCTCGCCGGCCCGCCCCAAGGTTGACGGCTTCCGGGGCGATGCTTAGGGTCGCGCCCGCGCCGATCCCCAGTCCTATATAGCGAGCCGCGAGCAAAAATCGATGACGGATACCCGTAAACTGGAGCCTTTATTGCAGCGCGTCGCCGCGGCGCTGGATCGGCTCGCGCCGCCGCCGCCGCCCGACAACGACCTCGACCTCGCCGACGCGTTCGTCTGGCACGCCGAGCGCGGCTGGCTCGAGCCGGTGCCGGCGGTCAACCGCGTCGATCTCGAACTGCTTCAGGGCATCGACCGGGTGCGCGATATCCTGCTCGACAACACCCGCCGCTTCGCCGCCGGGCTGCCGGCCAACAACGTGCTGCTGTGGGGCGCGCGCGGCATGGGGAAGAGCTCGCTGGTCAAGGCGGCGCATGCCACGGTCAATGCCGAGACGCCGCGCACGCTTGTCCTGGTCGAGATCCACCGCGAGGACATCCCGACCCTGCCGCGGCTCCTGGCGCTGCTGCGCCGGACGGAGCGGCGCTGCCTCCTCTTCTGCGACGACCTCTCCTTCGATCAGCAGGACACCAGCTATAAATCGCTCAAGGCCGTGCTCGAGGGCGGGATCGAGGGCCGCCCGACCAATGTGGTGCTCTACGCCACGTCGAACCGGCGCCACCTTTTATCGCGCGAGATGATCGAGAACGAGCGATCCACCGCCATCAACCCCGGCGAGGCGGTCGAGGAGAAGATCTCGCTGTCCGACCGCTTCGGCCTGTGGCTCGGCTTCCACGCCTGCGACCAGGAGACCTACCACGCCATGGTGCGCGGCTATGCCGCGCACTACGGCCTCGACCTGCCGCCCGAGCAGCTGCGCGCCGAGGCCAGCGAATGGGCGATCACCCGCGGCGCCCGCTCCGGCCGCGTCGCCTGGCAATACATCCAGGATCTCGCGGGAAGGCTCGGCAAGGGGATCGGGAACGGCAACTAAGGCCATCACCCGGCCCGCTTCCGGAAAAACCTACCCGTTGACCGACGACGCGCCGCCCGGCGGCAGGTAGTCGCTGGGGTCGAGCGCCTTGGCGCCATGACGGACCTCGAAATGGAGCTGCGGCCGGGTGACGGCGCCGGTGGCGCCGATGCGCGCGATCGGCTGGCCGCGCCGCACTTTCTCGCCGCGCTTCACCAGCAGCGCCGAATTGTGCGCATACGCGGTCATCCAGCCATTGGCGTGCTTGATGAGGATGAGGTTGCCGTAGCCGCGCAGCTCGTTGCCGGCATAGGCAACCGTGCCGGCATCGGCCGCCAGGACGGTGGTGCCGGCAGGCGCGGCGATGTTGATGCCGTCGTTGCGCGTGCCGCCCTCGCTTGTGCCGTAATCACTGAGGAGCCGCCCCCGCACCGGCCACAGGAACCGCCCGCCCGGCGCTCCCGCGCGCGGCGGCGGCAAGGCGGCGAGCTCGGTCCGTGGCGGCGGCCCGGCCGCGGGCTCGATCCTCGGCGGCGGCAGCGGCCTTGCCTCCGCCGACGGCTTCGGCTCGGGCGCCGTGACGCCATCGGCCAGCTGGACCGGCGCCGGCAGGACCAGCGATTGGCCGACGAACACGATATAGGGCGGCGGCAGGGCATTGCTGCGCGCCAAGGTGGTGGTGTCGATGCCATAGAGGCGCGACACGGAATAGAGGGTCTCGCCCGGCTGGACCGCATGTAGCCGCACCTGCGGCACCGCGAGCCGGCGTCCGGCCGCCAGGGCATAGGGCGGCGCGAGCCCGTTGGCCTCGATCAGCGAACGCACCGGCACGCCATAGCGCCGCGAGATCGCATAGAGCGTCTCGCCGGCCCGGACAGTGACATGGTCGGGATGCGCTGGCACCCGCCGCGACGAGCCCCAGGGCACCGCGCCGGCATCCGCATGCCGGGCGGGTGGCGGCGGGAGGTTGACGGGCGGCGGAATGGCCGGCAGCGGTTGCGGTACGGCAACGGCCAAGGGCGGCGGCAGCGGCGCCGCGATCATGCTCGGCGCCGGGCGCATCTCGCCGGATTGGCCCGCCATGACCGGCGCGGGCGGCGCGGTCCTCGCGCACGCCGCCAGCACCGCCGCTGCAAGCACCGGCAGCGTCAGCGCCAGGGTCAAGCCCATCCGGCGCGGCGAAATCATCGCGCTAGTCTACTCGCGAGCGCCGCGGTCCTACAACCGGCCCCGGCGGGTCACTCAGGGCGCTTTTTGGTTGGGTGAGGCTCGCGCGGCAATCCCGCCACCAGGGGCACGAAGCGCACCGGCCCCAGCTCCTCGGTGACGGACGCGCCGTCCTTGCGGCGGATGCGGATGAGGCGCTGGTCGCGCCGCTCCTCGCCCACCGGCACCACCAGGATGCCGCCCTCGGCCAGGCTGCCGAGCAGCTTGCCCGGCAGCTCCGGCGCCGCCGCAGTGACGATGATGCGGTCGAAGGGCGCCTGTTCCGGCCAGCCCTTGGTGCCGTCGCCGAAGCGGCTGGTCACGTTGTGGAGGCGCAGCTCGGCGAAGCGCTTCTCCGCCTCCTTGAGCAAGGCGCGGTGGCGCTCGATGGTGAAGACGCGGCGGCACAGCCGGGCCAGCACGGCGGTCTGGTAGCCGGAGCCGGTGCCGATCTCCAGCACCTTGTGCCGCTCGCCCACCTCGAGCGCTTCGGTCATCAGCGCCACCACCAGCGGCTGGCTGATGGTCTGGCTGTGGCCGATGGGGAGCGCCACGTTTTCATAGGCCTGATCCTTGAAGGCGGCGGGCACGAAGACCTCGCGCGGCACGCGCTCGAGCGCGCCCAGCACCCTCGCGTCGCTGACGCCGAGGCCGCGCAGCTCCATCAGCAGGCGCAGCACCTTGGGCGCCGCCGTGTCGGTCACGGGAACACCTTCCTGAGCTCGGCCAACGCGGAGCTGTTGGTGAGGTCGAGGCAAACAGGCGTTATCGACACCTTGCCGGAGGTGACGGCGTGGAGATCGGTGCCCGGGATGTCCGGCCATTCCTCGCGCATCGGCCCGATCCAGTAATAGGGCCGGCCGCGCGGGTCGACGCGCTCGACCACGCCCTCGCCGATCTTGCGCCGGCCCTGGCGGGTGGCGACGATGCCGGTAATCTTGTCCGGCGGCACGGCGGGGAAATTGACGTTGATGAGCGTTTCGCGCGGCCAGCGCAGGGCGGTGAGCCGGCGGATCACCTCGGGGGCCTGCGCGCCCGCCGTCGCCCAGGGGATCTTGCGGCGCTCGGCGTAATGCTGGCTGAAGGCGATGGCGGGGACCTCGAGGAGCGTCGCCTCCATCGCCGCGGCGACCGTGCCGGAATAGGTCACGTCCTCGCCGAGATTGGCGCCGGCATTGACACCCGAGAGCATCAGCGTCGGCCGCTTGTCGCGCATCAGGATCTTGACCGCGAGCAGCACGCAGTCGGTCGGCGTGCCGTCGACGGCGTAGCGGCGCGCGCCGAGGCGGCGCACGCGCAGCGGCCGGTCGAGAGTGAGCGAATGGCTGGCGCCGCTCTGCTCGCGCTCCGGCGCCACCACCCACACCTCGCGGCACAGCGAGCGGGCGATCTTGGCGAGGAGCTTGAGGCCGGGAGCATTGATGCCGTCATCATTGGAAACCAGGATGCGCGCGGATGCGAGATCGATTCCCGCCTCAGACATCGCCGCCGATCACCTCGAGCCCTCCCATATAGGGCTTGAGCGCGTCCGGCACGGCGACGGTGCCGTCGGCGCGCTGGTAGTTCTCCAGCACGGCGACGAGGGTGCGGCCTACGGCGAGGCCGGAGCCGTTGAGGGTGTGGACGAAGCGGACCCCCTTCCCTTCCTTCGGGCGGAAGCGCGCCTTCATGCGCCGCGCCTGGAACTCGCCGCATAGGGAGCAGCTGGAGATCTCGCGGTAGGTGTTCTGTCCGGGCAGCCAGACCTCGAGGTCGTAGGTCTTGCGCGCGGCGAACCCCATATCGCCGGCGCAGAGGAGCATTACGCGATAGGCAAGGCCGAGGCGCTTCAGCACCTCCTCGGCGCTGCGGGTTATCCGCTCGTGCTCGTTCTCCGACTGCTCCGGATGGGCGATCGACACCAGCTCGACCTTGTTGAACTGGTGCTGGCGGATCATGCCACGCGTGTCCTTGCCGGCGGCGCCCGCCTCGGCGCGGAAGCACTCGGTCCAGGCGGTGAAGCGCAGCGGCAACTCGGCCTCGTCGAGGATCTCGTCGGCGACGAGGTTGGTCAGCGTCACCTCGGCGGTGGGGATGAGCCAGAGCCCGGTCGTGGTCTTGAACTGGTCTTCCGCGAATTTCGGCAGCTGCGCCGTGCCGAACATGGTCTCGTCGCGCACCAGCAGCGGCGGGCTCACTTCGCGATAGCCGAACTCGCTTGTGTGGAGGTCGAGCATGAATTGCGCCAGCGCCCGCTCGAGCTGCGCGAGCTGGCCATAGAGCACGACGAAGCGCGCGCCGGAGAGCTTGCCGGCGCGCGCGAAATCCATGAGGCGCAAGCCCTCGCCGATGGCGACATGATCCTTGGGTACGAAATCGAAGCGCGGCGGCGTGCCGTGCTGGCGCACGAGCGTGTTGTGCTTCTCGTCGAGTCCGTCGGGCACGTCGTCGGCGGGGAGATTGGGCAGCGTCGCCAGCAGCGCGTCGATCTCGCTTTTGAGCTGCGCCGCGCGCGCCTCGAGCGCGGCCTGCTGCTCCTTGCTCTGGGCGACCTTGCGGATGATCTCGCCGGCATCGCGGCCTTGCGCCTTGGCGGCGCCGATCTCCTTGGCGAGCCGGTTGCGCTCGGCCTGAAGCTGCTCAGCCCCGGTCTGCGCCTCGCGCCATGTGCGGTCGAGCGCGAGGACCGGCGCCGATGCCGGCGCCAGCCCGCGCCGCTCCAGGCCGCGGTCGAATGCCTCGGGGTTGTCGCGTATCCATTTCAGGTCGAACATGGGCGCCGGTTATAAAGGCAAGGCCCCGCGGGCGTCCACTGGCAGGGCGTCGCTGCCGAGACTAGCTCTTGCCTGATGGCCCGCCGCCGAGATCCGCCTCCTCCGCCGCTTCGCGCTCGGCGCGGCGCTTCTCGACGATGCGGGCCGAGAAGATCGAGATCTCGTAGAGCAGCAGCAACGGCACGGCGAGCGAGCACATGCTGAAGACATCGGGCGGCGTGAGCACGGCGGCGATGACGAAGTTGACGACGATGGCATAGCGCCGCTTCTCCGCGAGCCCCGCCGCGGTGACGATCCCGACCCGCGCCAGCAAGGTGAGCAGCACCGGCATCTGAAAAGCGAAGCCGAAGGCGAAGATGAGGCGCATCACCAGCGTCAGGTACTCGCTCACCTTGGGCTGCAGCTCGATCGCCAGCGCGCCCTGCCCGCCCAGCTCCTGGAAGCTCGCGAAGAACCGCCAGGCGATCGGGAAGATCACGTAGTAGGCGAGCGAGGCGCCGATGATGAACAGCACCGGCGTGGCGAAGAGATAGGGCAGGAAGGCGCGCCGCTCGTTCTTGTAGAGGCCGGGCGCGACGAACATCCAGAGCTGCGTGGCAATGAGTGGAAACGCCAGGCAGAACGAGGCCCAGAAGGCGACGCGCAGATCGGTGAAGAAGGCCTCGGTGAGGTCGGTGTAGATGAAATGCCCGCCCGACTGTTGGGCCAGGATCTCCGCCAGCGGTTTCGCCAGGAAATTGTAGATCGGCTTGCTGAAGTACCAGCACGGCGCGAACATCGCCAGCCACGCGACGATCGCGTAAAGCAGACGCGTCCTCAGCTCGATCAGGTGATCGAGCAGCGGCATCTTGCCTTCTTCGAGCTCGTCTTCCTGTGCCATGGCCGGGGAAGGCGACGCTCAATCGTGCGTGCCGGATTTCACCGGCACGGGCGACGGCGGCGGCGCGTCGGGCTGGGCCGGCGGCAGGACGGCGGGCGCCGATGCCTCCGGCGGCGGCGCGGGAGGCGGCAGCGTCGGCTCCTCGAGGCTTTTCTGCAGCTCGCCCGCGGGATCGATGGTCCGCTCGATCTCGTGCGCGAGATTGACGTTGG
>Ga0073928_10005293_pt1 | contig 18231 bp, 7 predicted proteins | sample PaiPotPPA55metaG_FD_76969 | JGI IMG/M metagenome (GOLD analysis project Ga0073928, IMG submission 76969) | Iron sulfur acid spring bacterial and archeal communities from Banff, Canada, to study Microbial Dark Matter (Phase II) - Paint Pots PPA... ... | reverse complement strand
GTGGCGGCGCCGTTCCTGCCGGCTGACCCCGGCGTCCCGCGCGCGGCGAGCCGGGCGGCGAAGAGCGAGCTGCCACCGGGCGACGACCGTGCACGGGACGAGTTCGACCTGCCGCCGGAGGCCAACACCGGTACACCCCGCTCGAGCGAGGCGGACTCCGCCCAGAGAAGTGACCAGTTCGAATTCGACGAGTTCGAGTCGAAGTTCTTCGGCGCGGACTATCCACCCGGTACGGAGATATCTTTCGCGACTGCTGGTCGATCAATACGAGCCAAGTTCGGCGTCGAACACGTGGATATGTCGTATGATCCCGACGGCCCTCTCTTGGAGACGAGTCGTCGTACGGTCGACGATTTCTGGAAATATCTCCGTTACGAGCATGTGGATAAAGAGATAGGGCTCGTTACGGTAGTCCAACCATCCTTTATCGGATCCGCCGCGGACCGCGTCTTCGATATTCTCCAACTGAAAGACGGGCTGGACGGCGGAGTTTTCACCACCGAAACGACCATGCATTTCCGCGACGATACCGGGACCAAGACCGCGGTCATACGCTACGACGGCAGCCTGCAGATTCGCAGTCCTCGATCGACTCCGGGTGAACGACAGCGTGTCGTGACTGGCGAAGAGTTCATCGGTCTACTGGGCGAGCATGCGGTAAAATCTGTCAGGGTCACCTTGCCCACGCCGAAGTCCTGGTACCGAGTCCGCCCCGGAGAAGGCAACCTGTTTTCCGTCTTGGCCCATATCCTCAATCAGGATAATCCCTACGCGCTACGGCATTTTCTCGTAGGCCATCTCAATCAGAACGGTTCGCATTATACGGAACTCATCACGAACGACCATATCGATAGTTTTTGGAACAATCCGAAGAATCATGAGAAGCCCAGGTTCAGGGCATGGATACTCGGTCAAAGAGCCGCAGTGCTGCAGCAGGAGATGGCAGCGTTGGGAGGCAAGGGCACCGGAAACACCGACAATCGGTTCAATGGTCCGGGCCGTATGGAATTTTCCCTGTACATGGTGGCCCGGCTGGCGGGGATGAACATCACCGTCTTGGGTTCAGGCAGGCCGCGAAGCAGTTCTATCAATCAGGTGGGGGGGCCGATTATCTTCCTGCGGCGAGCGGATGACGGCGGCTACGAGCTCGGAGTCACGGACGACGGAAGAATGTTCTCAACGGCACCGCCGCGTAAGCCTGTCTTCTCGGATGGGCCGGGAATCATTCCGAAGGAACAGATTCCGCCGCCCCTCACCAAGATGTTGGCCGGCGGGCCCGAGCCACTGCTCCTGGGCGCCGCCCTGCAGAAGCCATATTTGGCCGAGTTACGGCCGACCGTCCCGAGGACCACCGTCGCCCGCCCGGATTCCGTTCCGGACCTCACTCAGAGGCGGATCGGGAGTTTTGCACCCATCCATTACATGGACGATCTCGAGCGGGAAAGCCATCGCCTGTTCGTTGGACCGGACGGCAGACTGTATAACGCCCGTGATGGGCGGCCCTTCGACACTGCGAAGCATGACCCGAACACGATTTTCGTCATGGATGAGTTCAGTAATATGTACGCCGCTGAGAAGATACGCGGTTTGATCCAGCACTCATCCTTCTTGGGAGGGCGCACCGCCGCCGCCGCCGGCTTCATCGGTTCCCATGACGGATATATTACCTGGATCATCGACCATAGCGGTCATTACGTGCCCGACCTGCAGCTCAACGACTACGCCCTCGCGATGCTCAAGACCCAGGGGCTGCGTCTAGCCGACAATTTCGAGCGACGCTACGTAGGAAACGATGACCACGAGGTGACGCGCTCGTCAGAAGCCGATGAAGAAGCACAACGGACGGCGCTCGCGCGCGCACAGCGCATTCTCACTCAGGGACCCACCCTCACGCGACCTTTCAGGCTATATCAGACTGATCAATTGCTCACGAATCTCACATGGAATGATTTCCCGCCCGGAACAACCATAATCTTCCATAACAATGCGCATTCCGTAACAGCGACGGTCACCGAGTACCGGGATTTTCAAGTCATCGATCATCACCTCGACGGATTCAATAACATAGACAGGTACGTCGCGGATCTCGACACCTTGGAGGCCCTTGTTAAGGGCCGTGGCATAACCACGGTCAGGGTCGAACGACCTGAACTACCACCACGAGCGCCGGAAACCACCTCTCTCACTCACGGGCTCGACAGCGCCGACGTGCCGCACGCCGCGGTGAAACTTCCGCATCCGCTCAGTGCCCACGGCGACGCGGTGCCGTCGGTGAATATCCCCGGACGGTCCACGCTCGGGCTGACTTCCTCGCGCATCCCGCTGCTCGGTTACCCAGCGAACGCGACACCGCACCCCGGTCGGACCCGGCCGCAGCCCCTGCACGACACGCCGGTCCGGTCCATGGACGCCGGGGAGCTCGAGTCACACCGGCTGTTCCTGGGCCCGGACGGGAGGCTGTTCCGCGCTGTAGACGGCAGGCTGTTCGACACCACGCAGGCCGAATCCGGGCGGGTGCCGTTCGTTATGGACGAGTCCGGCAATCTCTACGCCGGGCAGGTGGCCGATCACCGGTCGTTCCTGGGCGAGCATGCTGCCAGCGCCATGGGCGTCCTCGCGGTGCGCGAGGGACGGCTCACCACCTGGAGCGACCACAGCGGCGATCACACGCCGCCGCCGGAGAACACTGATTACGCGCTGGATCTGCTGCGGCGGCAGGGACTTTCACTTGCCGACGACTTCGCCCGGCTCGATTGTGACGGCCGCGTGCGTGACCGCATCGGCGAACTGGACCGTCAGCGCACCGAGCTCGCGCACCGGCAGATCACGCTCGACGCGGCGACCGAGATCCTCACCCGCAAGGCCGCTGAACCACCCGCCGAGCCCGGCACGCTCGCACACCGAACCCTGCAAGACGCGCGCCGGACTGTGAACCAGCAGCAGAACGAGCTGGACCGCCGACGACGCGAACTTGCCACGGGCGCCATCGACGAGGTCCTGCAGGACAAGATCTTCGCGCATCCGGCCCCCGTCGGGCCCCTCGACCGCATCACACCGCCGTATCCGGGCGAACTCGACGAGGGCAGCGAGGATCTGGAGGCATGGTGGGCGGGATACGGCCGGGGCTGGTGGGACAGTCTGCACTTCGAGGACCTGCAGCCGGAGCATCAGCTACGCATGCTCGACGCGTACCCCAATCTGCGGATCGGTGGAGGCATACCCCCGTCGGTGCGAGACACCCTGAACCGCAGGTACCTTCAGCTCGGGATCGCCCGCCTCGACACTCCTGCCGGCACCACGGAGCTGTCACCGGGTCTCGCGCACCGGCGGAAATCCATGCGGGAAACCCTCGCCAATCTGTATGCCGCGGAGTGGGATGTCGCGTTCGCGGCCGGGCTCCACGGCCTCGACGTCCCCCCGGTGCGCCTGCTGTCCTTCGAGCACGACATCCGCGAACAGGAGATGAGTGCGACCATCGCCATCGGGCATGCCGACATCTCGGCGGAGGCACAGCGACACGTCCCCGAGAGCTCCGCGAGTGATTCGATCAACCATACGATCTCCCAGGCCGCACAACATCACATGCAAACTGTCCGCACGACACCCGGCCACCTCACGGTAGTGCCGATCGATCGCTACACCGTGCGCCGGTTTCGCACCGCATCCGCCGGCGACACTTTCGGCCGCCAGAATCTGCCCGCGTTCGGCGACCTGCCGGCGAAGGTGCAGGACGCGGTCCTCACACACGACAGGGATCCGTCGCTCAATCTGGTATTGGAGAACATTACCTCGGACCACGAGCTGCCCGCCTGGATCGACCGGCTTCGCACTAACGCCGGGCTCGCGGATCTGCTGTCCAAACCGCACAAGATGTACCCGAATCCCAACAAGCTCGAGGCTCGCCGCGTCGAACTCGCTGCCAAAGGTGACCGCACCGAGGTCGAAGAGCGGGCATTGCATGCACTGAACGAAATACGGCCGGTCGAGGAGGGAGCCGGAGAGCGCTGGGACCGGATTGTGACCGACACCGATCTCCACCGTGACCTGACCCACTATTTCCGCGACGAATACGACCAGGAATTCACTGCGGACACCGTCGAGGAAGTCCTCGGCCTGCTCGATCGAGCGACCGAGGGCCCGCTGCGGCTGTCCGAACCGATTCTGGCCGTCGGCCCTCTCGAGTCCCTCGATTCCCTGGCCACCGACGGCGAGGGCAGCTTGCTCGATGTGGTTCAGCGGGAACGCGGATACCCGGAAATGTCGGTAGGCCCCATCACGGGCCTACTGCGCCACAGCGATTTCATCGTGGCGTGGGTGGTGCCCGACGGCACACCCGGCCTCTACCTCGGCACGGCCGGCAGCGATCCAGAGCAGAACATACTTCGGCTCGCGCGCGGAACGCGCTACCGGATCACCGACATCACCGCGGGTAGGGATCCGGGCGACTCCACTATTCTGCGGGCCGAGGTATTGCCGCCGCCGACCTCCGGCCAACCGGTCGACGACAGCACGGAGGATGGATCTGGATCCGGATCCGTCCCGGACGAGCCCCACCATCCCGCGCCGGAGCTGATCAGGCCCCCGAGCAAGGTTGGCTACCGGTTCCCGGGCGAACACACCGTGGTTTCGGGCGAACACACCGATCGGGCAGTCCCGGACGGTACCGCCCCCCGCGATGACCTCGCACGAACGCGTCCTGCCGGTAGGGGCGCGGTGTCCGGTGGTACGCGCGCCGCGGCCGCCGGTCGTGCCGGGTTCGTCTGCAGTGTGAAGGTCCTGGGGAAGAAGCGCGTTCTTACCGGTAACCCGAAATTCGTGCCGCCCTCGGGGACGGAGCTGGAAGAGATCGTGTTGCAGGGTATGCACGGTACCGAGTTCCGGTGGCGCGCGAACAACGCCTCTTTGCAAACCCTCTACCAGCGTGAGGTCGGCGTGGCCGGGATGGGTGATCCCAGGGAGGTCCTCGAGCCGGTTCTCACCCACATGAAGAACAACAAACGCTCCGGCGCTTGTGTGTCGGTGATCAAGCAATACGCTGCCCCGACCAACATCACCGGTACCGCTGCTGCCGGCATCGAGTCCGGGAAGCTCGCTCATCGGGTCGGTGCTCATGTCGTGGAGTTGTACGTCGGTACGAACGGCCGGATACGGGTATACGACCCCGATCTCGACAGCCGAGAGCGGGACCACGTCGAGGAACAAGACCCTCTGATCGACGACTATCTCGGCTCTCTCCTCGAACCCGACCTCCTGAGCGTGACCGTGGCCGCGGTAGACCACCACGGTGCCCCTGATCCCGTGCCGGGCCTGCCCTCCACCGGTATCGACGTCCTCGATCACACCCACCTGGGCGCACCCCCCACCAGCGACCACACCACGGACGAGAGCAACTCGACACCCGATGAGATAACAGACCCGTGCCCGGTGTGTCTGGAGCCGTTCCTACCCGGGCGGAACGTCGCGTTGACAACGTGTGGTCACGTGTACCATGCCGATTGCCTGGGTACATGGCTCAGGGGGGCGCAGACCTGCCCGATGTGCAGGACCGGCCTGGACTCCCGCCGCGATGTGTTCGGTGCGGAGAGTGTGGAGCAGGTCGTGCGGTGGCAGCGTGCGGCTGTCGGTCGTGGAGTACCGGTGCAGGACATCGCCCGCCAGAACATCGCCCGCCAGAACATCGCCCGCCAGAACATCGCCCGCGAGGACATCGCCCGCCAGAACGCCGATGGCCGGGCTTTGCGCCCGGAGGTGCGTGACGCGCTCGAGCAGTACACGATCGAATTAAGCTTCGTCGTAGCCGGCGACCGACTCGGCAGAAGCAGCGCAGAGGTTCGCGATGCGGTCGATATGGCGGTGGAGGCGTTGGGTGCGGAGCATGTGCGGCAGGTCGTGCAGTGGCAGCGTGAGGCTGTCCGTCGTGGAGTACTGGTGGAGGACATCGCCCGCGAGGAGATCGCCCGCCAGAACGCCGATGGCCGGGTTTTGCGCCCGGAGGTGCTTGACGCGCTTGAGCAGTTGGCGGTCGATTTAAGCTTCGTCGCAGCCGGCGACCGACTCGGCATTAGCGGCTTAGAAGTTAGCGATGCGGTCGATATGGCGGTGGAGGCGTTGGGTGCGGAGCATGTGGGGCAGGTCGTGCAGTGGCAGCGTGAGGCTGTCCGTCGTGGAGTACTGGTGGAGGACATCGCCCGCGACGAGATCGCCCGCCAGAACGCCGATGGCGGGGCTTTGGACCCGGCCGATGGCCGGATCGGGTGAGCGCACCGCGCTGACCAGGCACGACGATCGCGGGTGGGGTGGATTTCACGCACTAATCGGCCGGTAGAGTCAAGGGTTGTGGCGTTCATCCGGCGAGTCCGCACAGCATCCGGCGCGACCGCGGTCCAGGTCGCCGAATACACCAGCGGCCGCCGGAAACGCATCATCGCCCACGTCGGATCCGCCGATACCGAAGCCGAACTCGGCATCCTGCTCGCCCGAGCCCGCGAACTCGTCGAAGACCGTGACCAGGGCCAACTCGACCTCGTCCTGGAACCCGCCAAACCCCGCGCGGCTCTTCTCGGCCCACCCGCCGACATGTTGTTCGAGACCGCGCCGGCCACCTCAGTGCCGGTCGGGCACGTCAGCCCGGGCCGGGTCACCGGCACCAACTCAACGTCCAAGAGGCCAGGGCCCGCGCGGTCATCGCGTGCGAGAAGGCCGACCGGGCACCACGTTTCGTGAAGAACGGCAAGGCCGGCAAGACCCTCGACGAGGCCGCGTTCGCGCGGGCCCGCCGCCTCGCGGGCCTGAAGGGTATGTCACGAACCTGCCCGCCGACATGATGGACGCTGGTGAGGTGATCGGCTCCTGCCACGACCTTTGGCATGTCGAGCAGTCGTTTCACATGTCGAAGACCGACCTCGCCGCGCGGCCGATGTTCGCGCGGACCAGGGATGCGATCGAAGCGCATTTGACGATCGTGTTCACGGCGTTGGCGGTCGCGCGCTGGTATGGCCAGGGCCGGGAGATCTGTTCGACGATGTGGAAGTACTCATCGTCGACATCGAACTCGCCGGCCTCGGTCCACAGTCGCGTGCTGGTGTCGATCCATTCGCCACCGGAATCCAGATTTCCTCGTGAGGTCTCGAGGGCGTCGACCGGCTTATCCGGGTTACACAGTCCGGCCAGGTGTTCAGCGGCGTGATGTCACGCTGGCAGCGGCAGGGGAGCGGACCGACGCACCTGCTGTAGCCGCCCGTCTCGACGGGCGCTGCGGTCCTGGTGACTCAGAGGTCGCGCTCACCCTCTTCTGCGGCTAATATCCAATTGGATAGCAACATGGAGTAGTGCACGCCAACTCGACGCGTCCACTGCGCATCGTCTTCGTGCGACACAGGAGGTACAGGTTATGCGGACTTCCAAATGGATATAACGAAAGCGTCAACCCGGCAGCAGTGCGATGACATCGCTGCGTGGGTCTCCAGGGCGGTCCAAGACCCTCAGCAGTCGGCCCAGATGATGACGCAGTTGGCTCGAGAGACGACCGCCGCGCATGCTACGTATATCACGCTGATCGAGCCGCCTGCTCATCCGACGGCAGGCCCATTGTGCGGAGTGCCGTTCGCGGTCAAGGACAACATTGTCGTGGCGGGGTATCCAACGACCGGCGGTAGCGAGGCGCTGAGCCAGCTGCTGGTCGAGCCCACGGCGTCGGCCGTTCGTGCTCTCGAGGCGCGTGGCGCGGTAGTGGTCGGTAAAGCGAACATGCACGAGTTCGCACTCGGGGTGACATCGGAGAACGGTGCGTTCGGGGCGGTACGCAACCCTCGGCATTGCGAGCGGTCCGCAGGTGGTTCCAGCGGAGGTACCGCTGCCGCTGTCGCTTCGGGTTCGGTGCCCTTCGCGCTCGGGACGGACACGGGCGGCTCGATGACGATTCCGGCAGCATTCTGTGGAGTGGTCGGCATGCGTCCTACACAGTGTCGGTATCCGAATGACGGGCTTGTCGCCATCTCGCCGACGCGTGACACGATCGGGGTCATGGCGAACCATGTCGCCGACGTCGCAATGATCGACTCGCTCATTGCCTCCGACGGAGAACGCGGTGTGCCCGTAACCCGGCTCGGCGTTCCGTGGTACGGATGGTGGGATAGTGCTAGCAGGGAGGTTCGCCGCACGGCCGAAGCGGCCCTCGCCAGACTGGAAGCGTGCGGGTTCGTGCTGGTCGATGTCGACATCGGTCTTCTCCAGGAGCGTGCGCTCGCTTGTCGGCACGACATAGTCGGATACGAGGCGCCACGCTCGTTGCAGTTGTTCCTCACCACAGCCGGGGCGGCGGCACAGTCTGTCGAAGATCTACTTCCGCGGATTCGCTCAGCCGATGTTCGCGCGGTTTTCGAACAGTTTATCTCGACCCCGGTAAGTCATGCTCGATACAAGGCCGCGCAGCACCTACGTATGATTCTTGATGGGGCGTTTCGCGCGGCGCTTGTGCAAGTAGGAGTCGGCACACTCGTGTATCCTTCGACGCCGGTCACTGCTGTTGAGCTTGGTGCAGGCCATGTCCTTCTCGACGGGGGATCGGCTCCGCTGTTCGAGACCATTACACGGAACACAGAGCTGGCTAGTATGCTCGGACACCCAATGGTCAGTATCCCGGTGCCGGTGGCCGATGACGTACTGCCGGTCGGAATCACGGTTGAAGGCTTGCCGCGCAGGGACCGGGATCTACTCGCGACTGCGGGCCGCGTCGAAGCTGCCCTCCGCGAAGCGGTCGGCACATCCGATTCAACTGGGCATCAGGAGACGGCAGAATGACCGACTCCTTACAGACGTTGAGTACTGTGGAAGCCTATCGGTTGGGCGACGTGTCGCTGGCCGGGGGAGAAATATTGGAGGATGCCGTTCTCGTCTACGAAGTTCACGGCAGACTCCGCACCGACAAGTCGAACCTCGTAGTCTTTCCGACGTTCTTCATGGGAACACATGTCGAGAATCGCTGGCTGATCGGCTCCGATATGTCACTCGACCCGGGGAAGTACTGTATCGTCGTTCCGAATCTCATGGGCAACGGCGTCTCGACGTCACCGAGCAACGCCAGTGAGGCGCAACGAGAGTGGCGCTTTCCGAGCGTCAGCTACGGTGACCAGGTTCGTGCACAACGACGCGTGATCAGTGATGTGTTCGGTGTGGACGTTGTTCACGCGGTGGTCGGTTGGTCGATGGGAGCTGCGCAAGCGCTCCACTGGGCCGCTGCATTTCCAGGCTCAGTGGAGCGCGTCTTTGCATTCTGTGGATCTTCCCGTACGAGCGAGCACAATGCAGTGTTTCTCGACAGCGTTGAGGCAGCGATCCGGGCGGACCCGGCACTGACCACAGGGATTCCAGTCGGCGGATTGCGCGCTGCGGCCCGCGTGTATGCAGGCTGGGGCTTCAGTGCAGCCTTCTACGAGAGCCACGCCTATGAGGCGCTCGGGCACGAGACTCGGGAAGACTTCGTCAAAGGCTTCTGGGAGTCGATGCTGCTGGCTCAGAATCCTTGGAATCTGATTGCGATGATGTCGACGTGGCGGCATGGTGATGTCGGCCGTACCGTAGGTATGTCGACCCAGGATGCTCTCAGTCGTATCACTGCCCGGACTTCGATTCTCTCTGCTGAGATGGACATGTACTTCACGCCGCGCGGCGGCGCATGGGATTCCGAGCACATTCCTGGCTCTACATTCGAGATCATTCCAGGTATTTGGGGTCACTCGGCCGGTGCTGGCCTGAATGTCGAGGATAACCACTTTATCGATCGGGCACTCGGCCGTTTGCTCACGTAAGGTGAGGCGGCCGATCGGCTAGTGCGCCGATAGGCAATACGGTGCGTGTCATCACCTCCGAGAGCGCCGCATGATCACCACCGCACAACGGATCGAAGCATCCGGCGGCCGGAGCATTTTAGATTATTCGGTGCCGCCTGGCGGGCCTTTCGTAGGTCGCTGATAAGCCTCCGTCTGCAAGCGATCATGCGAGGTCAGAATCCCGTGGGCGGTCAGGATCGAATAAGTACGTCGCGAAGGAGATGGTGATCCGATTCATGAACACTGTGAGTACAACTGCCGATGCGCATCAACGCGATCCAGCGGACGGCATACCCGCAACCGGCCCCCGGTCTGAGCCGATCGCGATTATCGGTATCGGCTGTCGGTTCCCCGGCGATGTCCAGGACACTCGCAGCTTCTGGGATCTGCTCGTGTCAGGTACCGATGCCATCGGTGATATCCCGCCGGATCGCTGGGACGTGGAGGCATACTACGATCGCGATCCCGCTGCCCCGGGCCGGATGATCGCCCGGCAGGGCGGATTTCTGTCCTCCTCGGTCCACGGTTTCGATGCCGGGTTCTTCGGTATGCCTCCGCGGGAGGCAGCCGCGTTGGATCCGCAGCAGCGGCTGCTGCTCGAGGTCACCTGGGAGGCATTCGAAGACGCGGGAATCGCGCCGAGCACGACCGCGGGTGCCGAGGTGGGTTGCTATATCGGCGGATTTACCTTCGATGCCGCTCTGCTCCAGGTGTCCGAGGCTCGCCGGAATCTTGTCAGTTCGTACACTCCTACCAGTATCAGCCTGACCATGCTCTCGGCACGTCTGGCCTACAATTTCGACTGGCGTGGACCATGTTTGACCATCGACACGGCGTGCTCGTCGTCACTGGTGGCACTACACCATGCCTGTGTCGCGCTGACGCGTGGCGAGTGCGAGCTGGCGGTGGCCGGAGGCGTGAATGCCATGGTAGGGCCGATGATGTCGATTCTCATGTCGAAGGGGCATTTTCTGTCTCCGGATGGGCATTCCAAGTCTTTCGATGACCGTGCCGATGGTTATGCCCGTGGTGAAGGCGCGGGGATCGTGGTCCTCAAGCCGCTCACGGCCGCTGTGCGGGACGGTGATCGGATTCACGCGGTGATCCGTGGGACGGCGGTCAATCAGGACGGCCGGACCCTGGGAATCACTGTACCCAGTGGTGATGCGCAACGAGCGGTGATCCGGCAGGCGTGCCGGGCGGGCGGTATCGAACCCGAGTCGGTCGGCTACTTCGAAGCCCACGGCACGGGAACTCCGGTCGGAGACCCCATCGAGGCCGGGGCAATCGGATCGGTCCTGGCGGAGTCGGATAACACGCACTGGATGGGTTCTGTGAAATCCAACTTCGGTCATACCGAGGGGGCGGCCGGGATAGCCGGGGTGATCAAGGCTGCGCTATGTCTCGAGCACGGCCTGATTCCACCGAATCTGCATTTCCAGTCCCCGAATCCCCGGATTCCGTTCGATGAGCTGCGGTTGCGTGTTCCTACCGAACTGGTCGAGTTCCCTGCCCACGCCGGGCTCAGACGTGCCGGGGTGAACTCGTTCGGCTTCGGCGGTACCAACGCCCATGCGATTCTCGAGCAAGCACCCGAGGTCGAGGATCGGGTGGCAGATGACGGTGATTCGGTAGCAGATGACGGCGCGGAGGGCCGGCCCTACCTGCTTGCGCTGTCGGCGCGCAGCCCGCAGGCGCTATCGGCGCTCGGTGATGCCTATGCGAGAATGCTGACCGATCCCCACGCGCCGTCGCTGAGGCGGATCAGTCGCGCCGCTGCCCTGGATCGTGAGCATCACCCGCTGCGGGTATCCGTCGTCGCCGAGGATGCCGCACAGGCGGCGGACACACTACGGGAACTGGAATTCACCCCGATCCGCACGGCCGGCGATGGCATCGCCTTCGTCTACTCCGGGATGGGGCCGCAGTGGTGGGGAATGGGACGCGAACTGTTGCTGCATGAACCGGCCTTCGCTGCGGTGGTCGAGGAATGCGACAGTTTCCTGCAGCGTTTCGACGTGTCAATCGGTGCGGAGCTGACGCGTCCGGAAGCCGAATCACGATTGACCACAACGTTATACGCGCAGATCGCCAACTTCGTTGTGCAGACAGGGCTCACTGAGATCTGGCGCAGCTGGGGAATCGAACCCGCTGCGATCGTGGGACACAGTGTCGGCGAGGTCGCCGCGGCGTATGCCGCAGGGGTGTACACGCTCACCGACGCGCTGACGATCAGTCATCACCGTGCGGCCTTACAATCACGGCTCGCCGGCCGTGGCGCCATGGCAGCGGTCGGACTGGCGGCAGCCGATGTCGAGCCGTACCTGATGGAACACGTGGATATCGCAGCGGTCAACAGTCCGAGCGCGACAACCATATCGGGGGATCCGCATGCGGTGGAAGTCGTCTGTGAGCGATTGCGGTCCTCCGGGGTGCCGGCACACCTGCTTCGGGTCGAGGTCGGTTACCACAGCTATCAGATGGGCGAGATCCGTGAGCCGTTGCTGGCGGCGTTACGCGATATCCGTCCGCGCGACGCCGAGATCCCTCTGTACTCGACCGTGACAGGCCAGCGGGTGGCAGGTTCGGAGTTGGACGGCACCTACTGGTGGCGCAACGCCCGCGAACGCGTGCAATTCGGAACCGCCTTCGGTCACGTCCTTTCGCACGGGCTGCGGGCGGTGCTGGAGGTCGGACCGCACCCGGTCCTGGCATCGGCCATGGACGAGATCATGACTGAACGCGATACCGCAACCATTCGGCTCGCCTCCCTGCGCCGCGACCGGCCTCAGCGTCAGCACCTGTTGGAAAGCCTGGGAGCGTTGTATTGCGCGGGTGTGGCCCCGGACTGGCGTGCAGTGCATTCGGCTGCACGCGAACATCTGTGGCTACCCCGGTATCCGTGGCAGCGTGAATATCATTGGATCGAACCCGAGGAAACGCAGCGGGCGCGCGCTGATCCGGACCGCCTTCGATTGGAAGGCCGATCGGTGGCGGCGCCGGCACCGGTCACCGACATCGAACTGTCCTCGACCCACTTGCCGTATCTTCTCGATCACCGGATCGGGGATACGGTGGTCCTCCCAGGAACCGGATACCTCGAAGCGGCATTGGCGCTGTTCCCGCACGACGAACCGTGCTTCCTCGAGGACGTGATCTTCCATCGTCCGCTCACGCTCCGCGCCCCGACGATCACCACCCTTCGCCTCAGCTACGACCCCGACCAGCGGCGGGTGCGGATGCACAGCGTCGACACGACCGATACATCGGTATGGACGTTGCATACCGAATTACGCCGAGCCGACCCGATCCACCCCCGGATGCCTGCACCGATGACGCGCACACTCGCCGAGCTGACCCGGTCGCTACCGGCATTCGACCACGACGAACTCTATGTCACCCTGGCAGACAGCGGTCTGAACTACGGTCCAGCCTTTCGCGCGATCGATCAGTTGTGGCTGGATGCACAGACTTCGGAGGTCTTTGCGCGACTTCGACTCGACACAGTAGACCCGAGCAGGCATCGGCTCCATCCGGCAGTGTTCGACGCCGCACTGCATGCTTTTGTCGCGGGCGCACTGCTGACGGCCGGCCCCGGCCCGGCCGCGACCTATGTTCCGGCCGGTATCGAGGAAGTTCGCTTCTACCGCTCACCGGGCCGCAACCTGTGGGTGTATGGGAAGGGCCGGGCGTCATCGGGTGTGGACTGCGACATCACACTGGTCACCGATGGCGGTGAGATCGTTGCCGAACTGATCGGGGTGCATGCGCAAGCCTTGGCGGCGGACAAGGACGAAGCCGAACCCGATGAGGCCGATGACTTGTACTACGAACACCTCTGGCAGCCGGCATCTCTCGATCTCACCGGCGACGCAAGCGGAACCTGGATCATCGTGAATTCGACGCTCGGCTGGCAGGGGCTGATCCAGGCCCTGAGCGATCGAGGCGGTGAGGTTCGCCGAGTCGATCCGCGGCAGCCCGATTGGCTGGACACAATCGCCCATGAGCTAGAATTGCGATGCCGCGGAATACTTTTCATCGGGCAGCCCGATGTCGCACGTACCGAATCCGCCGGCACCGAGCCCTCGATTGCACCCGCGTGTGACGGTGTCGTCGATCCGCTGGGTCTGTTCCAGGCAATACTGGCCACCGGAAATACGGTGCCGCTCTACGTGATCACCCAACGTGCACAGAGTGTGTCCGATGATGACGCAACCACCGATCCGTTCGGCGCCGCGGTGTGGGGCCTGGGCCGGGTAGTCAATGCCGAATGGCCCGAATTCCGGTTCAGGCTCATCGACGTCGACTCCGATGCACCCACCGCGAGCCTGTCGTCGGTCGAGCTGTTAATCACCGAGATCACCTCCGCCGAGACCGACGAGGTGGCGCTGCGGGGTGATCAGCGCTACATACGCCGCTTCTCCCCGGCGGACGGCCGGTCCGCGCTACGTCGTGCCACCACTCGCACCGACCTGACGCCCGTCTTGCTGGTAACCCACGGCTCCGGCATAGAGAAAGTGGGCTTCGCCGGGACGACCCGCCGGGCGCCGGAGCCGCAGGAAGTAGAGATCGAAGTCGCCTATGCCGGTCTGAATTTCAAGGATGTACTCAAAGTGACAGGCCTGCTGTCCGGCGACGCACTCGAGGGCAGTTATTCACGAGAAATGCTCGGCATGGAGTGTTCGGGCACCATCGTGCGGGTAGGCGAGGAAGTCCGCGACCTTCACGTCGGTGACGAGGTATTCGCCCACGGCCGCGACCTGTTCAGATCCCACGCCACACTCGATGCGATCCGTGTGATGCGCAAGCCGGTGAAACTGTCGCTGGCACAGACCGCATCGTTGTTCCCGGTGGCTACCGCATACCAAACACTGGTGCGGCTCGCCGGAATACGACAGGGAGACCGGGTCCTGGTGCATTCGGCGGCCGGAGGTGTCGGGCTGGCAGCGGTTCGCATCGCGGTGAGGTTGGGCTGCGAGGTCTATGCGACCGCGGGTAACGAGGGCAAACGTCAGCTCCTGCTCGACGAGGGTGTGGCACACGTCGCCGACTCCAGATCGACGACATTCGCCGATGATATCCGCCGCTGGACCGGCGGCGAGGGTGTCGATGTCGTCCTGAACTCCTTGGCCGGGGAGATGTTCGGTAAGAGCCTGGAATTGTTGCGGCCCTTCGGCCGGTTCATCGAACTCGGAAAGACCGAGATCGCGGCCGGCCGGGCAGTGCGCATGGCGCCTTTCCTGCGTGGGCTGTCGTTTCACGCATTCGACTACGACGCGATGATGTCGCTGCGGCCCGAATTCATTCGGGAAATCATGGGCGAACTCGCTGATCTCTATGACAGCGGCGAGCTCGAGCCGCTGCCGGTCACCGAGGTGCCCGCCGCGCAGGTGGGCGACGCGTTCCGCATGATGGCTCGCGGAGAGCACATCGGCAAAGTCGTTGTCCGCGTAGGCCACGAGCCGGTGCCGGTGCCGGCCTCATCGATCCATGCCTCGCCGATCCATGCCGATGGGACCTATGTTCTCACAGGAGGGCTGGGCGGACTGGGCCTCGAGGTCGCCCAGTGGCTGGCACACCGCGGGGCGCGGCACCTCGTGCTCATCGGTCGTCGCGGCGTTGCCACGCCCGAGGCCGGGCAGGTCATCGCGAAACTGTCCGACCTCGGCGTCAAGGTTCGCATCGAACGGGCCGATGTGAGCCTGCGAGAACAGGTTTCGACTGTCCTGTCGCGCGTCCGCGCGCATATGCCGCCCATCCGAGGCGTCATACATATGGCAGCAAGTTTCGACGACGCCGACGTCGCCGAGATCGACGCCGAGCGGCTGATCGCGGCAAGCAGGGCCAAAGCGGACGGCGCCTGGAATCTGCATACCGAAACAGTGACCGACGATCTCGACATGTTCGTGCTGTTTTCCTCGGTCTCCGCCCAGACCGGGCCCATCCATTCCGTCGCGTACGTAACTGCCAACGAATTCCTCAACGGTTTGGCGCGCTATCGCCGAACCCGCGCACTGCCCGCGATCAGCGTGGGGTGGGGCATGGTCGAGGAGGTTGGCGTGGCGGTCAGCGGGGACGGCACCATCGCCGCGGTTCTCCGCGGTATCGGAAACGTCGGAATAACCCCCGCGCGCCTGCTGGGCGAGCTCGGAAACCTGCTGCACGCACAGCCAACCGAGGCATCGGTCGCCGGTATGGACTGGCATCGCTGGGCCACGGCAAATCCCAAGCTGGCCAAGTACTCTCGATTCCAGGAGCTGATCTCATCCTCCGCCCACAGCACCGACCCGAGCGGCTCGGTATCGCAGCGTCTGTACGAAGCATCCGGCCAAGCCAGGCTCGACCTCCTGGCCGAAAATCTGATACCGCTCCTGCATAAAGCCACGGGTCTGTCCGAAACGCAGCTCGAGAACCAGGACGCGGTCGATATCGATTCGCTGCTCGCGGTCGAGCTGAGAATTTCGATGCAAAATTCCCTCGGCGTCTCGGTCCCGGCAGTGAAAATGCAACGGAACCTTACTCTTTCGACCTTGTCGGCCCTACTTGTCGATGAACTGGAACGTACCCCGGCGGCCTCCGGCCCGATCCAGGACATCGCCACCCACGAGTTCACCTCCTCGGATGGACTTATCGTGTACGGGCAACTCAGCCTTCCCTCGGGTCCGGCACCTCACCCTGCTGTCGTGGTCTGCACGTCCGGGACGGGCGGAGCACTCGATGACAACGGGCGCCCCACTCGGACGAGTGAGCACGGTCCACTGGTCCGCGCCGGATTCGCGGTATTCACTGTCGATCACCGTGGTACGCCGGGCCATGGAACGGACTTCAGAGCACGGGCAGAACTGGGCGGCCGGGAGGTCGACGACGTCGTGGCGGCGGCACACTACCTGGCAGATCTTCCCGAGATCGACGGATCGCGAATCGGCATCCTGGGCACCAGCCGAGGAGCTTATTGCGCGCTCTCGGCGATGCTGCGCGCCCCGTCGCTCTGGCATCGCGGAGTACTACTCATGGGCTTCTACAACCCCACGATCCTGATCGACGCTGAACGTGCCCACCCAGGAACAATCCCAGCCCCGCATGCCGGGAAGGACCCGGGCGAAGTCCAAGAATACTTCGCACAGCCGCAACGTCGACCACTGGACGCCCTGGATTCGCTCGCGGCACCGGTACTACTCGTGCACGGCGAGGCGGACTCGGTGATCCCCATCAACGAAGCGGTCCAACTCGCAGACCGAGCACACGAATTGGGCCTGCCCGCGAATCTGATCACCGTGCCCGGGCTGGGCCACGACGACGAACATGCCGGCGAGCATTGGGCCGAACTATGGCCCGAGATCGCCCGATTCCTCGACTGATCGGCGGATGGCGTTGAACTTCTAGGGTGGTGGAAATACCAGAACGGCGGTCATCCCGAGCAGCGACCAGCCGACCGACTTGTGCCAACATTGGCACTGGGCGGGCACACCGAGGCCGAGTCCAGGCGCCGCTGCAGCGCCAGTATGTTGCAATGCCAGCTCGGCCAGGCTGTCGGCATTCCGGGCCGTTCCCCAGGCCGGCGGCATACCCACACTGAGTGTGGGGTTGTTGCTTCGATTGCGATCCGATCCAGTCCCATGCTGAAGGACCGCACATCCATGACGTGGCGCTGCCGGGAGATGTTGTCGCTACTGCTGCGCGTACGCCGACTACGTCAATGTCTACCCGAGCGTCGCCCGCGCCAAGTTGCGCTCCCTGGCTGAGGGGGCGGCGCTGGCGAGTTCGTGGCTGTAGCGTCGCCCAGCTGGGATCGTAGATACCCAGCTTGACACGACTTCGCCAGGCCACTGCCGGACGTTGCGGTCGCCTCACCGCCGAAGGAGTCTCGCGGATTCGCCGATCGGTCGTGCGTTCTCGAGTACGGAATCGCCGGCGAATTCGCCCTGGTCCACGCTGTCCAGGGGGATACAGCGTGCAACCTCTTCGACAAGTTGGCGCTGAACTTCAATCCGGTGGCGGCGATGGCGAGGCAAGTGACCGTCCAGGTCGAACAGTCGGTGCCCGCCGGAACGACCGACCCCGCCCAGGTTGATCTGCCCGGAGTCTTCGTGCCGCGAACCGTCGACCGGCCCCCAGAACAAGCGAATCGAGAGGCGGACCGTCACCGCCGCCTTGGAAGCTGTTGGGGGTGATTCAGGCGGTGCCCATGGGGTTCAGGATCGCGAGCTGCCACGAGCCGCTTGCCGCATCACGAACAACCACGTTCGTCGTCGTTCCGCTGGCAGCCGGAACTCCTACCGCAGGCGCGAACGTCAACGTCCAGTCGATCAACAACAACGCCGCATCCCCACTGACCAAGACATGGCGCGGGGTGTTGTGCAGGGTCGCCCCCGCCGCGATCATGCCGGCCAGGTTCTCACGGATC
>Ga0073928_10005292_pt1 | contig 18231 bp, 19 predicted proteins | sample PaiPotPPA55metaG_FD_76969 | JGI IMG/M metagenome (GOLD analysis project Ga0073928, IMG submission 76969) | Iron sulfur acid spring bacterial and archeal communities from Banff, Canada, to study Microbial Dark Matter (Phase II) - Paint Pots PPA... ... | reverse complement strand
GTATCGAGCAGCTTGCGGGGAAAGCCTGATTCATTGACTATCCAGAGCCCGCCGGACGCGCCGGTCGGGTCGGCGGTGGCGAACGCGATCCAGTTGTGAAGTGGCCGCACCTCGCCGGTTGTGAAATGAATCGAGCGCACGAGGTCGAGCTGGTTGCCGTCGACGTCGATCGCGCTCGTGCTGACCTGCATCTGATACGCGGTGCCGGGCTGAAGCAGCGTGTCGGGCGCCACGATCGCGCGACGGCTGTCGGTGGGATCGAGGCGCACGCTGAACGGAACCGACGGCGTGAAGGTGATCGCGCTCCGCAGGCTGCCGCCGTCCATGGCGTGTGTGAAGTTGACCATCAGGTAGTCGGCGGGATCGTTGCCTGTGCTCCCATCGGCTGGGGTCGATCCCACGAAGCTCGGAGGCGGCTCGGTGCTGAAGGACCAGTCATGCGTCAGCGCGTAAACGTTGCCCGCTGGGTCGCGATAGCCGGAATCGATCACGACCTGGTAGGTCGTCGACGGCGACAGGGTCGGGTGCTCGTAAACAAGGTCCCTTGGGCTCAGCCAGCGGACGGTGCCGCCCGTCGCCGGAACCAGGTGAACTCGGCTGGCCACCGAGGCCTCATCAACGTCATGGTCGAAGGTGATGTGGATGGGCGCTGCGGTCGATACGTCGCGGGCGCCGCGAAGGGGCGAGTAGTCGACGATCTGGGGCGGCGCGCCGCCGCACGCCAAGGCGCCCGCAAGAACGATCGCGCCCACCGCAAGAGCCCGCAGCCTCATGAAGTTGAGGCTACCCCGCCCAGACGGTTTAGTAGTGGGACTTGAGGCGCGCCCTCATTTCCTGGGCCAGCTGCTCGAGCCTCGAGGAGTCGACGAACAGGAGCGAGATGCTGGGCACCTGGTCGATGGCGGCCTCGATGCCGGCGATCGAAGGGTCCGCCGCGCCCAGGATGTCCTTCACCTTGCGGGCGCGGTTGCCGAGCGCGTCCTCGGCCATCGCCTGGAGCTCGGCGACGATGGCCGCCCAGTCGGGCTGCGGTCCAGCTGACGAAGGCGGAGTCGTGGGCGCGACGGGCGGCGCGGGCATCGCGGGCATGCTGGGCGGCGTCGGCGCCTCACGCGGGACGACCGGGTAGGTCGCTGTGGCCTGCTGCTGCGGCTGCATGACAGGGATCTGCGATGTCGCCGGCTCGACTGGCGGCGGCGGTGGTGGAGGCGGGGCCGCCTGCGGCGCTGCCCGGCCTGCTCGCTGCCCGGCCACGATCTCGTCGATGTCCAGTGGGGTGTGCGTGGAGGCGTCCGCGGACTTGATCTCGATCATCGCGTTGGGGTCTTCGCACAAGGCCAGGGCGCGATCCGGCTTGTCCGAGATGTCGCGCGACTCGCTCGTGTAGGCGCCCGCCAGCTCGCCCTCGGCCAGGATGATCACGCCCGTGCCGGCGGAGGCGCGGATCATGACGCTTCCGCTGAGCTTGCGGTCGTTGAGGAACTTGAGGAGCGCCTTCATGTCCACCCACGACGCGTAGAGCTCGGTGTACATCGGGCGCGAGACGGTGAGCTCGTACAGGCCGTCGATCAGCTCGGCCGAGAGGCCGACCACGTCGAGCACGCCGTGTCCGTTGGTCACGTCCTCGTTGAACTTCTGGAGAGCGGCCTTGCCGAGGACCAGGCCGCTGTGCTCGTCGCCCTCGTCGTACATGCACTCGAGCGCGGAGCCATCCCGAAAAAGGATCAGCCCAGACGCATCCTCGGTCAGGAGGCGCACGTAGCCGGTGTAGCCCTCCTTCTCCAGCGTGGTGATGAGGCGAGGAAAGTCCACGAACGAGGTCTTCAGCGAGTCATAGATCACCTGCCCCGCGGGTACGGGAATGGGCTCGCGACCATGCTTAGGCTGCGGTCTGTGCTTCACGCCTCGTCTCGGCTGGGGTGCTTCCACCTTCTTCTCCGGTACAGGATGATCGCGGGGCTCGCTGCCGGCATCCGCCTTTTCGGCCTTGGGTTGGTCGGACGCGGGCTCTGGAGCCGACTCGGCGGCCTGCACCAGCTCCGGGATCGCCCCCTTGACCGTCTCATCGGACGGCAGCTTAGCCTTTGGGTCAAATTCGAACTCGCCCTTGCTCCAGGTGAGGGCGCTGACGACGGCGTCGTCGCCGGCGACCCCGTCGCTCTGGGCGTGGAAGAGATGGCCGAACAGGAAGTAGAGCGAAGCCGACTTCCCATTGCCATTCCTCACCGTTAACGTGCCGGTGGACCGCTCTCCCTGAGCGGCCTCCAGCAGAGATTTCAGGCTGGTCTCGGCCAGCGTGCCCTGAGATTGCAAGGGTCCTCTCCTGAGTTCACCTTGAACTCGTTTTTTCGTCCGAGAAAGGAAGTTAGTATAGATATCGAGATCAAAATCGCGCGCCCGGAGCCTCCTGACACCCGCGACGCATCCCGCGTTCAGAGTGAAAAGGTCGAACAAGGAGCGGCACCTGTTCCGGCCAGGCCGCCCCCGGCACGGCTGCTGCTGATCCGCCACGGCGAATCCACCTGGAACGAGGTGCACCGCATCCAGGGGCAGCTCGACCCCCCGCTCTCGGCAAGGGGCCGCCGGCAGGCCGAGCTGCTGGCAAGGCGGCTGTCCAACCGGCGACCCGAGGCTATTTACGCAAGCGACCTGAAGCGCGCGATGGAGACCGCGGCGCCCATCGAAAGGGAGACTCGCCTGGAGGCGATGCCCATGCAGGAGCTTCGCGAGGTCTTTCTCGGCGAGTGGGAGGGTCTGAGCACCGAGGAGGTGACCGCCCGGTTCCCGGACGCCTGGGCGAAGTGGACCGTTGAGCCGAGCTGGGACCTGGTGCCCGACGGCGAAGGGGCCGAGGCGTTCGAAGGTCGGGTCGAAGCCGCTCTGCAGTCGGTGCTGCGTCGTCATCCGCACGGTGAGGCGATCGTGGTGACGCATGGCGGCGTGATCCAGGTCGCGCTGCACCAGGTCATGGGCAGACCCAGCCGGGGCCTTTTTCCGTTCCGCATCTCGAATGCATCGATCACGGTCATCGAGAAAAGGGAGGGCCGCATGGTCATAGCCGGCGTCAACGACGTCGGCCATCTCGACGATGCCGAGCGCCCCGGGTGAGTGGCCGGGGAGTCTCGCGTGAGCGGCCGATGAGTTCAGACGCGAGCGACTGGGACGCGGCTCAAGAGGCTCTGGCGTCGCCACCGCCGCTGCTCCAGAGCTGGGCGTGGGGCCAGGTCCAGGCCAACGCCGGCTGGGCGGTGGAGCGGGTCCGCCTGGAGGCTGCCATGGCGAGCGTTCAGACTCGCGGGCTCGGCCCGCTGCGTGAGGCATATGTCCCGCGCGGCCCGGTGCCCGCGAGCGCGGCCTCGGTGGAGCGCCTGGTCGCGTGGGCTCGAGAGCGCAAGATCGCCCACCTACGCATCGAGCCCGAGGCGCCGCCGGAGTTCGGTGAAGAGCTGAAAGCATTGGGGTTCTCGCCCGCCGCTCCGATCCAGCCTCAGCACACGTCCATCGTCCGGCTCCGGCCGCCCGACGAGCTCCTCAAGGGCTTCCGGCAAGGTCGCCGCTACAACATCCGAGCCGGGTTGCGGCGCGGCGTGGTCGTCGAGGAGGGCAAGGACGCTGCCGAGCTCGCGCGACAGTCGGCGGCGGTCGAGCGCCGCGAGTCCATCAGCCTGCCCGACCGCCGGTACTACGAGCTCCTGGTCGAGATGCTGCCGTGGTGCCGGACCTACGTGGCGCGCCACCCCGAGTCGCGGGAGCCGCTCGCCGCGGTGCTCGTGGCTCGCCACGCCGGGCGCGGGTACAGCCTGTTCGCCGGCCGCACAGGCGCCCACCCGGAGCTCATGGGCAACGACGCCGCCTGGTGGGCGGCGATGTCTTCGTGCGCCGAGGCGGGCTGCCAGGACTTCGACCTGTGGGGAACTCCGCCGCCCGGAGCCGGCCCGGACCATCCCTGGCACGGCCTCGGCTTCTTCAAATCCGAGTTCAACGGTGTGGAGGTCGCCTACGCGGGTGCCTGGGAGATCGAGCTGTCCCGGAGCGGATCTCGCCTGCTGGGTATCGAACGGTCGACCCGGCGGACGATTCGCAGGTTAAGGCGAAACATCTCCTAACAATCCTTCAAATAGGTTCGTATGATGGTGGGGGAAAGTCTGGGGAAATGTCTGAAAGCTCTCGCCAGGTGCTCGTTGTCGACGGCGACGCCTCAGCGCGTCGCGACGTCAGGACCGCCTGCGAGCAAGACGGCTATCAGGTCCTGGAGGCGGACAGCGCGGCTGAAGGGTTGCGCGTCCACTCGTCGGCGCACCCGAGCCTGATCATGCTCGAGGTCTCCCTGCCCGACGGCTCCGGCTTCGACATGTGCCGCGAGATCCGGCGCACCGACCCGGCGTCGCCCGTGATCATGATGAGCACCCGGTCGGACGAGATCGACGTCGTGGTCGCGCTCGAGATCGGCGCCGACGACTACGTGACGAAGCCCCTGCGCCTGCGCGAGCTGGCGGCCCGGGTGGCGGCTCACCTGCGGCGCTCGCGCATGGAATCCGCGGAGGCGATGCGGACGAGGCTCGAATTCCGCGACCTCGTCATCGACGTCAACGAGCGCCGGATCTACAAGTCGGCGCAGGAGGTCGAGCTGACGCACACCGAGTTCGACCTGCTGACGTTCCTCGCCAGCAATGCCGGCAAGGTGCTGAGCCGCGAGAAGATACTCAACTCCATCTGGGGCTACGAGTACCCCATCGAAACGAGGGTCATCGACGTGCACATCCGCAACCTGCGCCGGAAAATCGAGACGCAGCCCGCGCGTCCTTATTACATCCTGGCCGTTCCAGGCATCGGCTACCGCTTCACGAACGCCCGCCCCGTCTGAGCGCGCTTTGATCTCATCCCGATCGGGGGCCTGACCTGTAGGCTATCGTCGCAGTGAAGCTGACGAGCGTCCGGGTCAGGCGATTTCGCAACATCATCGACTCGACTTCAATCACGGTCCAGGGCGACGTCACGTGCCTCGTCGGCAAGAACGAGTCCGGCAAGACGGCGGTCCTGGAGGCCCTCTACCGCCTCAAGCCCATCTACCCTTCCGGCTTTCGCGACATCGACGACTACCCCCGGTGGATGCTGGCCGACCACCGCCGCAGCGGTGAAATCGAGAAGGCGTTCCCGATCGTGGCCACCTTCGAGTTCGAACCGGCGGACGTCGAGGCGATCGAAGCCGTCGGCGGCAAGGGCGTGGTCAAGGCCGCGGAGACGCTCATCGTGCAGAAGGACTATTCGAACAACGCCCACGTCGGCCTGCCGGACATCAACGAACGCGTGACCGTCGTGCGCCTCCTCGATTCCGCCAAGCTCCCCGACGGCCTGCGCTCGATCGTCGGCGAGCCGGCGACGGTGGCCGACCTGGCGACCCGGCTCGGCGAGATCGAGCACGCGGTGCCCAAGATCGACAAGCCCACCGAGCAGGCGGTCGCCAAGCTGCAGGACGCGATCAAGAGCCAGTTCCCCGAGGGTGTGGTGCAGGCGCTCGAGTCATTGATTCTCCAGCGCATGCCGAGCTTTCTCTACTTCAGCGAGTACAGCCAGCTGCAGGGCAAGGTCGACCTCGAGCACCTCTTCGATTCCAGCGAGCTCGACCCGAGCCAGCTCACCGCCCGGTCGCTCCTGCGCCTCGCGCACGCCGACAACGAGTCGATCCTCGCGCTCGACTACGAGGAGCGGCGGTCTGAGCTCGAGGCCGCGGCCAACCGCCTCACGCAGGAGGTGGCGCGCTACTGGACCCAGAGCTCCGAGCTCAAGGTCGACATCGACGTCGAGATGGCGCCGGGGGGCACGGGGCAGATCGCCAAGTACCTGCAGATCCGGGTCGAAGACCTGCGCCACGGCTTCAGCAACCGGTTCGACCAGCGCTCGTCGGGATTCCGCTGGTTCTTCTCCTTCCTGGCCGCGTTCCACGAGTTCGAGAAGCAGAAGGACCGGGTCGTCATCCTCCTCGACGAGCCCGCGCTGGAGCTGCATCCCCGCGCGCAGCGCGACTTCCTCCGGTTCATCAACGAGCGCCTCGCGCCGAAACATCAGGTTTTCTACACCACGCACTCGCCGTTCATGATCGAGGCGGACCACCTCGAGCGCGTGCGCATGGTCGAGGACAAGGGCCGAGGAGTCGGGGCGGTGGTCTCGGCCGACGTGCTTTCCGCCGAGCCCGACAGCTTCTTCCCCCTCCAGGCCGCCCTCGGCTACGACATCGCGCAATCGGTGTTCAGCCGGCCCGACAACCTGCTGGTCGAGGACACGTCGGACTACACCTATCTGATGGTGATCAGCGATCACCTCAAGCAGTTCGGTCGCGAGCACCTCAACGGCCGCTGGCAGATCCTTCCGGCGGGCGGCCTCGGCAACATTCCAGCCGTCGTGGCGCTCATCGGCCGCCAGATGGGTGTGACCGTGCTGGTCGAATCGAAGGGTGGAACCGAGAAGCTGGTCGAGCTGGCCAAGGCGGGCTTCCTCAAGACGAAGCGCCTGGTCGCGGTGGCCGAGGTCACCGGCGGGACCCGAGCCGACATCGAAGACCTCTTCGAGGTCGAGGACTACCTCGCGCTCTACAACCAGGCCTTCGGCAAGACGCTGCGCGTCGCCGACCTGCCTCCGGGAGAGCGGATCCTGGACCGGATCAAAGAGAAGGAGGGCGACTTCGACACGGGCCGCCCGGCCGACGCCCTGCTGCGGCTGCGGGACAAGCTGCTGCCGCCGCTGCGGCCAACTACGCGCGCGCGCTTCGAGGAGCTGTTCCGCCGCATCAACAAGACGCTCTAGAAATCGAGCCCTAGCTCGCGTAGTCCGTTCATCACGAAGTCACGTTCGCGAATTCGCGGGTGCGGCACCTGCAGACCGACCGTGGAGATGGTCTGCGCGTCAAAGAGCAGGATGTCCACGTCGATGACTCGCGGGCCCCATCTCCTGGTCGTGGTGCGCCCGCCCTCGCGCTCGACGGCCTTGGCGGCCCGCAGCAGCTGGCGGGCCGTACCCGGCCAGTCAACCTCGAGCACCTGGTTCAAGAAGCGCGGCTGCTCGAGCACGCCCCACGGCGCGGTCTCGATGACGCGACTTTGACGCACGATGCGTGCGCCATTTTGACGCAGCCTCCGCCGGGCGGCGCCAAGGTTGCGGTCGCGCCGTCCGAGGTTCGAGCCCAGGCCCAGGTATGCGATCGTCAATCTGAATGGCGCAACGCATTCTGAGGATCGCGCGCGATTCGGTCCGTGACCCTCGCCACACGCGTCATGAAGCGCACATCGTGCACGCGGACGATGTCGGCGCCCCGCATGATCGCCGCCGTCACGGTGGCGGCCGTGCCTTCGATCCGGTCTTGCACCGTGAGGTCGAGCAGCTTGCCGATGAAGGACTTGCGTGAAGTGCCGATGAGAATGGGCTGCCCCAGCTCGGTCAGCTCGTGGAGGCGGCGCATCACCTCCCAGTTGTGGCCGGCCGTCTTGCCGAACCCGATACCGGGGTCGATCCACACACGCTCGCGCTTCACCCCCGCCTTGACCGCCGCCTCTGTGGCCGCGGCGAGCACCCGCTTGATCTCCTCCATGAGATCGCCCTTGTAGTCGGTGCCGTCCTGGTTGTGCATCACCACGAGCCCGCAGCCATGGCGCGCGGCGAGGTCGGCGAGCTCGGGCGAGCGCTGCAGCGCCCACACATCGTTGAGGATGGTCGCGCCGGCGGCGACGGCGGCCTCCGCAACCTCCAGCTTGTGGGTGTCGATAGAAACCGGCAGGCCCGATTCGCGAGCCAGGCGGGCGATGACGCCCTCGGTGCGCCGGATCTCCTCGCCCGCCGTGATCGGTTCGTGGCCTGGGCGAGTCGACTGTCCTCCGACGTCGAGCATGTCGGCGCCCTCGCGCGCCATCAAGAAGCCCTGGGCCACGGCGGTCTCCAAATCGTCGATCCCGTCGCCGCTGAACGAATCGGGGCTCACGTTGACGATGCCCATGACATACGTGCGCGAGCCCCAATCGAACCGGTGGCCGCCGACCTCGGCGCTGTGCATGGGCCGATTATGCTGACACTCCGGTGAAGCTGGCTGAGTTGGTCGCGGGCGTGCCGGGCGCGGCGCTCGAAGGCGACGGTGAAACGGACGTCACCGGCATCGAGTACGACTCGAGGCGCGTGAAGCCGGGAGACCTGTTCGTCGCGGTGTCGGGCATACATGCCGACGGCCATGTTTTCCTGCGCGAGGCTCTGGCGGCGGGCGCGGCGGCTGTGGCGGTTCAGGCGGATGCGCAGGTGCCAGGCGGCGGACCGGTCGCGCGCCTGCCCTCAACCCGAAGCGGGCTGGCAGAGCTGGCTGCCGAGTTCTACGGCCGGCCATCGCGGCACATGAAGGTGGCGGGCATCACCGGCACCGATGGCAAGACAACCACGACCCACATGGCCGAGCATGTGCTCCAGGCCAGCGGAATCGTCGCCGGCGCGATGAGCACCGTCGCGTATACCGTCAGCGGCACCGAGACCGAGAACGTCAGCGGCCAGACCACGACGGAATCGCCCCAGGTGCAGGGGTGGCTGAGGCGCATGCTCGACGCCGGAGTGACGTGCGCCGTCATCGAAACCACCTCGCATGCACTGGTCCAGGAGCGCGTGGCCGCGTGCGACTTCGACGTCGCCGCCTTTACCACTGTCGGCCACGACCACCTTGACTACCACGCCACGTGGGAGGAGTACCTGGAGGCGAAGGCGCGCCTCATCGACCTCACCGCCGGCGCTGCCGACAAGGGAATCGAGAAGACCGCCGTGCTCAACCGCGACGACGCGAGCTACGAACGGCTTGCCGGCCGGCCGATCCCGCGCCGGTGGTCTTATGGATTCAGGAGCGGCGCCGACCTGCAGCCGCTAGAGGTGACCATGAGCGCCACCGGGTCGACCTTCCGGATGAAGACGCCGCTTGGCGAGACCTACGTGACCCTCCATGTTCCCGCGCGGTTCAACATCTACAACGCGCTCTGCGCCGCCGGGGTGTGCCTTGCGCTTGGCGTTCCGCTCGACGCGATCGGCACCGGTCTCGCGAGCTTCGAGGGTGTGCGCGGACGCCTCGAGCGAGTCGACCTGGGCCAGGACTTCAGCGTGTTCATCGACTTCGCCCACAGCGCAGGCGCGCTGGCGAGCGCGCTGGCCGAGGTGAGGCCCTTCACCAAGGGCAGGCTGATCGCGGTCTTCGGTTCGACGGCGCGCTCGGACCACGACCGGCCCGGCATGGGCCGCTCGGCGGCGCAGTTCTCGGACTTCTTCATCATCACGACCGACGATCCGCTCGGCGAGGACCCGGTCGAGATCGCTCGCGACGTGCAGTCGGGCGCGGAGGGCAAGGCGCCAGGGCGCGATTTCGAGGTGGTGATCGATCGCCGCGCCGCCATCCGCCGCGCGATCGACCTGGCCCGCCCGGGCGACACCCTCTTGCTCGCGGGCAAGGGTCACGAGCGATCGATGCAGATGGCGGGCGGTCCCGAGCCGTGGGACGAGCGGGCCGAGGCGGAGGCCGCGATCCGCGAAAAGCTCGCTGCCCTTTAGTCTCTCAACCCTCCCCCGACCATGCGCACGATCTCGACGACATCGCCATCCGCGAGGGTTGTTCGCTCGTAATCGTCGCGCTCGATGATCTCGCCGTTGTGCTCGACAGCGATCGAGCGTGGATCGACCCCGAGGCGCTCCAGGTAGGTGAGCAGCAGCGTCGGAGCATCCAGCTCGACCTGCTTGCCGTTGATGCGGACCTGCATCACTTGAACATGGTGATGGCGGCGTATCCGAACGCGCCCGTTGCGAGACATTGCCGCGCTCGTTCGGCATCGATGCCGCCGATGGCCAGGACAGGCAGTCGGACTGCGCGGACCAGGGCGGCGAGCGCGTCGATGCCCTGCGCTTCTTGATCGGGATGGCTGGGGCTCGGCCAGACCGGCCCGAAGATCACGAAATCCGCGCCCTCATCTTCGGCCGTGCGCGCGGCCCCAACCGAATGAACCGAGCGGCCGACGATGTGGTCGCCGAGGAGGCGGCGGGCCCCAGCAACGGGGATGTCACGCTCGGGCAGATTGACGCCGGCCGCACCGCACGCGAGGGCGATGTCACATCGAGCGCTCACCAGCACGGGGACATAGGAGATGGCGACCAGCTCGCGAACCTGCGCCTCGATTTCGCGCGCGCTCAGCGCTGGTGCACGGAGCTGCAGGATGGTGGCGCCTCGATCGATGGCTCGTCGGCCTTCCTCCGCGCCGGCCACGACGGCCATCGCCGCCTGGATCGCTAGCCGCGGGTTGGTTGCGAAATCCCCTCGGTCGGCGAGCTCGGGCTGGCCTGCGCGCGCCGCGGGATGCGGCCCGCCACGTACGCCTTGCGACCCGCCTCGACCCCTTCCTTGATCGCCTGGGCCATGAGCTCTGGGTCTTGCGCGAGAGCGATCGCGCTGTTCACGAGCACGGCGTCGGCGCCCAGCTCCATCGCCAGCGCGGCGTCCGACGGCGCGCCGATGCCGGCGTCGACGACGACGGGCACATTCGCCTCCTCGATGATGATGCGAATCTGCTCGAGGGTCTGCAGGCCCTGACCGGAGCCGATCGGAGAGCCAAGCGGCATCACCGTCACGGTGCCCGCCGCCTCCAGCTTCTTCGCCAGCACGGGGTCGGCGTTGATGTAGGGAAGTACCTTGAATCCCTCTGCGACCAGGATTCGCGCCGCCTTCAAGGTCTCCTCAGGGTCGGGAAACAGGTAGCGCGGGTCGGGTATGACCTCTAGCTTGACCCAGTCCGACAGACCCATCGAGCGGGCGAGGCGCGCGACGCGAATCGCCTCCTCCGCGGTGCGGCAGCCGGCCGTGTTGGGCAGGATCCGGTATCGCTTCCAGTCGACGAGGTCGAGGATGGTCTTCTGCTTCGGGTCATCGAGGTCGAGGCGGCGCAGGGCAACCGTCACGAGCTCGCACCCCGAGGCCTCGAGCGCCGCGAGCATCGCCTCGTCGCTTGCGTACTTGCCGGTGCCTACGAAAAGGCGCGAGCGCAGCTCGACGCCGGCGATGACGAGCGAGTCCTTGGCAGCGACCGTCTGCACGGTGACAGCTTACCGAGCATGGTTCGGGTGGTGACGGGCCCCCTCCGGCGCGGCGCTTTCTACCCCACGAAGTCTTCGACTTCGCGGGGACCCCTTGGATTGCGCGGCGCCACCTCCCCCCACGGTGGGGAGGCTAAGGCAGGTTTTGCTCCAGCAGCAGCGTCTTGTCCCTCGTGTACGTGAGGCGCTTGATCGCGTCCGGGACCGACATCCACACCATGCGGTCGACCTCGCCTCCGGCGCGGAAGCGGCCGCTGATGACGTGCATCACCCAGTAGCAGGCGACCTTGTTGCGTCCGCGGCGATCGACGTACGCGGTGCAGCCCAGGGGCCGCCCCAGCTCGCACTTGTACCCGGTCTCCTCACGAACCTCGCGAATCGCGCACTCCTCCGGTGTTTCGTCGGGGTCGACCTTGCCCTTGGGCAGAGTCCAGTCGTCGTAACCGGGGCGATGAACGACGACGATCTGAGTCTTGCCCGAGCCGTTCGAGCGGCACACGATGCCGCCCGCCGCTTTGATGACGACATTTACGTCCGCTACTTCGAGGATCTTCGTGGCCACGTTGCTCCTTAGTTTGCTGAAACGTGAGGTGCGTTTTGTTCTTTACAGTTGAATCAAGCGAGTGGCGGTCGACTTGACGGAGGGAGTTTAACCCGGGAGACGTCGGATCGCCAGCATTGTTTGCTGTATCAGAGCTGGCCCGCCAGACGAATCTGTCGCCGCAGCACGTAGCGACTCGCCAGGTTGATGATCAGGACCATGACCACGAGCACGAGCGCGGCGCCCCAGGCCTGCTCCTGCAGCGCGGGATATGGGAGCAGCGCGAACTTGTAGACGATGTGCGGGAGGGCCTCGAGCGGTTGAGTGGGGTTGGTGCTCAGAAACGGGTTGCCGAACGAGGTGAAGAGCAGCGGCGCGGTCTCGCCGGAGGCGCGCGCCACCGAGAGCAGGGCGCCCGTGATGACGCCAGGCGCCGCGGCCGGCAGGATGAGCTGCAGCGAGACGCGCCATCGAGGCAGCCCGAGGGCAAGCCCGGACTCGCGCAGGCCGCCGGGGATCAGGCGAACCGCGCTCTCGGTGGTGCGCACGACGATGGGCAGCATCAGCACCGCGAGCGCCAGCGAACCGGACAGGCCGGAGAAGTGATGGAAGGGCGCCACGAACAGCGCGTAGGCGAACAGGCCGACTGCGATCGATGGGGTACCGATCAACACATCACTGCCGAGGCGAGCCCAGTCAGCCCATCGGTTGCCGCTGTACTCGGCGAGGTAGATGCCACCGAGGACGCCTATCGGAACCGCGACCACAGAGGCGATGCCGACCAGGATCAAGGTGCCCACGATCGCATGCGCCACTCCCGACCCCGGAACGCCGACGGGGCGCTCTACGTTCGTGAAGAACTCGAGGTGGCTCACCGCCGGGAAGCCCCTGAAGATCGTGTAGGCGAGAACGAGACAGAGCGGGATCAGGGCTACGAGGGTGAGCAGGTAAGCCACGCCGATCGCGCCGCGGTTGGCGGAGAGGCGCAGGACGTTTCGGTTCATATCGCCGCTCTCGACGCGGTGGATCGGACGAGCACCATCGCGATGACGTTCACCGTCAGCGTGACCAGGATCAAGGCCAGGCCGAGCTCCACGAGCGCCGCCGGGTAAAGCACGCCGCTCGCCTCGGTGAACTCGTTCGCGATGACGCTCGCGAGCGTGTATGCCGGCGAAAAGATCGACGGCGGGATCTGGTAGTTGTTGCCGATGACCATGGTCACCGCGATCGTTTCGCCCAGCGCGCGGCCAAGGGCGAGGATGGTTGCGCCGAAGATCCCGGATCTGGCCGCGGGCAGGATCACGCGCCAGGTCGTCTCCCACCACGTGGCGCCGAGCGCGACCGCGTTCTCCTTCAGGCCACGCGGGACCGCCCTGATCACGTCGCGCGAGACCGCCGTGAGCGTAGGCAGGATCATCACCGCGAGCACGAGCGACGCCGTGAACAGGCTCCGCGGCGATGCCTCCGAGAGCCAGCCCACGAATCCGAACCGGTCGGAGATCGGCGCCTCGATATGGGCGAACGCCCACGGGCCCAGGACGTACAGGGCCCAGATGCCGTAGACGACGCTGGGGATCGCGGCCAGCAGCTCGATGGCGGTGCCGACCAGGCCCCGGATCGTTGTCTGGCCCTGCTCCGCCAGCACGAGGGCCGCGGCGACGCCGATCGGCAGCGCAAAGACCAGGGCGATGAGGCTCGTGGCGACCGTGCCGAAGATGCCCGGGAGGGCGCCGAACTCCTGCGTTACCGGGTTCCAGGTTCGGCTGGTCAGAAAGCCCAGGCCGAAGTGCGTAATCGCGGGCCACGCCTGCTGGAAGAGGATGAACACGATGAGCACGAGGGTCGCCGGCGCCGCGGCGGCGACGATTCCTGTCAGCAGGCGAAACCGATCAGGTATTGCCGGTGAAACCGGGGCGTGGACGGCTACCTTGACGTCGGTTGCGGTCGCCAAGGTGGGTTAGCCGGCCACCGGTTCGACGGCGCCCTTGCGGTCGAGCCGGTAACCGATGCCCCGCACGGTCACGATCTCGAACGGCGCCTGCCCGGCGAACTTCTCGCGAAGCCAGCGCACGTGCACGTCCACGGTCTTGCGGTCGCCAAAGAAGTCGTGGCCCCACACGTTCTCGAGCAGCACGTCCCTGGTGTGCACCCGGCCCGGGTGCGCCAGGAGGTACGACAGCAGGTCGAACTCGCGCGCGGTTACCCTGATGTCGGCGCCTCCCATGACCACTCGGCGCGCCGCCCGGTCGATGCTGAAGTCGCCGATCGAGTCACGCTCGGGAACGGCCTTCGGTTCGTTCGCTTCTGGCTGCGCCCTTCGCAAGACGGCGTTGACGCGCGCGAGCACCTCCCGGATGGAGAAGGGCTTGGTGACGTAGTCGTCAGCGCCCAGCTCAAGGCCGACGATCTTGTCGATCTCGGCGTCCTTGGCCGTGATCATGATGATCGGCACCCTGCTGCTCTTTCGAAGTGCGCGGCAGAAGTCGAAGCCGCTCATGCCGGGCAACATCAGGTCGAGCAAGATCAGGTCGGGTCGTGCGGTGCGCGCGGTGCGCAGCCCGGAAGCGCCGTCGCTGGCTTCCTGCACGGTGAAGCCGGCGGTGGAGAGGTTGTACTTGAGCATCTCCCGGATGCCCTCGTCGTCCTCGACGATGAGCACGCGGCCGGCGCTGCCGTTGTGCGCCACGCGCGTCATCCGAGCTCGACTACCTGGCCCGATTCCAGGAAGACGATGTCCTCGGCGACGTTGGTGACGCGGTCCGAGATCCGCTCCAGGTTGTGAGCGACGAGCAGGAGCGTGACCGCGCGGAGGGCGTCATCGCTGTCGGCCTTGCCGTTGCCCATCTCGTGGACCAAGTCCTCGAAAACGCGATGCCACAGGCGGTCGACCTCGTTGTCGCGGCTGGCCACCTCGCGTGCGCGCCCTTCATTCTCATCGATGAGGGCCTCGAGGATGTCGTGCACCTGACCGATCGCGAGCTCTCCCATGAGCCCGAACTCAGCCCGCAGCGGGTGGTCGGGCAGCGCGACCAGCGTTGTGGTCATGCGCGCGATGCGCACCGCGTAATCGCCCATGCGCTCGAGCTCGGTCGCGATGTACTGGATGCCCATGAGGTGGCGCAAGTCGCGCGCCACCGGCTGCTGCGTCGAGATGACCATGAACACCTGCTCGCGGATCTGGCGGAAGAGCTCGTTGAGGTACTGGTCCTGCGTACGCACCTTCTCGGCGGAGCTGCCGTCGCGGCGCCTCAGCGCATCGAGCGCCGCCTCGATCTGCGACTCGACCAGGGTGCCCATGCGCACCAACGACTCGCGCAGGCTCGCCAGCTCCTTTTCGAATGTCAGTCGCGGCACGCTATCCGAACCGTCCGGTGATGTAAGCCTCAGTCCGCTGGTCCTGCGGAGCGTTGAAGAGGTCGGCCGTGGGCGCGAACTCGATGAGCTCCCCGTAGCGGCCCTCGGTGTTCATGAGCATGAAGGCGGTGAAATCCGAGACCCGCGCCGCCTGCTGCATGTTGTGGGTTACGATCACGATCGTGAAGTCGACCGTGAGGGTCGCCATCAGGTCTTCGATCTTGAGCGTGGCGACAGGGTCGAGGGCCGAGCACGGCTCGTCCATCAGGATCACCTGCGGGCTGACCGCGATGCAGCGGGCGATCGCAAGGCGCTGCTGCTGGCCGCCGGACAGGGAAGCGGCCGGCTCGTTGAGTCGATCCTTCACCTCGTCCAACAGCGCGGCGCGTTCGAGGCTTTGCTCGACCGCCGCATTGATACGTTCCGCAGGCCAGCCGAGCAGCTTCGGCGCGAAGGCGATGTTGTCGCGAATCGACATCGGGAAGGGGCTGGCTCGCTGGAACACCATGCCCACCTTCTGGCGCAGCTCCAGGAGCTTGCGGGTGGTGACGACGTTGTCGCCGTCGAGCATCACGTCGCCCTCGGCGCGGGCACCCGGAACCAGGTCGTACATCCGGTTGAAGACGCGTAGCAGCGTGCTCTTGCCGCAACCGGACGGACCGATGACGGCCGTGATCTTTTTCTCGGGGATGTCGAAAACGACTTCCTTGAGGGCCCGCGCCTTCCCGTAATAGAAGGACAGGTTTTTGACCTCAAGCTTGGCCGGAGCGCCTCCAGGCAACGTGCGCAGCTCTGGCCTCCCTAATGTCGTCAACGGCTGGACGTAAGCCCTGCGGTCAGCCACCCGGCACTCAGGATAGGCCCGGGCAGGTTAAGGCGGCTTTATGGGGTCGTTAAGACTTGCCGCGGAAGCGCGATGAAGAAGACCTGCCCGCCCTCCCGGGCGGCCCCCGTCCAGATGTGGCCGCCCAGGATCTGCACCAGGTGCTTGGTGATCGCAAGTCCGAGGCCGAAGCCGCCTGATTCGCGGGGCCGTGCCCGGTCGACCTTGTAGAAGCGTTCGAAGACCCGGCTCCAGTGCTCCGGCGAGATGCCCGGACCGCGATCGCGCACGCTGATCACCACCTCTTCGGTGATCTCCGCGCGGATGTCGATTGCCGTTCCCGGCGGCGAGAACTTGGCGGCGTTGTCCAGCAAGTTGCCGATGGCTTGCGCCAGCTTTGCGCGGTCCGTCGCCACCTCCATGTCGGCGGGCACCTCTACGTTGACCGGGCGATCGATTCCCAGCCTGGCCACGCTGTCATCGATGAGCTCTCGCAGGTCGAACCGCGTGACTTCGACGGCCATCGCGCCTGTCTCGATGTCGCCCAGCTGGCGAAGGTTGTCGATGATCTTGCTTATCAGGTCCGCTTCCTTGACGAGGCGTTCGGCAAACCGTCTTCGGTCCTTCGGCATCGGGTCGCCAAGGAGGCTCTCGGCGGTGAGGCGCAGCGATGTGATCGGCGTCTTCAGCTCATGGACCAGGTTGGCCACGAACTCCTGACGGACCCTGGCCAGGTGGCGCAGCTCGGTGATGTCGGTGATGAAGAGGAGCGACTCGCCTTCGCGCCGGCCAGGGACTAGCTTGGTGAGTACCGCGCGGCGGTGATGGACGAGCTGGGCCTCCGACTCCGCCTGTCCCGCGCTTACGACCTCCAGCAGGCGCGATTCCAGCGTCACCTCCACCAGGCTTCCCGGCAGCCTCGACGCGTCGATGTCGAAGAACGCGCGCCCAGCCTCATTGGCGCCCATCACGCGGTCGTCGCCATCGAGCAGGAGGACGACAACCGGAGCCCGCTCCAGCAAGTCAGCAAACAAATCGTGTGCGTCTTCCGGAGGGTTTCGCGGCTCGATGGGCCTTCGCCGATCCCAGATCACGGCCGGAGTATAGGTGCGCTTTCGATGGGGAACTCACTCCACTACTTAAGGCCCGATTAACCCGCGCTTAAACGGCCATCCATAACGTGGGTCTCCTGTGGGATCTGTCAGCACTTGAGGAGGGTTTCGATGCGTTCTGTCCAAACAATCGGGGGGTCCATGCTCGCGGGAATGGCCGCGGTCATGCTCGCGGTCGCTTGTGGCCCCGCCAGCACCACGCCGACTACGGGCGACGTTGGCAGCGGAGCGCTAACCGGGGCCGGGTCTACCTTCGACAACCCGCTCTTCTCCAAAGCCTTTTTCGACTACACATCGCAGTACTCGCAGGTGACGGTCAACTACCAGGCGGTCGGGTCGGGGGCCGGTATCCAGCAGATCATCAAGAAGACGGTCGACTTCGGAGCCACGGACGTGCCGATGGCCGCAGCCGACATCACCTCGGCCGGGGGTCCGGACAGCGTGACCCAGATCCCGGTCACGCTTGGGGTGGTTTCCATCGCCTTCAACGTGCCGGGCGTCAACAACCTCAATCTCGACGCTGACACGCTCGCGGGCATCTTCCTCAACCACATCAAAAAGTGGAATGACCCGACAATCGCAGCATTGAACCCCGGTGTCACGCTGCCGAGCACGGCCATCACCGTTGCGCACCGCTCCGATGGCAGCGGCACCACGTACATCTTCACGGACTACCTCGCGAAGGTCTCGAGCGAGTGGAAGTCCTCTGTGGGAGTGGCCAAGTCGGTCAAGTGGCCGGCAGGCATTGGCGCCAGCGGCAACCAGGCTGTTGCCCAGGCCATCCTCACCACGCCAGGCTCCATCGGATATGTCGAGCTCGCGTACGCGGTTCAAACCAATATGCACCAGGCGTTGATAAAGAACGCCAACGGCAAGTTCGTCCAGCCGAGCGTGGTCGGAGCGACTGCCGCCGCAGCTCAGAACAGCAGCGTCAGCGCGACCAACTTCTCGATCGTCAACGAGCCCGGCGATACCACTTATCCGATCGCTGGCTTCAGCTGGGTCATCCTTTACACGACGTACAGCGACTCGGCCAAGGGCAAGGCCGTGGTCAATCTCTTCAAGTGGCTGGTCACGGACGGCCAGACGGAGGGCAAGGACCTTCAGTACGCGCCGCTGCCTTCGGCGGTGCAGCAGCTGGCTCTGACCAACCTGAAGCTGGTCAAGGCCGGAGGGGCGGCGGTCCTCAGCTAGTTCCACTTGGCGACAGCCAAGTTCACAACCAGATCAAGTTTCACGCGGCGATTATCTGACGATCGATGAAGTGATCGAGGGCGTGGTCGAAGCGCCGCCAGGCGGTGGCGATGGAGCTG
>Ga0073928_10005291_pt1 | contig 18238 bp, 16 predicted proteins | sample PaiPotPPA55metaG_FD_76969 | JGI IMG/M metagenome (GOLD analysis project Ga0073928, IMG submission 76969) | Iron sulfur acid spring bacterial and archeal communities from Banff, Canada, to study Microbial Dark Matter (Phase II) - Paint Pots PPA... ... | reverse complement strand
TGGTCTTACCGGGTGGAGCGAACATCAGCACGAGATAGTCCGCATTCGCATTCACCTCAAAGGTCGCCTGGGAAAGGCACAACGCCGCAGGCACGGTGTACTGCGTGATGAGCCTGACCCAGCGAGGCGAAGCAAATGCCATGCCGCCCCCGGTAGCGGTAGCGGCGTTAACGAATCCTGCGTACCTCGGTGAGCCATCCGCAGGATCAGCTCCGTGATGGCTCATGTTTGGAAGGACAGCACCGTTGCAGGTCGTCGCGGGATTGCAGGTCTGCCAAGCGTCGGTTTCGTGAGGGCCCTTGACAGAGAACACGGGAAGCAGGTCCGTCGCGCCGAGTGGTACGTCTGCCGACAGATACTGCGCGCCGCCGACATCCGCGTAGGCCTGGATAATCGTGTTACATGTCAGCGCAGGGGCAGCCGGGGCGTTATGCTCGGGAGGAGCGTTCGTTCGCGATGTGGCTCGGGCCGGAGCTTGTCGAACCAGCAGGGCAGCCGCCGCGCCGCACAGAGCTAACAACAACGCCAGGCTGAGTACCCTGCGGCTTGGGCTGTGCATGGGTGGATTCCTTTCTGGCGGTGACGTATAGCATAGGGAGAGGAATTTGCAAGCGGCAGGCGCGATTCCAGCGTTGCCGCCTAGATGTAGTCGAAGAGGGTCATAAAGCCGAAGTCCATGTGGAGCTGCTGGTGGCAATGGAAAAGCGTCAGGCCCGGATTGTCGGCGACGAAGTCGACGGAAGCTTCCTGGTAACCACCGAGCATCACGACATCCTTCAGGACTCCGGCGGTGGTCTTGCCTGCGATACCGGTCAGCTCAAAACTGTGGCGATGAAGGTGAATCGGATGGATATCGTCGCTCGCGTTGCGCATGCGAATGCGGTAGCGCTTGCCCTGGTGCAGGTGAAATGAAACGGGGAGCGTTTCGGCGGACATTTTATCCGTGAAGGGGAAAGCGGCGCCGTTGATGGTCCAGCGGTTGAAGCCGTCCGCGGCGGCGTTGTCTTTTGCAAAGGCCATCTCGAAGGTTTCGTCGGGCGGCGGGGCGGCGGTGCCGGGCTTGGCAAAGCGCGTGTAGTCCCAGCGAAAGGGCGGCGGCGCGAGCCACTGGGCTTTTCCGGAGCGGCCGGCGTACTCGACGACGATGCCCATGCCGTGGCGGCGATCGTCGTTGTCGAGATCGCCCATGATCCAGACGCCGGGATGATTCATCTCCACGATGGCGGAGACGCGTTCGGCGGTGCCGAGCCAAAGCACGGGAACGCGCGCGGGGTGCGGGACGGGATTGCCATCGAGCGCGACGACCTCGAACGAGTGGCCCGGCAAGGCCAGGCTGCGAATTTCCGTGGCGCTGCCATTCAGGACGTGGAACAAGACGCGCTCGCCCGGCTTCACGCGGAGCGGGTCGCCGTGGCCGAGCATGCGTCCGTTGATGGTGAAGGAGGCGTAGCCGACTTCGTATCCGTGCGGCATGCCTTTGGCGAGCGAGGCCTTCATGGCGGACTCGCCCGCCGCTTCGAGAACTTTGTCCGGCGCGGACGGAGAAAGAAAATCCATGGCCATGTCGCCGCCGCGGCTGAAGGTGGGCTCGAACTCCTTGAGGACGAGGAAAATTTCCTGGTCGTAGCGGCCGGGCTCGCGCCGTGGCGCGATGTATACCGGGCCGACCTGGCCGCTATATTGACCGACGGCGAGATTTGCGCCGGCGCGGTTGTGCGTGTGATAGAAGCGGAAGCCGGCGGGGCCGGGCGTGAGGACGATGCGCCGCTTGCCGTGCGCCGGAATGAACGGCGTGCCCTCCTCGGCGGCGCCGTCGACGTCGGCGGGCACCTTCTGGCCGTGCCAGTGGAGCTGCTCGGGCGCGTCAGTGTCGTTGAAGACGTCGACGGTGGCCTGGCGGCCCTCCGTGAAGCGAAGCAGGGGGCCGGGGAACTGGCCGTTGTACGTGACGGCAGAAACGATGCGCTTGGGCGCGATCTCGACGGCGGATGCTTTGATGTGCAGCGTGTAGTCCGCGGCGGCGGAGTCGTCCGGCGTGGGAGCGGAGACGCTGTGCGGCAGCGGCGGGATCGTCTGAGCGAAGCCATTTCGCGGGGAGAGCAGCGCCGCGCCAGCCGTCAGGCCCGCTGCCTTTAGAAAGCGGCGGCGCGATTCCTCAAAGCGCTGCATGGAATTCTCCTCAACTGTTGTCCGGGCCGCGGCGTGCGTCGAGCGACCATTTTCCACCGCCCGCCGAAATCAGGAAAAGCAGCGAGCAGAGCATGGCAAAGTCGGTGCGGGCGTCGCTGACCATGTACCAGAAGCCCTGGCCGACGTGGGAAAGCTCGGGGAATTTGGTGGTGACGAGCGCGGTCGTGATGACGATCAAAAGCGGGACCGCCGCGAGCCTGGTCCACAGCCCGAGCAAGATCAGGAAGCCACAGCCTATTTCAAAGGCGCCCACGAAGTGCGCGGTGAAATACGGATGGGGGAATCCAATGCGCGTGAAACGAAGCACGCCCAAATTGGGATCGGTGAACTTGAGAATGCCTTGCGTCGTGAAGACGAGCCCGACGGCGAGGCGGATCAGCAGGATGCTCGCCCGGCCCTGCGGCGGCCTGAAGAAGAATCGAAAGAGTGAGCTCATGTACCTTCACTCATCCTTGCCGGCGCGTCGGGTTGTGCCGGCGGCAGGAGAAGCGTACGATGCGCGCGAGAGAGGTTCAAGCCGGAATTCGCGCCACTGATTCTGGAGGCCGCTGATGACGATGCGCCGTTTCTTTTTGGTGATGCTGCTCGGAGCGCTGTGCCTGCCCGCATTCGCACAGGTGCAAAGAGAACGAAGGGCGGCCTCGCCGCGGCCGATTCCGCCCGCGGTGGTTGCGCAGCACGAACGGGTGCAGCGGCTCATCCCCGCACCGGCAAAACAGAAGCTGGCGCAACTTGTGCCGGGATTTCGCGCGGAAGTGATGAAGCTGCCGCCGCAGGCGGATTTCGGCAAAGTGGCGCTGGCCGACGTGAAAAGGAAGTTCCCCGGCTTGTCCAACCAGCAATACGACGTGCTGGTCTTCGAACTGATGCACCAGACGGTGGACAGCCTGAACGAGCAGAGCGAGACGCAGTCGCTCGAGCTGCAAATGACCATGGATCGCCGGAGCAAACTGATCGACACGCTGTCGAACGTGCTGAAGAAGATCAGCGACACCGGAGACAGCGTGGTGCAGAACTTGAAGTAGAAGCGCGGAAGCGCAGCGACCGATCCCCCCAGGCTCCCCTAACTGATCCCCCGAGCGCCACGAATCTCCCGGGCTCCACTCGCCGTAGACCCGGGAGCCCTTTATTCCGTGGCCTCGGGGGCCCCATCTTGGACACTGGGGGGCCCCGTTTAGTGCTCGTGCATGTGCTCGTGCTCCTCTGAATCTTCTGGCTTCATTTTCTTCATTTCATCGAGCTCCTGCGGGGTGAGCTGCGGCAGGTGGCGGATGAAAGTCACCAGGTGCCAGGTTTCCTCGGGGGTGTGCTCGCCGCCCCAGGCGGGCATGCCGGTGAAACGCACGCCATTTTGGATAATGTAGAAAAGCTCGCCGTCGGTCAATTCCTGTGTGTCGTGTTGGCGCATGTCCGGTGCCTGCGGATAGGAATTGCGGCCGATGTCGGTCGCGCCGCTGCCGTCGAGGCCGTGGCAGGTGGCGCAATGCTCGGTCCAATGCTCGCGGCCTTCCTTGAGGGCGTCCGGGGAATTGGCGGCGGGATTGGTCATGCGCTTGGCGGCGAAGGGCGTGGCCAGCGAGCGCGTGTGACGCATCAGGAAGATCTCGAGCGACCCAGGCGCTTCGCGCGCGCTGTAACCGTGGAAGAACATCTCCGCACCCATATAGAGGATAACGGCGAGGAGAAGCAGAGCGACCAGGACGATGAGGCGGGCCAAAGTTTTCATTGAACCTCCCTTACGATGCAAGGTTCGCAGGCGCAGATGCCTTGCCGTTTTCTAAGACGCTAGATGGGCGGGTCCTGCGGCGTAGCCGGACGGTCCTCGCGCGTGGCGCGGACGACGCCGGTCGCGTCGCTGTAAAAGTTGCGGTAGCTGTAATTGCCGGGGCGGGCGAGCAGCGTGTAGTTGTGCACGCGGCCGTCGGGGCCGGGTTCGGCGGGCGCATAGAGCAGGCGGTAGCCGCCGGTCTGCGCCCACTGCGCGGCGCGGCGCGCCTGCTCGCCGAGGGCTTCCAGAGTCGCCGGGAAATTGCCTTCGGTCGCGGCGTAGGAGGAAAGCGCGGTCTGGAGATCCGCCATCGCTTCGCGCGCGCGTTGTTCGGAATCGCGCGTCGAGGGATTGAAGAGCCGCGAAGGAAGCGCGAACCAGGCGATCGCCCACAGGCCGGCGATGACCACGGCCCAAAGAAAGAGGACCCGCGCGAGGCTGCGCTTTTTCGGGGGCGCGCCGGTTTCATCGGGAGGCGGGATGGTGAGATCGGCGCCGCAGTACGGGCAAAGCTCGCTTGCCTGGTTGATCGGCTGTTCGCACTCGCGGCAAACGTACATGTGAGGAGGCGTTTGGGACTGAAAGAGTTTCCTTTTCCCGGATGATTATGAGCAGGCGCGCGCTTCGAGGCAACCGGAAAAGGCCCGGCGAACTGCAACCGAACGGCGAATGCGGCGCGCGCTTTGATACACTGGCTGGCGGCGGAGTGCGGACGATGAGAAAGGCTTTTCTATTGTTGGCGGCATTGCTGGTGGCGCAGGCAGCGGCGGCGCAGGGATGGGTGCATTACCCGCTCAAGACCCGGCCGGACGAGTGGCCGTACAACCGCGGCTGGAACAAGCTGATCTACGACCCGCAATATGACGAGTTCCTGCTGTGGAGCGGGCATCAGGATTGCGACAACCTGTTTGTGAACACGTTTTACGCGTGGAAGCACGCGGATAACAGCTGGCACATCCGAACGTACAGCGGCTCGCGGTCTTTGCCGACGTTCACCGTGGAACGCGACGACGCCTGGGGGCGCGGCGAGCGATGGGTGCCCGTCTTTACGGCGTGGCAAGCGCCGTCCGCCCCGGGAACGTACACCGTAACGGCGCAGGCGGGCTCGAAGATGGCGAGCGCGACGATTCAGGTGGTGGCGTATCCCGGGCCGCCGGGAATCAACGTGGCCATCGCGCCGCCCAGCGGCGTAAAGGTGCAGGCGGGCCACAAGCAGCAATTTCGCGCGGTCGTCTGGGAGAGCGATGCCAAGCCGACCGATCCGTTCGTGAGCTGGGCGATCGTATCCGGCGGCGGGAAGATCGACGCGCGCACCGGGCTTTTCGATGCGGCCGGCGTCGCGGCGAATACGACGACGGTGATCGAAGCGTCGGCGGAGGCGGACCCGAAAGTGAAGGCGAAGGCGAGCGTCGAGATCACGGCGACGGCGACATCGGGCGAGCTGACGATTTCGCCGAGCGTCATCACGCTCTCGGTCTCCGGCAAGGAAGGGAACGGCGCCAACAACTGGATTCAACTGTATGCGCACGTCACGGGGGGCGGGACGGTCACCTGGACGGCGAGCGACGGAGGCACCGTGGAAACGGAGCTGCGCAACATGCAATGCTCCTACGCCAAAGGGCCGCCGGCGATTCGCGGGCGCAACGGCTCCGGTCTCGCCAGCCAATACCCGTGGACGGACGACGAGAATGGCGACGTGCGCGCGCCGGTTCCTTCGGTTTATCCGGGGGAGCGCCACCCCTATTGGCAGACCGCCTACGATACGAAGAGGCATCGCGTGTGGCAGACGGGCGGTGCGAAGGACGAGCAGGGATGCCAGCCGGGTGCTCACGGATATGTGACCGGGACGTGCAGCTACTACAACCCTCAGGATATCGACCTCTATTATTACGACGACGACTCCAAGACAAAGGAAATCGGGACCGGCTGGACGATGGTGTGCGCCTATACCGGCTATTCCGGCGGGCTGCGGTGCGGGCCGGAGAATCCCGGCTCACGCAAGGAAACGGGGATGGTGTACGACCCGGATGACGACCTGCTGGTGATGTACGGCGGAATGGTCGGCGGCGGAGGCGAGATAAACCAGGTCTGGACGTTCAATCCCAATGCGACGCCGTTGCAGAGCGGCTGGTCGCGGATGCGAACGAAATGCTCCGGCGCCGGCTGCGTTCCCTGCGGGCCCGGGTGCAGCGGGGCGCCGATTCGCGGCGGAACAAAAATCGTTTACGACACGGCGCATCACCGGGTGATTGCCTTCGGCGGGTATCATCCGCAAGCGATGGCGCACAACGACACGTGGGTGCTGCAAATCACGTCGAAGAACAGCGGCGCCTGGACGCAGATGAACGCGGATGGTGCCGCGAACGCGCCGCCGCCGGGAAAATATCCGGCGCTGGCTTTCGATGCGCGGCGCGGGCTGACTTATCTGCAGGAAGGCGGCACCGGCGACACCTGGAGCTACGACTATCCGGCGAACGCCTGGAAGAAGGCGATTGCGTGCACGGACGGCCCGCGGAATTGCCCGGTTCACCACAACCTCTTTGCGAAGCCGGTCGAAAACATGATGACCTGCGACGTGGATTCCCAGCACGATCTGCTGGCCTGCCGCACGGGCGACCCGGACGGCAAGGAAGAGATCAGCATGTGGTCGCTCACGCTGACAGGAAAGATTCCCCCCAGCGCAACGCCCAGCAAGTAAATCTGCACGTCTTCTCGATTGTTTTATGGCTTAACGGTAAGGGGCGCCGTCTTCGCGCCGTTGTACGTCGCTGTGATGTTGACGACGGTGGTCTGGTGCACGGAGAACGTCGTGACGGAAAAATTGGCGGACGATGCGCCGGCAAGGACGGTGACGCTCGCAGGCGGCTTGGCCACGCCGGGGTTGCTGCTGGAAAGCGCCACGGAGATTCCGCCGGCGGGCGCCGGGCCGCTCAGCGTGACGGTTCCGGTGGAGCCCTGGCCTCCTGTTACGGTGGTAGGAGACAAGGATAGAGATTTGAGCGCGGGTGGCGTCACGGTAAGCGTCGCCGTCTTGGCCGGGCCGCCGCTGACGGCGGAGATCGTGACGGGGGTGGAGCTCTTCACGGCAAAGGTGGTGATGGGGAAGACGGCGGTGTTCATGCCGGCGGGAACCGTGACGCTCGAGGGAACCGAGGCCACCGAGGAATCGCTCGACGACAGATCCACGGTGATGCCACCCGCATACGCGGGCCCCGTCAGCACGACCGTTCCATTCACGTTGTTGCCGCCGACGACCGTCTTCAGCGAGAGATTCAGGGCGGAGAGCGCCGGGAGAACCGTCACGGAAACCAGCGTCCTGGCTCCGTTGAGGGTGGCGGCAAAGGTCACCGGCGTGTTCGCGCCGACGGACTTGGTCTCAATCGTGAAAATCAAATAAAAAGCGCCCTGGGGCACGGTCACGTTCGCCGGCACCGGCGCGACCGCGGGATTGCTGCTGCTCATGGCCACCACGGTTCCGCCCGGAGGCGCGTTTGCGTCGAGAGCGACGGCGGCCGTGATCGGGCCGCCTCCAATCAGCGACGGAAATATGGTGAAGAGCCCTCCCAGCAGCGGGGAGTCCGAAAGCGTGTTGGACAGCGTGATCCCGCCGGTTGCGGAAATCACGACCGGCGTGTTCGAGGTCACGAGCGTGGTGGTGATGTTGAAATTGGCGCTGGTGGCGCCCTGCGGGACGGTGACGCTCGCCGGGACGGCCGCGACGCTGGGCCGGTTGCTGCTCAGATTCACGACCGTTCCGCCGGGGGGCGCGGGACTCGGCAGGACGACGGTGCCGGTCGAAGACGCAGGGCCGACCGGGTATTGCGGATTCAAAATCAGCGAAGCCTGCGGGTTCGGGCCGTTGAATGGCGGCAGGCCACCGGGAAAGGGAAGATAGAGAGGGTCGCCCAGGTTCAGGATCATCCATTTCAGCCACGCGGTATTGCGCAGGAAGGCGTCGCCGACGCTCGCGCCTTCGAGCAGATTCTGGAAGAAGCCGCCCGGATGCGCCATACCCTGAAGAAAGGGCTCGGCCATCGCGCCGCTGGTGACGGCGATGCCTTTTTTGATGGCGTTGGCCGACCAGTTTGGCCCCGAGCGCGGGTCGGCCGCGGCCAGGCTATCGAGATGAAAGCCAATCGCGCCGGTGTTCCACGTGAAAGCATCGTTGTAATGGTTCAGGCTGTACCATCCCGAATAGAGCGCGGCGTTGGGGCACATCGGAGCGGGGAGCGTGCCGAATTCCTGCTGATGGCTGTCCTCGGTGACGCTGAACCCCGCCTGGCCGGTAAAAACGGCGGCCTGATGAAGATCCCAGTCGCCGCTGCCATAGCCTGAATCGAGGACGCCGCCGATGGGTCCGTAGATGCGGTCGAGGCATGCCTGCCCGGCGAGGCCGTTTGCTTCCGCGGCCAGCGCCTTATCCACCAGCCCCATGGCAAGCGCGGCCGTCGCTCCATCGAGACGCCAAACCGAATAAATTCGCAGCGCGCCATGCTGTGCGCGGTAAGCGGAGAAAGAAACGAACGGCTCGTAGGAGTTGCCCTGATTCTCAGCCGCCGCAAAATAGGGATGGTTCTGGGCGGGATACGGAAAGGCGTCCGCGGTCGAATAGACGTCCCAGATATCGGCGATATAGCCGTCGACCGAATACTGCTTGCCGTTCTCGGCGAAGAGGCCAAACGGCCGGATGTAACTCAGCACGATATAGAGAATCTGATCCGGGCCGACCGTATCAAGGCAGCTCTGAATGGGCGCTTTTACCGACGAAAGCCACACGGACCAGGAAAGCGGAAACACCGTCTCGGGCGGAGTGATGGCGCACAGGTTGGCGCTGGGAATCCCGCGGGCGGCCAGATAGTGATTGGCCACGTTCACCGAATCCGGAACGGTCGGGTCGTAAACAACCAGCACGCGCGAGGCGAGGCTGACCGGGCTTTGGGTGGGATGAGGCTGGCGGTCCGCCGGATTGCTCAAATGTAGTGCGGGGTGAACTGCGCCGCCGGGAGCGAGCGCGGGCAACGACTGCGCGGAAACCGCTACCGGCGACAACGCAAATGCAAGAAGCGCGAGAAGAATCAAGCGCCGGCAGACTGGTCGTTCCGGAACCATCGCTGTCTCCCAAGAAACGGCGAAGTACTTTTCTAGAGGAGAATTCTGGCAGGCATTCAGGCTGCGTGCAAGAGTGAGTCAATTCTCCGCGCCTGTTTCTCTAACTATGCGTCGGTCTTCAAGATTCGGAAAGGATTGGCGATGCATTCGTTGACAACGCCTATGCGCGGCGGTACTCTGTAGTCGTTACTGGAGGGCAGACTCCTATGGCTCCGGTCCAAAAGGAAATTGTTCGCGTGCTAAAGGCAGCCCATAAGGATCTCTCCATGACCGAGCTTTTAGCCCAAGTGTCCGTGGGCACTGATATGGAAGTTCGGGCTGCTGTGCTGCCGATGATCTCTTCTGAACGCATAGAATTGAGACCTGATCGCAAATTGCGCCTCCGTACTGAATAAAAGGCTTGCGCGCTTCACAGTTTGTAGACCCACGACAGAGATTCATAGAGGAACGTCGCAGCGACGATTGTCGCACAGCTGCGCAGATAGACCGCGACCGAATCCTTTACTCAACGCATTTCCTCCGGCTAGCTGAGGTTACGCAGGTAGTGTCGGCAGACCGCGGCTACGTATTCCACAATCGCCTGACGCACTCCTTGAAAGTAGCCCAGCTTACACGGCGCCTCGCAGAGAAACTAAGCAGAGACCAAAAGCAGGAGGTAGAACGTTTGGGAGGCCTTGATCCCGATGCCGCCGAGGCTGCAGCTCTCGCCCACGATCTTGGACATCCGCCGTTTGGCCACATCGCTGAATACGAACTGGATTCTTTGACACGAAAGGCGGGTCTTAGAGACGGATTCAATGGAAATGCCCAATCTTTCCGTATTGTCACAAAACTGGCTGTCGGCGATCCTGTCGACCGAGACGATCCGAGCAGGCTGATTCGTGGTCTCAATCTTACGCGAGCAACCCTGGATGGAATCCTGAAATACCCTTGGATACATGGGTCCAATTCGCATGAACGCCGGAAATGGGGCGCGTACGAAACGGAGCGGGGGCAATTCAACTGGGTGCGAAAAGGCCAAAGAGCGAGATCGCTGAGAAAATGTGCTGTCGCGGAGCTAATGGATTGGTCGGATGACATCACGTATGCTGTTCACGACTTGGTTGATTTCTACCGTGCTGGTCAGATCCCGCTAGATCGCCTCGCGGACAAAAGAAACGCTTCGGAGCGCAAGTTGTTCTTCGATGGAGTGTTTGTGCGCCGCCCTAAACTGCTGCCACGCAAGGGGCAACTTGAAAGGGCGTTTCAAGGCATATTAGATTTTTTCCCGATTGACCGCCGATATGATGGATCACTTGCGCAACGCTCGGGACTGTGGCACTTCACGACTGTCCTTATCTCGGCCTTCGTAGAAGCGATCAGTGTAGCTCGCCCGAAAACCTGGTCGAACGGCTTGGTCGACATCAAATCCCGTGAAAAAGACGAAATCACGATCCTCAAAGAGCTGACTTGGCATTACGTTATCTTAAACCATGATCTTTCAACTGTTCAGCACGGCCAGCGGGAAGCGGTGCGAACGGTTTTTAAGACGATGCTGAATGCATCTGAGGACAAAAAGAAATGGAGTCTGTTTCCGCTGGAATATCAAGAAGAGCTGGGTCGGGTTAGGGCGAATTCTAGAGAAACGAAACGAACGGTGACCGATTTCGTGGCGGGCATGACAGATCGCGAGGTCAAGAGCTTCTATCACTCATTAAGGGGACGAGCGTAACTAATAGAGAGGCCGAGCGCGGGCGGAGAGGGAAAGGCTAGGTTCCGAGTTTTTTGGAAATTTTTCGGGCGGCTTCGCGAACCAGCTCGACAACTTTTGGCAGCGCGTCTTCGCCGGTCTGTTCGGTGGTGCCGCTGACGGCCACGGAAGCCTGCGCCTCGCCGAGGCTATTGAAGATGGGCACCCCGACGCAGCGAACGCCCAGGTTGTTTTCCTCGTCGTCGATGGCGTAGCCCTGCTTTTTCACTTTTTCGAGCTCGGCGAAAAACCGGGAAGCAACGGTGATGGTTTTGGGCGTGCGTTTGAGCATTCCGCGCTGGCGGAGCATCAGCTCCACATCTTCTTTGGGCAGGTAGGCGGCGATCGCTTTGCCGACGCTCGTGGCGTGAATGTCCATGTGACGCCCGATCCAGGTGTCCATCTTGATGAAGCCCGGCGCGTCCACTTTTTCGACGTAGACCGCCTGGCCGCGGTCCATGATGGCGAGGTGAGCCGTGAGGCCGCCGGTTTCGACGAGCCACTGGAGTATGGGGAGGGCCACTTCGCGGATCGTCAGCCCGCTCAGGACGGCGCGCTCGAGTTCCAGAACTCTCAGTCCCAGGCGATATTTTCCCGTTTCCGATTCGCGCAGCAAATAGCCGCGGCGCTCAAGAGAGCGAAGGAGATAGCTGGCGGTGCTTTTCGGAATGTGCTGGCGAATGCTGATCTGGGAATGGGTGAGGCCATCGGCGTGGTCGGCGAGGGATTCCAGAATGTCGAAGGCGCGGTCCACAGCGGGGGAGTGGGAGTCTTTGGCCACGAAGAAAGTATAACATAGTGTTCCATGTAATGAACAACCCTTTGACATATGGAACTGGGCGTGGTTCAATAGAAGGGTAGGTTGTTCATCATATTGAACAGTACGGCTCACGTCCCCGGCCCGGATAGGAGATCATCATGGAAGGATCCAGTCTTCGTAAGTTTCCCCGCACCTTGCTAGACCGCCCCGTCGAACTGCATACGCGCCGGGGCTCGATCCGCAGCAACGGAGTCCCGGGCAACCTCAGCTCCCATGGATTGTATGTGCACGGGCAGGACTTGCCGGACGGACTGCCGGTGCGCGTTCAGATCGACGCGGCGCGGCCATTCGAGGCTGATGGAGTCATCCGTCATCACGGGACCGCCGGCCTGGGAGTCGAGTTCACGCGTTTTCGGGCGGGCAGTCGCGAGCGGCTCGACGACCTGATCGAAGAGCTGACGCGAAAGGGTATGCCGGCAGCCTGAGAGCGCGGGCCTGCGACGCACCCTTAGCTTGGCTGCAGCTTGCGGTTTTATTCCCAGCGAATATTGAACGAGCGCGGAGTTGTGCCTGGCGGCACGGGCCTTAGGCCAGGGCTTGCTCCGCCTCCGCCACGGTCGGAAACGTGACGAAGAGAAGGTCGAGGCTGGAAATCTGCAAGAGGCCTCGCACCCGGTGGTTCAGCCCCACGAGCGCCAATTTCCGGTTCGACTTCTGGCAGGAAACGTAGGCCTGGACAAAAGCGCCGAGCGCGGACGAATCCACGTACGGCACCTCGCTCAGATCCAGAATGAGCGCCGGAGCGGAAGCGGCGCGCACCGCGTCCTGAAATACCGCCACAGTTTCCAGCGTCACCGGGCCACGCAAGCTCAGGACATTCTGGTTGCTGCGCGAACTCTCTTTTCTCTCGACGATCAGTTTTCCTTCCATGACGCCGGATTCTATCCGAAACGCGCCGCATGAGCAACGCACGAGCAAACTGTAGCGGCTACTTCACCGTAAAGCGCTCGAGCTGGCCGTCCTTGCCGGTGGCTTCGACCACGGTTCCATCCGGTAATTGCGCGCGCCAGAGCGGTGAGCCGCCCGCGGCGCCATGAGGAAGCGCCTGCAGCGAAACGCCGTTGCCCGCATCGGAGACGCCGCCGAGGAGCTTGCCATCGGCTCCCAGTACGAGATACATGGCGCGGTCGGCATACTGGATCTTCACGATCTCGCGGCCGTCGGCTGTTTTCGCGCGTGAATAGTGAGGCTGGGCCTGCGGCGCAACCGGCGCGCCGCCGCCCCGCGTGCGATTGACTTCTCCTTGTTCACGGTTCTGGAGGAAGGCCGCGATTTCGTTCGCCGCAATCGCGTAGTGGATGTTTTCCGGCTGCGCCGGTGGGGTGAAGGAGACTACTCCGATGATGTTGGCATTGTCGTCCAGCACGGGCCCGCCGGAGTTTCCCGGGTTCACCGAGGTTTGCAATTGAATCACGTCCGCCGCGACCGGCTGGACCACTTTGCCTTCCTGCATGTTTCCGCGAAAGTCGTGGCGGATCTGGCTGATTACTCCCGTGGTGTACGACCAGTCGTTGTCCTGGGGATGGCCGATGACGTGAATGTCCTGGCCGACGTCGAGTTTTGCGAAATTGCCCACGCGCAAACCGGCGGGAATCTGGCGCGGCTTTTCGCTGAATTCCAGCAGCGCGAGATCTTTGCCCGGGCTGCGGGCGATGACGACCGCCTGAAACGCCAGGTCCTTCTGCGGGACGGTCTGGTCCGGCGGCTTGAGAAAGACCAGAATCGGATTGCCGGAGTCCGCCGCGCCCTGAACCACATGCCATGCCGTCAGGATTTCACCCGTGCTCAGGATGGTGCCCGCACCTGAGGCGCCGGACTTGATTTCGCCGTTTTCGATCTCCTCAACGCCAAAGATATAGACCACCGCGGACACCGCCTGGTGATAGATGCGTGTGTCGCTGGGTCCGCGCCGGTGCGGCGGCTCGTGCCACTGCCCGGCCGAGGCCGAACCCAGGCGGAACGTCTGAAACGAGCGGATGGCCGCCTGCCAGTCGGCGTAGCTGGGCTCGCCCGATACATCGGGGGCGGCAACCGCCTCGAAGTTCATTTTGTCGAGCTCGGCGGGTGAAGGCAGAGTTGTGCTGGGCTGCTGCGCCGCAACCATAAACGCGGCCAAACACCCCAGGGCGACGGCACTGAGTATCTTTCGCGAATTCATCACATTTCCTCCCTAAGAATCAAGACAGCGGTACTGCTTTCGTCAAGCTAAGGTGCGGAAGCGCCTGCGCGCAGGAGCTTCTCAAGCTCGCGGGCCCGCGAGACTTCGCCGGCGAGCTTGTGCGCATTGATAGCGCGCTCGAGAACGTTATTGCTTTCCGGCGTCTCCTGCAAGGCTGCTTCAAATTCCGCCGCGGCCTCATGGAAAAGATGGTAGCGCTCGAAGGCGCAGCCGCGGCCGACGTGGCCGAAAAAAGCATCCGGGTTGCTGTTCCATTTCCCCAGCTCCTGCTGCAGCTCCGACTCTTCCGGCGAGGACAGCAAGAAGAAGCCGACATTTGTTTGGTTTCCCGCCTGGTCGGTAAGGGTCAGGACCAGCCGGTTGTCTTTGCCGCCGGCCGGAAGGGCGGAGAGCGCCCGCCGGAGAGCGTCGGAGTCGAGCGAGCCGGAATCGCCGGGGATTCCATCCTGTCTCCACACGAGGCCGTCGCTCTCTGACCGGCAGATCAAGCTGCTCTGGCGCGCGCACACGGCCAGTGAAATCTCGCCCAAACTCTTGCTTGCGGCCCAGCGCACGACGAGCCCCTGCGCCTTCACCGCGTTGTTCTCAAAAGGCCAGAGAATGAGCCCACCCGCGCCGCGCGGGATAGCACCTTCCTCGAACCCTGAATCGAGGTCCGATCGGGTTTTCGAGCCGCTCACCGCCGGCCAGGGCATCGGATACCATCCGTCCTTCTCGGTAAGCGACACCACCTCGCCGTCTTCCAGCCCCAGCTTGATCAAGCAGCCAGTACCGCATTGAACCTCTTCGCCGCTGTAGATCGAGCGGCCCTGGTCTTTGGCCTTGAGGGGGACACTCGTGGAGGTATGACTTCCCCGCCAAAATGCGGGTCCACTGAACTTGATCGTAGCGCGGACACGTCTGGCGTCGTGGGCAGTGGGCGCCTGGGCGCACACCCCCAGGGCTGACATTGCCAAAACCGCCGCCAGCCAACCCGAACGCTTCATGCCTCGTTCTCCCCTTCCTTTTTCTTCTGGAATACGATTTCGTGCCAGATGATGGCAGCCAAGCGGCGCCAGTGGCCCAGCCGATGCACACAATACTGCACGAGCACATGGAGAAGCAGAGCCGCCACCACCAGGATGAAATCATCCCACATCAGGCGCGTCACGTTAATCAGAACAACCGCGGCGAACACGACGACGCCGATGGCCAAGACCGTGAGCAGAATGTGAAGCCGCATCGCTGCCACGGGCCTGCCCGCACGCGTCTCATAACGAAAGCGGATCAGGGCCAGGATCAGGACGATAACGGAAGCGAAAAGGATATCGAACAGGGCGCGCCCGGACGTGGTGAGCTGGTAGAGCGGCGCGTGGGTGAGCGTATACGCGGCGCAGGCGTGGATCAGCACCCCGGCGTAGGGCGAGGGCTTTCCAGGGATAACAAAGACGTCGGGCATTCTGGAATGAGCCATTTCTCCGATCAGGACAATCTTTCCGCGGAGGCGGCCGTCCTGGTTGGCCAGATCGGCGGGGCCCAGGGCCCGGATGGCGTTGGACTGCAGGACATCAATCGGAGTGTAGTCCACAAGGAACTGGCCATAAGAAAAGCTGGAAACGGTTTTCAGTGAGACGCGGCCGACAAAGGGCTTTAGCCACCCCGGCGGGTCGGGCGTGGGGCCGCGATAGGCGTTCGCCAGCGCGGCGCTGATCGAAGGACTCGGCGGGCTGGTGTCCGGCGCGTCCTTACTCCGGAGCCACTCCGGCATCTGCCGGTGGTCGGGGCGGGGAATCACAACGTTCGCAGCCAGCGATTGATAGGCCTCCCCCAGCCACTGTTCCGGCGGCTGGTCAACGGTGCGCCAGATACCGAGAAAGACCGGGGCTTTCTGTTGCAGGCAAAAGTTGAAAAAGAGGGGGTCGCGTGGATCCACGTAGCCGGAGGATTCCGGCGAGAAATCCGCGTCAATGCCGATGGCCACCGGATCGTGCTTCTCGATTGCTTCGATCAGATCCCGAAGGGCGTCGCGGGATAGAAACTTGACCGTCTCGCCGCCCAGCTTGCGCGTGGCGGGCTCCAGGTCGCTGATGTCCACAACGGTGATAGGCAGATTGGCCGGCGCCCCGGCGGACTCCACCCGAAGCTGCAACATGCTGTAAGTAAATTCTTCTAGCTGTATGGCCAGGGGCCGTTTCTCGAGAGCGGCCATAACCAGCAGGACTATGGCGGTGATCAGCAAGCCCTGCCAGATGCCATTCAGGATGTGGCGCTTCGCCTCTGCCGCAACTCGAGGCGCGGAACCGGCTGCTTCCGGAGTTTCCGGGGCCGGTCGGGAGCCTCCTCCACGGCGTTTTCTCATTGGCAAGGCACTCACCGGGCGGCGAGACGCCCTGGCTTCTATCCTTTATTAGAACGACGGAAGTAATATTCCTTGCACCGGGAAATGTCAACCAGGCCGCGGCCCGGATGCGTCTCTCTATTGATATAAGGACGCGGTTTTACCCGTGCGATTCGCTGCGAGATTGCCCGTCCTATGTTTCTCCCGTTTCAACTTGCTTCCGGGTCCCTCTCGCCTTATCCTGTACCGTTTTTTGGATGAATGATTCGAACTTATAGCTAACTTTTTATGGTAGCGAGCCGGGCGTTGGCCACCCGAAGACGCAGCGGGGAGGCAGCTCAAGCGGATGGTGTTGACTGGGGGCAAGAGTTCGGGATCGCTTGCCATTCTATATGTTAGCTGGACGACCCTAGTATTTTCCGCAAGCGAACCGGGGTGCCTCTGCGCTCCGGAAGCGAAATCGGCGGTGCATCGCCCGTAGCCCTTCCGCGGCTTGGAAGGCGTTCTGAGGAGCCGGGCCGTGGAACCTGAGGGTCTGGAACGTTCGGTGGAGGCGGTGCAGGGTCCGCCGCTGATCGAGCCCGGTCACACCTACGCCTCGGTAACCGACAAAATCAGTTCCATCGTTTTGGGCCGGCGCACCCCGCGCGGCTGGTATCTCGGATTTGCCTTTGCCTTCCTCCTCCTCATGCTTTTCCTCTACGCGGTCGGCTATCTCCTTGTTGTGGGAGTGGGGATCTGGGGAGTCAACATTCCCGTGGGGTGGGGCTTTGCCATCGTCAACTTCGTTTGGTGGATTGGGATCGGGCACGCGGGCACGCTGATTTCCGCCATCCTTCTCCTGCTGCGTCAGGGCTGGCGAACCTCCATCAACCGTTTCGCCGAGGCCATGACGCTTTTCGCCGTAGCCTGCGCGGGAATGTTCCCCCTGCTGCACTTGGGCCGGCCGTGGCTGGCCTATTGGCTGTTCCCCTACCCGAACACGATGGGGACCTGGCCGCAGTTCCGGAGTCCGCTGGTGTGGGACGTGTTCGCGGTTTCGACTTACGCCACCGTGTCGCTGCTGTTCTGGTTCGTGGGACTGATCCCGGATCTGGCGACGCTGCGCGACCGGGCGCGCAACCGCGCCGCGCAGGTGGTGTATGGAGTGCTGGCGATGGGCTGGCGCGGCTCGGCGGTGCATTGGCACCGCTATGAGACGGCGTCGCTTTTGCTCGCCGGGCTGGCCACGCCGCTCGTGGTTTCCGTGCATACGGTGGTGAGTTTCGATTTTGCGGTGGCGGTAATTCCCGGTTGGCACAGCACGATTTTTCCGCCGTATTTCGTGGCCGGCGCCATCTACTCCGGCTTTGCCATGGTGATGACGCTCTCGATCCCCATCCGGAAGTTTTACAAGCTGGAGGATTTCATCACGCTGCGGCACCTGGACAACATGGCCAAGGTGATGCTGGCCACAGGCATGATCGTCGCCTACGGCTACATGATGGAGACTTTCATGGCCTTCTACAGCGCGCAAAATTTCGACAAGTACATGATCATGAACCGCATGACCGGACCTTACGCGGTGCCCTACTGGACTCTGATCTTGTGCAACATCGCGATCCCGCAGGCGCTGTGGTCGCGGCGGGTCCGCTCGAGCGTGCCCGCGCTGTTCGCGATTTCGATTGTCGTCAACATCGGTATGTGGCTGGAGCGCTTCATCATCGTGGTCACCAGCCTGCACCGCGATTTTTTGCCGTCCTCCTGGGGCATGTATTACCCCACGCGTTGGGACTGGGCCACGTATGTGGGCACGATCGGGCTGTTCCTCACGCTGCTCTTTTTGTTTCTCCGGTTCCTGCCCATGATTTCGATTTTCGAGTTGCGCGGAATGGTGCCGCCGGCCGGCGAGGAGAAAAAATAGGAGACTTTCCGGCGGCGATACTGCGGCCGGCTTGAGCAAAGATGGCGCAAATCTTCCATCGGAGCACGAACACGCTCTCGCGGGTGAGCATCTATGGCTCGGTGTTCATTCTCGCGGCGCTGAGCTACGCCCTCTACGGCGTCAGCAAGTCTTCCTACGTCACCGACGTGAACATGGCCCGCCCGCAGCCGGTGCCGTTCAGCCACAAGCATCACGTCGGCGA
>Ga0073928_10005290_pt1 | contig 18241 bp, 17 predicted proteins | sample PaiPotPPA55metaG_FD_76969 | JGI IMG/M metagenome (GOLD analysis project Ga0073928, IMG submission 76969) | Iron sulfur acid spring bacterial and archeal communities from Banff, Canada, to study Microbial Dark Matter (Phase II) - Paint Pots PPA... ... | reverse complement strand
TCCCACCCGCTCGAGCGATTGCCATCAATCCGCCGGCTATGCTCCTCTTATCGGCGAAGGTCAGCGCGTCGAACAACAGAAACGAAGGCGCCATGTGCAGCGGAGGCGGAAGCGGCGCAGCCTCGATCGTTGATCGCCGCCCCTGCCTATCAACAAAATAAAGCCGGTCGTAAAACCGTATCTTACCCTCGGCGCCCACCCGGCGATAAAAGTCGGAAAGGTTCGTGCAGCAGCCAAGCGTGACGTGCTGGCAATTGTCCACTTCACTGCCGTCGGGCAGCGTGTAGGAAGTGGCACGTCCGCCCAGGTGCGGACGTTTTTCCAGCAAGCGGACCCGGAGGCCCGCTTCAGCCAGCGCGACGGCGCAGGAAAGGCCCGCCAGTCCGCCGCCGATCACCAGAACGCTTTGCGAGGGCATCCTTCTTCCACCAACCCGTTATACCTGCCGCGAGCAGGTGTTGAACCTTTTCTGCGCTCGAAAGAGAAACGCGCGAAGGAAAGACATCGAATCCACATTCTTCGATGCGTGCGAGCAAAGTACTGTACGTGCGAATCAGCGCCCATAGCGTCGCGCGGCTATCGGAATCAACACGCTCGACCAAAGCCACGCCTTCCTCGTAGAAACGCCATGCGCGCGCCGTTTCAAATTCAAGCAGCTCTCGAAGCGGCGGTGTCAACGGTCCGCGCAGATCTTCGGCATGAATTCCGAAACGCTCGAGATCTTCTTGCGGGAGATAGACGCGCCCCATCTCAAAATCGCTGCGCACGTCGCGGATGATGTTGGTCAGCTGGAACGCCAGGCCCAATCGTTCTGCCAGATCAGGGGCCTTCGGATCGTTGAAGCCAAAAACATGCAGGCAGGTTAGTCCCACGGTTCCCGCAACGCGGTAACAATACTCCGACAGTTGATCGAACGTTGCGTACCTTGCGACCGTCAAATCCATTTCCGCACCCAAAACCAAATCATGGAAGTAGCGCGTTGGAATCTCGAAGCGCGTAATTGTATCGGCAAGAGCTGGAAGAATCGGGTGCGCCGACGTACACCCCATCACGGCCTCGTCCAGCAGGGCGCGCCAGCGAGCCAAACCTCGCCGTTTCGAATCGAAGTCGCCGGGCTCATCCGACACGTTGTCCACAAGCCTCATAAATGCATAGAGGGCGCATAGCGCATTGCGCTTTTCTTTGCGTAGGCCGAAGAACGCGAGATAGAAACTGCTGTGCGCAGCTCGCGCGATGCGGTTGCATTCCACATAGGATGCGCCGACCAAGCGGCTTTCCGCGGCCGAGGGGAGTCCCTCCTCGGCGTCCATGACCTCTACCACCTTAGCTGTTCCGGTCCGGCCTTCAGGGGCCATGGTCGCACCTGCGAACGCTCTTGCGCCTACCGCACGCGTAAGGAGCTTGAGTTTCTCCGCCTTGCCGAGTGACGGCCTGTGCGCCAGCGTGTTAAACCCTTGCTTCTCGATGGCGTCGAGGATCGCGAGTCCGCCGCGGCTGAAAAGCTCCAAGTCAATTCGAAGCGCGCCTTCGACGCGTCCGGTCAACGGCAAACCCGCATAGAACAAATCACGCGTTCGTGCAATTAGAGAACGCATCAACGCCACGTAACGTTGATCGAAACGCCGCGCCACGATCTCGTCATCCGTCAGTCCATGCTCCGCGAGCGCATCCAGAGGAATATAGATCCGGCGCTTTTCGAGATCGCGCGAAACATCCTGCCAGAAATTCGCGAGTTGCAGCGCCGTGCAAGTAAAATCCGACAGCCGTTGACGCTCCTCGTCCCGATAGCCACACAGATAAAGCACCAGCCGCCCGACGGGATTCGCCGAATAAACGCAGTAATCGATTACGTCGTCCCACGTCGGATACCGGTGCACCGTCTGGTCCTGGCGAAACGCGCGCAGCAAGTCGCCGAACGGTTCAATAGGAATGTCTTTCGCGCGAATTGTCTCGGCAAGAGCGATCAAGACAGGATGTGAAGGGCCGCTCTGCCCGAAATAAATAAATTTGAGTTCCTCTTCCCACGCATCAAGCAAGTCGAGCGCATGCGCCGGATCAGGCACTTCGTCTCCTAGATCGTCCGACCACCGGCAATACGCATACACGTTATAGAAATGCTGGCGCAACGCGCGAGGAAGCAACCACGACACGACGTTGAAGTTTTCGTAGTGATGCGTCGCGAGCCAGCGCGTGTAGCGCTGTGCTTCGCCGATGGCGCAACCTGCCGGAGGCAGATTACGCGCAATTTCCAACTCAGGTGTGGCCAGCATGGAACCTTGCCGAGGCAATGCCGAGCGCCGTTCAAACTCGCTTCCGGTCGATCGGATACCCGCGATCCTATTTCTTGCAGCTCACGTCAGCTCTGCACTGTAAAATTAAAACAACGAAGGAAAATCAAACTCAAGGGATGACGGCCGTCTTTAGTTCGCCGTGGCGATTTTTCATGTGCTCAAACACATTCGGCAACTCGCACAGAGGAACTTCCCCGGTAATGAAATCACTCGACCGTATCTCGCCTCGCGCAATGGTGTCTAGCGCCTCGCGAATGAACCGCGGAGTGTGATGGAACGTCGATTTAATCGTGATCTCCGAGTAATGCAACGCCGCCGGATCCACTTGCACCTGCGTTCCGCGCGGGCAACCTCCAAACAGATTCACAGTCCCGCCCTTGCGGACCATTTGAAGTGCCCATTGCCAGGTTGTCGGGGAGCCGACAGCTTCGATCACCGTATCGGCGCCGCCGCCGCGCTCGGTCAGCTGCCGGACCAGGCTCACAGGGTTATCGATTTCCGAAACGTCGAAGGCCGCAACCGCACCCAGCCGCTCGGCGGCGAGCGTTTGGCTCTTGCGCTTGCCAAGCGCGATTACGCGCACGCCCCGGCCAGAAAGAACGCGGATGAATTTTAATCCGATCGGCCCGCAGCCGACCACCACCACGGTCTCTCCCGTCTGAATTCCCGTCTCATGGATTCCGCGCAGCACGCAAGCCAGCGGTTCGGCCATCGCCGCGTCGACAAACGAAACTTCCTTAGGTATTTCGAGCATGTTCTGTTGAACGATTCGTCCAGGGATGCGGATAAATTCCGCGTAAGCGCCGTTGTTGAAGAGCAGATCTTCGCAGAGGTTGGGTTGCCCCTTGCGACAATAGAGACACACGTTGCAGGGTGCGGAGTTCGACGGCACGACGCGCATGCCTTTTCGGACTCCTCCGTTCACCGCGCTGCCCTTCATTTCGACAATGCCCGCAAGTTCGTGACCAAAGAGCGCTGGCGGCTGAATCATTCGCGCGTGAAACCCAGCCTTCCAAACTTTCAAGTCCGTACCGCAAGTGAGCGCCACTTCCACGCGCACCAGGACGTCGTCGTCCGCGAGCGACGGAATGTCGACGCGCTCGATCTTCATGTCTTCCCGGCCGTACAGCACGGCCGCGGTCATGTGCCCGTTTATGGTTTCCACCCTCATCCGTGTGTTATTACCACCTTCAAAGTATTATCCGCTGGTCGGGCGGCTAATTCCAATCCTTCTGCGATACGTTCCAGCGGAAAGCGGTTCGATACGAGTTCCTTCACTGGCAGGCGGCGCTCGAAAACCAGCGCGGCCGACTCGTCCTGATCTTCTACCGACGCACTATAGCTGCCGAGAATCTCTTTTTCCTCGACCCCTACGGCCGCGGCTGGAAACTCAAGCTGCATCACGGGGTCATTATGTGCAAACAGTAACACGCGTCCGCCCGGCCGTGCGAGTGCCAGGGCTTCCGGGACTAATGACGGGGTGGGCACTGCCACCAGAACGGCATCCGCTCCGCGCCCGCCGGTCCGGCTCCGCATTTCTTCCCGCAGATTCACGGCCGCTGGATCGAACGATTCTTTCGCCCCGAATCGAACGCTGGCAGCACGCCGCCCTGCCATCGGGTCGCTCGTGAAAACCTCGCCGCCCTCATACTTAGCAAGCAGCATCAGCAGCACGCCAATCGGTCCTTGTCCTACCACTAGAGCCGTTTCGCCCTTCGCAACGCGCGCTTTCCGCACCGCCTTCAGGCACGTATTTACTGGCTCCACAAAAGTTGCCTCTTCGAAGGTCACGTCGGGCGGCAACGCGATCATGCCGCGCTCGACGATCCATGGCATTGCCCGCACATACTCCGCAAATCCGCCTCCGTTCGGGTCGAAGCCCGCCGTCAAGCCCACTTTTTTGTAACCGGCACACTGCGAAAACAGTTTCCGCTCGCAGTAGAAGCATGCGCCGCACGGAATGTGATGGAAACTCACAACGCGGTCGCCCTGCTTAAATTTCTTTACACCCCGCCCTACTTTTACGACGGTGCCTGCTAGTTCGTGCCCGAGAATTTGCGGCGGGGCGATAAAGCCGTGATGAATTTTCTTGATGTCCGTCCCGCAGATGCCGCAAGCCGCCACGCGGAACAAAAGCTCGCCCTCGCCAATCTCCGGGATCGGCACCGACTCAACCACGACGCGCCCTTTGCCGCGGTACACGCCTGCGCGCATCTTCCCTGTCTGCTTGGCGTGCGATTCGTGCGCTCCGATTTGTGCTGCCTGGCTCATCGCGCAGCGGCCGTCACTTTCGCCCCCACCACATCGACCCTCTTCCCAAGCGTCACAACGTAACGATCCAGGAATTCAGCGAGGGACTCGGCGGCATACCGGCTGTGTTTTCCTAATCGCATCAAGCCGGGGATTGATTGCGGGCGTCGCGCCACTTCCTTCAACACGCGCGGCAGACTCACCTTCCCATCGTCCGTAGTCACCTTCCCGAAATCGAGCGGCAGATTTTCGTCAACTTCATCACTCACCGTGCGAATCGCCACCGGCGCAATGCCAAACGCCAAAGACTCGCCCATCACCTCGAAGGTTTCCATTTCAACGGCGTCAAACCGCGATCCCAGTCGCCGCTTCTCTTCCGGCGTCGAAACCACGTGATTCACCGTGCAAAACCGCTCCACTGGCATCGCGCCGCACTCCGTCGCCAAATTAACCAGTGCCTCGCTGCTCGCCAGTGTTTGATTTTCCATGTCGGCTCTTTGCTCATCTGGAAAAACGTTCCGCGCTACTAGCGTCTGGCCGATTCGATATTCCGGCTTCAACGCGCCGGCAAAGCCCGATGAGATACAACAATCGATCGAATCGTACTCGCCCCAGATTACCTTCGAGGACTCGACCCCTGCGTGCTTCGAGCCGATCCCAGTCAGAATCACTCCCACTTCAGCCGACCCTACCTTCGCGAAATAACCCTCGGTCGCGCCCCATTCTCGCCGTTGAAACTTACGCATCTCCCGCCACGGAGCGAATTCATTTTCAAGCGCGAATGTAACAAGTATTTTCACGGATCCTATGCTGCCGCAGCCTGCGCCAGCTTCTTGCTCGCCGCGCGGCCTCGAATGTAACCATTTTCGTCGTACCATTGAACTGCACGCGCCAGCGCCGCCTCTACCGGGCTCGGTTTGTAGCCCAATTCCCGCTCTGCCTTGTCGCTAGCCACAAACATCCGGTGCCGCGACATCTTGACTCCATCCACGGGAATCTGCGGCTCGCGCCCCGTCAAGCGCGAGAACCACTCATCCGCGTACCCGGCTGCCAAGGCAACCGTGTGAGGCAAGCGCATCCGCGGCGAACGACGTCCAGTAATCGCCGATAGCGCATCGAGAATTTGTTTCAGCGTCATATTGTGACCGCCGAGAATATAGCGCTCGCCGACGCGCCCTTTCTCCGCAGCCAACAGGTGTCCCGCCGCTACATCTTCCACCGCCGCCACATTCAAACCTGTATCTACGTACGCGGGCATTCGTCCGTTCACAAAATCCAAAATGATTCGTCCCGTCGGCGTGGGCTTCCAATCGCCCGGCCCCACCGGCGCCGTCGGATTCACGATTACCACCGGCAATCCTGCGGCCGCAGCTTTCACCGCTTCCTGCTCGGCGAGAAATTTTGAACGCTTGTAGTGCCCGATCATTTCATCGAGGGTCGCGCGCGTTTCCTCATTCGGCAGCTCGCCTTCGCGCTGAACGGCGATCGTGGCCACCGTGCTCGTATAAACAAACTTCTCGACGTCCGCCCGGCCCGCAGCCTGGAGCAGATGCCGCGTCCCTTCCACATTGTTTTGGTAGATCTCATCGATCACAGGCGTCCAGAAGCGGTAATCCGCGGCCACGTGAAACACTCGCCGCACATCGTGCAAAGCCCGGTCCAGAGAAGCCATGTCGCGCAAGTCGCCTTCCGCTCGCTCAGCCGGCAAACCTTCGATCATTCTGCAATCGCTAGATCGGCGGATGAGAACTCGGACGGCATGTCCTGCGCTAACAAGTTGACGGGCGACATGGCTCCCCACGAATCCCGTGGCGCCCGTTACAAGCGTGGTCATAAAATACGGAATACCTCTTCCTGCTGTTGTGCGGCGGGCGCAACCGGAATGGCTCGTGATTTTTCATTGGCGTGAACATTGCCATTACCGTTTCCATGCCCACTGCCATTCGAATGTCCGCTTCCGTGGCCGTTTGATTTGCCATTCGACTCATCTAACAGGCCGCCCATCTTTCCCGACAGCGTCCAGCTCAGCATCTTCCAAGTGTCGCCCAGTTTCTTATTTCCACCGAGTACCGCAGAGGCCTCATAGCCCACGTGCACCATGCAATCCTGGCACCGAGGATCGCGGCCGCGCCCGTATTGTTCCCACGGTGTCTTCTCGATGAGTTCCTTAAACGTCTCGTGGTGCGCGTCCGTCATCAAGTAGCAGGGACCCTTCCAGCCCCGCGGGTTGTAAGTGGGCATCCCCCACGCTGTGCACATCAGTTCGCGTTCGCCACGCAAGTATTCCATGTAGATCGGTGAAGTCACGATGTTGTATCGCTCGAGCAATCGGCTGGCGCGCTGGAACTTTTCCCGTATTTCCTCGCGCGACATGAAAATTTCCTTCGTCATCACCGCCGCATACGAGTAGGCCGGCGAAATCATGTGCCCGTCGACGCCCAGCGTCTGCAAATACGCGTACAGTTCCGCAATCTCCTCGATGTCGGTTTCTTTGTAGATCGTCGTGTTCGATGTCACCAGGAATCCCGCCGCCTTCGCCGCCTTGATTCCTTCAATCGCTTCGCGGAACACTCCGTCGCGCTCCACGCATATATCGTGCGTCTTCTCGAGCCCGTCCAAGTGGACGCTGAAAAAGAAGCGCGAAGTCGGCTTGAAGTTCTTCAGTTGCTTGCGGATGAACATACCGTTCGTGCAAAGGTAAATATGTTTCTTCCGTCCAAGAATTTCGCTGGTCAACCGCCCGATCTCGGGATAAATCATCGGCTCGCCGCCGCAAATCGAAACGATCGGCGCTCCGCACTCATCGACGGCCGCCAGGCATTGCTCGACGGTGAGCATTTCATCAATCGTCGTCTTGTATTCCCGGATACGGCCGCAGCCCGTGCACGTCAGGTTACAGGCGTGCAGCGGCTCAAGCATCATAGTGAGCGGGAATTTTTTCGCACCGCTCATGCTCTTGCGGGCAAGGTAACCCGTCATGCTGGCGGTCATGCTAAGAGGAACCCTCATCCATTACCCCCTGTCATTGGTCCTGCCATCGTTTAGATGCGGCAACTCTTCTGCGGGAATCTGCAGCGAGAAGGATTTACGCCGCCCTTTACGAACATTGTCGTACCGGGCCAGCGCGTAAAGCGGGAAAGAATTGCGATACAGATGATATTTCAAATAAAACACGCACGGGAAGCCGGTGCCCGTAAACTGGTCCTCGTCCCATGTGCCGTCGGGATTCTGATGTTCCAACAGCCACGCAACCGCACGTTCGACGGCCGGATCGTCCGCCCCCGCTACCGCGAGAAGTCCAATTATTCCCCAAGCCGTCTGCGAAGGCGTGCTCTTGCCTTTTCCTTTATGCGACGTGTCGTAGTAACTCAGGATCGATTCGCCGTAACCGCCGTCCGGATTCTGCACTGCGCGCAGCCACTTCGCCGCTCGCTGGCAATCAGGCTGCTTTGACAGCCCCAGCGTTTCCAGCGCGCGCAATACGCCGCTGGTTCCGTATACGTAATTGACGCCCCACCGCCCGAACCACGATCCATCTTCTGTTTGATCCTGCCGCAGAAATTCCTGCCCGCGCTGGACCGCCGAATGCGATGCTCCCCAGCCCATCTGCCCAAGGCACTCGATCACGCGCGCCGTGACGTCTGCAGTCGAAGGATCGAGCATTGCGTTGTGGTCGGCAAACGGAATGTGATTCAGGAATTGCAGATTGTTCTCATGGTCAAATGCTCCCCAACCGCCGTCGCTGTTCTGCATGCTGACTAGCCACGCCAGCCCGCGCCGAATCGCGCTGCGCAGTCGCGTTGCTTCCGGATCAGCTACGCGCCCAAGCGCCATCAGTACGAATGCCGTGTCGTCCACATCCGGATAATAATCGTTCTGGAATTCGAACGCCCAGCCGCCGGGCGCCGAATTCGGATTCTTCACTTGCCAATCGCCAGGGCCCAGAATCTGGTTATCGAGGAGCCAGCGCTCTGCCGCAATCAATGATGGATGCGTCGCGTCGAGTCCAGCTTCTTCGAGCGACACCATCGCGATTGCCGTATCCCACACCGGAGAAATACACGGCTGCACGCGAATCGTGTCGCCTTCCTCGATTTCGTAGCGCTCGAGAAACCGAATTTCCCGCGACACCAGCGGGTCTGTAGTATCCCCGCCTTCCGCCAGCAACGCGTATATTGAATTCATCATTGCTGGATAGATTGTCCCCAGACCTTCGCTCCGCTCCAAGCGCTCTATCATCCACTTTCGCGCCCGCGCCGCCGCGGCCTTCCGGAAGGGCTTCCAGGGCATTCGCTCGTGGATCTTGATCGCGCGATCGAGAAGCAGAAACAAATTCTTCCACGACACCACGCGCTTGTCCCATTTGAAAGAAACCGGCTTCGAGCCGGGAACCTTGAATAATTCTTCAACCGTAACACCGTCGGGCAACTTCCAATTCGGCTTTTGCGCGTAGATAATCGTCAGCGGAATTACGATGCCGCGGGTCCACGACGACATTTCGTAGAGATTGACAGCCAGCCAGGTCGGCAGCAGCATCAACTCCGGCGGAATCGACGGTACGATGCTCCAATCGACCGCCCCCGTCATCGCTAGGTAAAATCGCGTATAAGAATTCGTTACTTCGAGTCCGCCGAGCTCGTGGATCTTTTCTTTGGCTCTCATGAGATGCGGTTCGGAGGCCGAGTCACCCGCAAGACGCAACGCCACATACGCTTTCACTGTTGAGTTAATCTCCGAGGGGCCATCCGGGAAAATGTTCCAGCCGCCGTCAGCGAGCTGTCGCGCGCGAATATAGTTCGCCAGCTTGGCGGTTTTCTCCGATTCCAGTTCCCCCAGCACGTGCAAATAAAGAATGTAGTCGGACTCGAGCGTAGTATCCGCTTCGAGCTCGCCCCACCAGTAGCCGTCGCGAGTCTGCGCAGCCAGCATCCAGTTCGTGCACCGGGTTATGGCCTGCCCCACGAGCGATTCGACACTTCGCCCAGGCGCAACCGCTGTTCCATGTTGGCTTCGCTCTACGCGCAGTTTGAGTTCAGGTGTCATCAATTGCTCTGGCATATCTTCGTCATTGACGCCTCGGTCGGATACACCGAAGTTTCCAAGGGCGACCTATCTCTAAACCCCAGTGACTCGCCCCGAGCGGTTGGAATACAGGCTGGGCCGCCTTGCCCCTGTCCCCGTGGCAAGCGCCCGTCGAACAACGGTGCCCTCAATCGTCTTCTGTAAACCCTAAATTCCCTCCGGACGGCGGTCAAAACTAATCCGCTACCGGACAAAGATTGGCCAATTCAAAAGGCGTACACCATTCCAATCTTCAACAATCTTGGGAGTTTTGTCTAACATTCTTATTATCTTCGGGTTTCCACGTACGGTCAACCAAAAAACGCCCCATTTGTCCTACTCGCCCATAAACATGGCCTGTAGCCCTAAGTGAGATGCTTTCCGGCGCCCAAACGCCGCATTACAAATCTTTGGAGCCCCTCGGGCAGCCGCCTTCCCAAAGGCTGCAAGAAACTTACGCTTCCCCCCCGCGCCGCTTTCCTGGCTCTCGACCCATGTGCGGGCGAACGGCGGACGAAAGCATCGGCAACCCGCAAGGCCGACCGAGCCGAGGCCTTGAAGTCGTCTCGCCGAGAGTCGAGCACGATTAAGTATAGGTCCGGCTTCCAGAGCTTAGTAAGGCTATCGCTCTCGACGATCACATTTCCCGCTTTCGATAGCTTCGTGGCCAAGAGCGCCAGCGCATCCGTTACCCGCCCCTCCTTCGACTGGACCCAAAGTGCCCGTTCCGCGCCGGCAACCAGAAAACGCGATGTATCCGATTCACCGGAACGATCCTTCTCCTCGCGAATCGCGAACGTGTGCCGGTTCGGCGCACATTTGCACCTCGATCCGCGCACCGGGCACCCTCCGTCCGTGTACGGCGTGATCTTCACCGCCGTCCAACGCGCACGCGGGAAGGCTCGAATCAAATCCACCACCAGCGAAGTCTTGCCCACCTTTCGGCATTGGCCTCCCACAACCACAAGTCCGCCTCCAAAAGAAGGTTTTTTGCGCCGCTGCTTCATTTTCGGTTTTTTTCCTGTTCGAGCTTGCGAACCCTCTCCGCCAGTTCCGGCAGGCGAGCCACACGTGCATGCTGCTCTTTGAATCGTTCGAGGGGACGCACCGGCGTTCCCCACATAATCTGCCCCGCTCGAACCGTCTTCCCCGGCAGCACTCCTCCCTGTCCGCCGACGATAGCCCCATCCTCAATCGTGCAGTGTTCGGCAAGTCCAGCCTGCCCGCCGAGCATCACTCTCTCTCCAATCGTGCAGCTACCGGAAATTCCCGTTTGCGACGCGATCACCGAATGCGCGCCGATCCTCACGTTGTGGCCAACTTGCACCAGGTTATCGATCTTCACATCGTCGCCAATAACGGTCGCATCTAGCGAACCGCGGTCAATCGTCGTGTTGCATCCGATCTCTACGTCGTCGCCGATTTGGACGCTTCCGATTTGCGGAAATTTCCAGTTCCGGCCCTCGCCGAAAACATAGCCAAATCCGTCGCCGCCAATTACCGCGCCCGAGTGAATCTCCACGCGCCGCCCCAACCGCGCTCCAGGATAGAGCGTGACCCTCGGATGCAGTCGGCATTGATCCCCGATCCGCGCTCCGTATCCCACGTAACAAAATGCCTCGATGATCGACCCAGCCCCAATCTCCACATCCTCTTCAATCACAGCGCAAGGTCCAACGAAAACTCCAATCCCGATACGTGCCCCGGGCGAAACAATCGCCGTCGGATGCAGTCCTCCGGTCGGCGCTGCCGCCCCAATAATCAACGCCGCCGCCTTTGTAAATGCAAGCTTCGGTTCATCGACCTCAAGAATGTTCTTCCCGGCTATTCGCGTGCCGGTTTGCGCTAGGACGCACCGCGCCGCGGAGGTTTCCGCCCGTGCAACATTCCTCGGCGCGTCCACGTAGATCAAATCCTCGGGACGAGCATCCCTCGGCCCCGCCACTCCGGAAATCGCGGCCTGCGCGTCTCCTTCCAGTTTGGCTCCCAAATATTCCGCCAGTTCGCCCGCAGTACGTTTCATAATCGCCTCGTCTCAGAAGCTCCGCGTAGTTATCAAAATGGATAAATTGCCTTCTCCCCCGCGGGACGCGTCTTCCACCGCTTATGCACCCACAGCCACTGGTCCGGATGCGCCCTCACGTACGCTTCGATTACTTGCGTAAACCGCGCCGTGTTCTCCACAACATCCGCCTCTTCATCCTCGGAACGCGCCAATGCCACCGCTGGCTCGAATCGCAACCGATACTTTCGCAGCGCGTCGTCCCACGAAAGAAAACCCGGCAGCACAGCCGCGTCCGTGCGTAATGCAATTCGCGCGAGGCCCGAAGTCGTCGAAGCCAATACTCCGAAAAAAGGCACGAACACGCCTTCCTCGGTCGAACTATTGTGGTCCGACAAAATCCCCACCGTACCGCCGTCTCCCAGCACTTTCAAAATTGCCCGCGCCGACCGGTTCTTCTCAATGGGACGATTCCCAGAAAGGCAGCGATAGCCATTAATCAATGCGTCCACGCGCCGGTTCGCAATCGGCCGCACCAGAAAGTGCAACGGATGCCCGTAAAGCGCATGCGCAAATGGGGCCAGTTCCCAGGCGCTCATGTGCCCCGTCAAAAATAGAACGCCCTTGCCCTTCTTCTGGGCGGCGTCGAAGTATTCCTCGCCGTCAAGAACAACGATGCGTTCGATTTTCTCCCGCGTGTACCGCGGAAACTGCGAGAACTCCCCCGCCATCCAGCCGATCTGCTCAATCATTCGGCGCGCCGCATGCTTACGTTGCGCTTCGCTCCACTCGGGAAACGCAAGCCGCAGATTAAACATCGCCGCCCGCCGCAACGGGCTCCGTACCGCGTAAGCAGCCGCGGCAAAGATAGCACCCACAAATCGCGCCACAGGGCGCGGCAGCAACCCCAAGGCCTTAATCCCCAACCATGCCGTCGCGTACTCAATCCATTCGCGCATCGCCGAGCATTATGCGTGACCCGCGCGCGAACGCGCCAGCCCTGCTTCTAGGAATGCATTCCGCAAGTCCACTAATCAGACTCATCGGTCACAAAACAATAATGCTGTGTTGCCAACCACAAGGCCCACCGATAAACTTCCCAGTAGTCCTATATGAAATTGCTCATGAGGGTTGGATTTGTATTAGCGTCGATTGCCGCATGGGCGCCTTTGACGCACGCCCAACGGGACGCTGTTGGTGTGCGGGCTCCGCTCACGGTGGAACAGGTCGTCCGAAGTTTGGAGCAAAGGACCAGAGAGCGCACAGAAGCGCTTCGCCATTTCGAAGGCATTCGCATCTACCGTCTGCAGTATCGCGGCATCCTCGGCGATCGCGACGCCGAGATGGTCGTCAAAATTACCTATCAGCGGCCATCCACAAAAGACTTCGTCGTAATTTCACAGACCGGTTCCAAGTTTGTCATCGATCGCATTTTCAAGAAACTTCAGGAAGCCGAGCGAGAGGCGCTTCGCCCGGAAAATCAGGAACCCACCACTTTAAACACTTTGAACTACACTTTCGCGCTCGTCGGATATGAAGACACCCCGGACAACGCGAGATACATCCTCTCCGTTCTTCCTAAGTCCAAAAATAAGTTCCTATATCAGGGGAAAATCTGGGTAGACGCCAAGGATTTTGCTATCGTTCGGATCCAGGCAGAGCCGGCCAAAAGCCCCTCTTTCTGGGTCAAGAAGAGCATGATCGAGCACGAATACGAGAAGGTTGACAATTTCTGGCTTCCCGCTCGCAGCCGCACGGAGACCGAGGTCCGCCTCAATGGACACGCAGTTCTCTCCATCGAATACAAGGACTACCAAATCAAAGAAGAGGACCCGCCCCCTGGGTCAGGACACACAGAACCAATGAACTAACTCTAGGGATCTCAAAAATCAGGGGCGTGAAAGAATCCCACTGTGTGGCGATCCGAACCCACATGTCGTATTGGCGGACGCAGGTTGAACGCTCCATTTTTACTTCCGTTTTCCTCTCCTGTAACATCACCTCGTGAAACCCTTGGAGTTGCTTGGTCAGGCGCTTTCTCGAGACGGTTCCGTCCTGAAGCTGATCCGCCGCAGCGACGAGTTCATCATCCTCGCCAATGGCAAGCCCCTTATGTCGAGCCGCATGCACGGTTCGGAGGAGGCGCTGGCGACGCTCGCCTGCCGAAAGGCGCTCGCGATCGAGCAGCCTAGTGTGCTCATAGGCGGGCTCGGTATGGGTTTCACGCTGCGCGCGACGCTCGATCTCCTCCCGCCGGACGCAACCGTTATCGTAGCCGAGTTGGTGCCCGCAGTGGTCGAGTGGAATCGCGGCCCACTCGCAGCCCTCGCCGGACAGCCGCTGTCGGATCCGCGCGTGCAGATCGAGATCGACGATGTCGCCGTTACATTCGCTTCATGCCCCGCCCAGTTCGATGCCGTACTGCTTGACGTCGACAATGGCCCCAGCGCCTTTGCCTCCTCGAACAATGCCGGGCTTTATGACGACCGCGGAATCGCTGCCGCCTACGCGGCTCTCAAGATGGACGGCGTCCTCGCCGTCTGGTCAGCCCGAGAGGATCGGAAATTCGAGCAACGCTTACGCCATGGGAGGTTCGCTGTCGAAGTCGAGCAAGTGCGCGGTCGCCAGCAAAAGGGCGGTCCCCGCCACACAATCTTTCTCGGTCACAAGACTGCCGGAAGGTGAGAATGCCTGGACGAGGCAGACTCCCGATAGGCGTTTGGGAAATGAAAAAGGTCGGCGGATGATCGGCAAACCAAGAGCAGCCGCGAAAAAGAAATCCAAACGTTATTGCGCGGCTACGCAGTCAACGCCACAAAAGCGAGTTTGACTCGGGGGAGCAACAGGTAAACCAGCATCCAAACGGCCGTCGTTGTCACAAGCAAATGACAAACGACCGACGGGACAGCCGGAATCACCGCATATCCCCTGAAAGCAAAAAGGCTGAGAATCGTGCATCCAATTCCCAAGGCAATGGACGCGATGGATACGATTCGCGCCCATTCGCGCAGTTCCAATACGCCAATCGTCAGACAGACGGCAACGCCAGCGAGAACCAGCAGTGAAAATCCTCCCGCCATTCCCATTCCAGCGATTGCCACGGAGACCGGATCTCCCGCATCTCGTCCTGTCATTCCCATGACGGCAACGAAAAAGAAAGCGACAGAGCCCAACGCCAGGACCGCCGATCCAAAGAAAGTCAAAACGGCAATGATTGTGACGCCAGTAGGGCGTTTCACGCTCTTACCTCACAGTTCGCACCACGCACGAAGCAGAGTCACACCGCTCCTGTGGAATCAGAGGAAGCGGTGTGACCGATCGGCTCTCTAGCCCGGCGAAACGCCTTCCTTAATCGTGATCTGGATGGCCGTGCCGCCAGTTCCAGTAATCCTTCTGATGTTTGCTATTCTGTTTGTCGTAAGAACGATAGTTCTCGTGCCGTTCTGTTAGATAGCCTCGGTAGGCGTGGTCTTCGCGGTCATCCCAGTTGTGGTAGTCGTGGTGTCTCGAATCGTAGACTCGGACCTGAACGTTGCCGTCCTGCGGTGTTGCAGCGCCCACGACGGATCCGCTTGCCGCAAGGGCAGCCGTCACGAATAGCGCGCTTAAGTATCGATGAGCTCGGTGCATATAGGGTAGTCCTCCAAGCAGCGATTCCTGGATTCCGATTTTGAAATCAAGGTAGCTTGGACTATGTGCTTGGCGCAGGTGCAAAGATGTTCTGTATAGCACACCTAGTCAGAGAGAATTTCATGGACCAGTTTGAGCAAATCGATTGGTTCATCTCTCATTTGCACGCGGACCTGTTAGAACAGAGCTAACCGCTAGCCAATAGGCTCGGTGTCTGATCAACGTGGCCAGGTAAAAGGAGAGATGCCATGTGCCTCTTTCTACAACACGATATCCTTCGACGAATCGCACCCGCCAACCAAAATTGATTGAGGCGCCGGAATCCACCGGGAATGCTAGACTCACCCGCCGTGGCCTCTTCTGCATCAGCAGAATTCAAATCAAGCACCGGCGCGCTCGTCGCAGCCGCCATCGGCGTTCTCGTATGCCTGTTCAGCCACCTCGGCGCGATGGGTTTCGTCGGCCCCGACGAGCCGCGTTACGCTTGGATCGCTCGCAACATGGCCGCCACCGGGGACTGGATCACGCCGCGCCTCTACGGCCGGCCATGGTTCGAAAAACCAATCCTCTATTACTGGACGGCCGCGATTGGATTCCGTCTGCACTTGCCCGCCGAGTGGGCCGCGCGATTTCCTTCCGCACTCGCCGCTCTCATCGCAGCGCTCGCCATTGGATGGCTTGCACGGAAGCATTGTGGCGAATGGGAAACGTCAGCATCGAATCCCGCACTGCTCGCTCCGCTCGTCTTTGCAACAACCGTTGGCGCCATCGGTTTCGCGCGTTCCGCCGGGCCTGACATGCTCTTCACCGCATCGCTCGCTCTCGCCATGGCGAGTGCGGTCACAATATTTCGTCGCTCAGGAATTCTATCCAACGACGCGCATGCCGCCGCTGAACAGCGGCGCGACACCTTGCCTTTCGCGCTTTTCGGAGCCTCGCTCGGCCTCGGTGTCCTCGCCAAGGGCCCCGCCGCAGTCGTCCTCGCCGGCGGCGCAGTTGGTATCTGGACGCTCGCGACGCGCAACTGGCGCATAGCGCTACGGCTCGCGCATCCCATTGCCATCATCTCATTCTGCATCGTCGCGCTGCCGTGGTACGTCCTCTGTTCGCTCCGTAATCCCGATTTCATTCGCGTCTTCATTTTCCAACACAACTTCCAGCGCTACCTCACGCCCGTGTTTCAGCACAAGCAGCCATTCTGGTATTTCGTCCCAATCCTGATTCTCGCGCTCCTGCCATGGACGATACTTCTCTTCCCCGTCGCACAAGACGCGCTTCGCCACTGGCGCGAAAAATCCTGGACCGCATCCCCAGGATTTTTCTTCGCGTGCTGGGCTTTCTTCCCGCTGCTCTTCTTCAGTTTCTCGCAATCGAAATTGCCCGGTTATATTCTGCCGGCCATTCCGCCGCTCTCGCTGCTCCTCGCCGTCGCACTAGCTCGCGCGATCCGTTCGGATTCATACGCCTCGAAATGGCTGCTCGCACTTATCGGCCTTACCTGGATCCTTATGGGCGGTCCGGCTCTGTGGTTGTCGCAGGTTCACACAACTCCTCGGTTCTATCCGGTAGAAGTACTTGGTTTCGGCGCAGCGATTGCGATTGTTGCGGGAGTTTCGGTTGCCATCCTTGCATTCGTTGGTCCTCGCGCCGCCTTGGTCTTGTCCTTCGTCACGGTGATCGCGCTGGTCGAATTCGCGGGCCTGCGCGTTTTGCCTGCGCTCGATCCCTACATTTCCGGCCGTTCGCATGAAGCGTTCCTGCGTCATGACCTCCGTCAGGATCGATTGTTTACGTATCATTTGCCGCGCTCCTGGGATTATGGCCTCGCATTTTATTTTGGCCGCGAACTTCCTGAATGGTCTCCAGCCGATCCAGAACCTGCGCTCGTCCTCACGAACCCGCAAGGATTCACAGAGATCGTTAAACTCGGTCGGTTTCACCACGGAGCTGACGAAGAAGAAAGAAATGGAGATGGAAATGCGCCGCGGGGGATTCTCTACGTGCCCGTCATGCCCGCGCCGCGCTAGTTATCGCCTCGGCTCGTCGGCGACATGCCTAGCAAGAAGAAATTCACAATCTGGTTCTCGTAAATCTTGCGCTCCTCGTCGTTCATCACCAGGTAGCTCGCGTGGTTGCGAACGAGTTGTTTCGGCTCAGGCGCGAGAGAAAACATCCGTAGCGTCTCATTCGTCAGCTCCGGATGATCCTCCGATTCGATGAACAGTTTGGGTACGCCCTTCAACCGGTTCAAACTCTCCGCGACGGGCGCTTCGTGGCGGTAAGGAAACTCCACCAGCCGGAAACCGACGTCGCAGAACTTGCTGACGTATGGCAGCACTCCGAGTCCGGTGCGCCGCGCTTCGATTTGAACCAGCGCGCGTGGGTCGCTGTACGGTGAATCCACTGCCAACGCGGAAACTCTCGGATCCGACGTCGCAACTTCCAGAGCCGCGTATCCGCCCATGTCGAGTCCCCACATCCCAAAATGTTTCGGATCCACGTCGCCGCGCTTCGAGAGTGCTTCCACCGCTGCCTTCAGCTCCGCCGTTTCGCGATATCCCAGCGTCGTAGTTCCCTGGTTCGCTCCGTGTCCCGCGAAATTAAATACGAACGCGTTGAACCCGTGGTCCTGAAGCGTTGACACCAGCGTAAGCACTTCCTCGCGCTGCGACCCGTATCCGTGGCAGACCACAATCGTCGGCGCGCCGCGTAACCCCGGGAAAAACCATCCCTCGCGGGACACGCCGTTCGCCAGCGTAAAGCTGAACGCGGTCGGATGACCCATCATAACGTTCAGGTCAGGTGCGGTAGGATTTCGCGCAGGCCGCAGAATCTGGTACAGAAGGATTCCTGCAATCGTCGACACCGATACGAACGCAAAGAGGAAAAGCGCCAGGACCACCGAGAGCACCTTGGCGAGTCGCGTTGTCGGATAGCGCAGCTCTGAGAGGACAGCCATCCATTATGCGCGGGCGCTGGGCATTCGCACCGTGGCGCAACGTATGCT
>Ga0073928_10005289_pt1 | contig 18243 bp, 12 predicted proteins | sample PaiPotPPA55metaG_FD_76969 | JGI IMG/M metagenome (GOLD analysis project Ga0073928, IMG submission 76969) | Iron sulfur acid spring bacterial and archeal communities from Banff, Canada, to study Microbial Dark Matter (Phase II) - Paint Pots PPA... ... | reverse complement strand
CTTCAGATCCAACCCCGATGACATGCGGACAAACGCTTTCATCTCTTGAAGGCGCTGCACCGAATTCACCATCTGATATCCGGCCTGGTTTTTCTCGATGATCCAGTCGATCAATGAGTCAACCGAGCGCCAGTCTTCCGGACGAATGTACGTTGGATTTTCATTCAGATGCTTGAAGTGCTCGTCCTGCTCGAGCATGGGAGTTTCGTTGATGTGATAGTCGGTCGCGAGACGATGCGCGTGCGCGTATTCCGTGAGCTGGCGAACGTCTTCATGATTGTTGCGGCAGATATTGATATTGAAAAACACCATGTAGCCGTACACATACTGCTTGCGAATCAGATACTCCAGATTCTTCTGCCCGGGAATGAAAGCTTTCGGCAAACTAGGTTTTTCGTCCCAGGCGTCCAATGCGAAATTAAAAATAGCAACGCCGGCGTCCGCCAGTCGATCGGCAACTTCGGGCCGCAGCAGCCGGCCGTTGGTGCCAACGTAAATCCAAAAGCCTTTCTTCGCCGCGTAATAAACAATCTTGTGCGCTACCTGCGGGCGCAACAGAGGCTCTCCGCCCATAAGCGCCAATACCCGGCAGCCATGATCGTAGAGCCAGTCGATGGAGCGTTTGGCCACGTCTTCAGTCATGCCCTTAACTTTGTTGTTAAACGCCCAGCAGTACCAGCAATCGAGATTGCATTTGTAGTCGACGAACAGGTACGCGGTAATGGGATGGAATTCGCCGGGCATCACTCGCGAGCGAATATACGGCAAAAGCCAACCGCGCACTTTCCGCCATACTTGTGGCGCCGTCCAATCGCGCTTTTCAAGCGGCGTTTCCGGGCCGGGATCGTGCAACAATTCCGGGTACTGGGGAAAAATAGGTTCGGGCAATGTCGTGCCCTTGGCCTCGGCCGGAGTCGGTCCTCCGGAGCCTGAGTTCATCAGTAAATTGTGAATGTCCACGTCGATGCGAAACTTGGCGGGAGCTGAAGTAGCCACTTCGTTCTCCTTTCTGGGTCGATGACTTTCGGAATGAACATTTCCGTTCTAACAATGATGCTAGTCGTTTTATCACGGTTACACGTATTTTTGTGGAAAATGACGCAAGGCTGCAGGGCATAATCGGCGATACCGCCACCGGTCTTAGCGGAAAATACGACTTACGATTTAATATGGGCGGGCTCACGATACATCAGACAAATGTCAAGCCAAGCCGGTCGACAATCCAGAACTCCTATTTTGCTCGGAATCCCGTTCGATGCGAACTCCTCTTATTTGCGAGGCGCAGCCGAAGCCCCGCCTTTGATTCGCGAGGCGTTGCACTCTGATTCGTCAAATTCGTCCACCGAAAGTGGAATCGAACTTGACTCGCTACTCGTGTTGGATGCGGGGGACGTGAAACTGCCTGCGGATGGCGCATTTGCCACGATCGAGCGCGCCGTCAGCGACTTGCTTGATAAAGGAGAGTCGCCCGTGTGCCTTGGCGGTGACCATTCCATTACTTATCCGATCCTGCGAGCCTTCGCCAGGCGCTTCGCCGATCTCACCATTGTCCACTTCGACGCCCATCCTGATTTATACGAAGTTTTCGATGGCAATCGCCATTCCCATGCCTGCCCTTTTGCACGGATCATGGAAGAAGGTTTAGCGAAGCGGTTGATTCAGGTGGGCATCCGCACCATGAATGCTCACCAACGCCAGCAGGCGACTCGCTTCGGAGTGGAAGTCGTCGAGATGCGCCAACTCCCAGCATACGAAAAACTTAAGCTTGCTGGGCCGCTTTACGTTTCCTTCGATATCGACGTTCTTGATCCTGCATTCGCACCCGGCATTTCTCACCGTGAGCCAGGGGGAATGTCCGTGCGCGAAGCGATTGCGCACCTACACGCAATCACCGGCAAGATAGTTGGAGCCGATCTCGTGGAATTCAATCCGAAACAGGATGTATCGCAATTAACCGCGATGGTGTGCGCCAAGATAGTGAAAGAAATTCTAGGAAAAATGATTTCTCAATAAGGCCACGAAGCCGCGGACGCCTCGTCACTGGCAGGCCCTCGCGCCGAAGGTGTAGCCTGAACTGATCAGACAGCCTCCGACATCACTTCAAATCCTCTGCGCGACCGCTCTTTATGCTGCGATAGGCTGCATCCAGAATTTGCTGATTGTGCCAGCCTTCTTCGCCGGGAATCGGAAATTCGGCTTTGCCTTCGGCTGCGGCAGCGAATGCATCGACTTGGCGCGCATATGCAATTTCATTTGATACAGTTCTGCTTTCAACCACGGCTCCGCTTCGGTAAAGTTCGAGGCGAACCGGGCGGTCAACAGTCAATGCGTTATCGGCCCGCAGGACGCCGGATTCTCCCACCAGTTCAAGTGGCGTGCGGTAATCGGCGCGGAACGAAACCATCACCGTAGCCAGAGTTTCGCGCGAGAATTCCAGAAGCAAAGCCGCGCCCGCTTCGACGTTCCCAGGTTTGCCGGCTATCTGTCTCGCGCTGACTCGCAGCACTTCGTCCTGAAGAACGAATCGCAGCGCATCGACGCAGTGCACGCCGACATCGGCAATGGGGCCGCCGCCAGCCACTACCGGATCGTTGATCCAAGTACGGGGATGAGAACCGTCGGCGCGAAAAGAAAATTCGGAACGGGCGAAAACCGCTTCCCCAATCGCTCCCGCCGCCAGTTTTTCTCGAAACCACGCTAGGCTGTCTTCAAAGCGAAATACCTGCGCGATTCCCAGCAAAACTTTAGCCTTGCGGGCAGCTTCGACCATTTGCCGGCATTGCTCGGCGTTGATGGCCATTGGTTTTTCGCACAGTATTGGCTTGCCGCATGCCGCGGCGACCAACACATCCTGCAAATGGCAGGCATTCGGAGTAGCAATGAACACAGCGTCAACCTGTGGAGAGCGGCATAGCGCTTCGGCTGAATCGAATGCCAAGGGGATTTCGTACTTGCGCGCTGATTCCTGTGCTTTGCCGAGTTCGCGTCTGCAAAGAGCGGTGACGCGACAGTTTTTGGCAAGCGCGAATCCGGGCATCAGCCGCTTAGCGGCGTGCAATCCGAAGCCGATGATGCCGAAGTTAACCATTATCGGTGGGCGAGACCAATTATTTTGTAACTGCCATCGAGGAAGGCGACGCCGCGGCAGCTGCCGATTGCGAAGTCGTGGCGATAGCTCCAGTACTGGTGTTGATCGAGAATGCGGTAATCGTCCTCGCCGTTTGACTGCCCACATACAGAAACAAGTTGTTGGGATCGAGCACCAGGAAAAAAGGAGCGGTTCCCGCGCTGAACGGAGAACTGGTAACCTGCGTCAGAATCCCCGTCGTGCTCGCAATTGTGAACACCGAAACATTGCTGGATCCTTGATTCGCAACATAGAGGTAGGGATCCAGAGCTACGACGGATATAGGCAATGTGCCTGTGGGGTACGAACCGAGCAACGTCAAAGCGCCGCTGGTCGAATTTATTGATAGTACGGAAACCGTGTTGTCCGCCGAGTTGCACACATATACAAAAGCTTCCGACGGATCGACCGCGATGGCAAGCGGCCCATTGCCAACCTGAACCGGAATGTTCGAGACCGGCGCCAAAACTCCGGACGTAATTGTGTACGCGAAAACCGACGCTAAATTTGTATTCAGCACATAAAGAAATTTTGCTGAAGGAGTTAGCGCGAACGCAATCGAGTTGGGAAAAATAGCGAACGGCGAGCCTCCAACCGCGGTAAGGGCGCCAGTCCCAGAATTAATGGAATAAACCGAAATGCTGCCCGAAACCTCGTTAAGCGCATAAAGAAAATTACCTGCGCTGTCGATCGTGAGCGCAACCGGAGTGAGTCCGGTCGCGGTGCGTGGCAACACTTCGTGCAGCGAGCCAATCGCGCTATCGATAGTGAACAGCGAAATATCGTTCGCGCTTTGATTGGCAACGTACACAAATTTATTGGAAGGATGCACGCGAACCGCGGTTGGAGAGTTCCCGCCTGGGTAAGGCGATCCCACGATGTTGGTGAAGGCGGCAGAGCTGTTATGGATGCGGTAGGCGGCTACTGCATTCAGGTTGGGCAGGCTAACGTAGGCCGTATGAGTACCGGAAGAACTGCACCCCAGCAGGGTGGCCAATCCCAGAACAACAAAAATCAGTACCGTTCGCTTAATCGGCATCATATTCCTTCGAAAGAAGTGGAACTGTCGACGCATCGAACATCACAGTTTTGGACGCCGGCCGATCTGGCCAAAGTGAAAAACTAATCCGGTTGAAACCCGTAGATCCTTTTGCGTGGCTCCAAAAGTATCTGTGTCCAGATAATCCGCCTGAATGCGAAACGTAAAACGCGGCGTCAGCTCGCGATCGTAGCCGCCTCCGGCGACGAGCGCTCGCCCGACACTTTCAAAATGATTTCTTAGTGAGGTCGTAATGTCGACTCTATCCTGCGCTTTGCCAAACAGGGCATGAACGAAGAACTTTGATTTGTCTCTGCGCAGGGCATACTGCGGACCAATTAAAAAATTGTACACAACCATCTGCGAGCCATATTGCCCGCCGGCGTCGGCGGTCACTCCCCAGCTCGGTTTGATATTGTAGGTGACCTCCGCGTCGAATCCATTCAAGTTCGAGCGGTTGGCAAAGCCGAAGGTAGTCGAATCGACGTTCCGGTAGGCATAGCCGCCAAAGACCTCCCACTTCGGAGCCACCTGTCCGAGCGCGAGGGAAGACCCCGCCATGACTACCAGACCTATAAAGAAGATGAAGACCGCAGCTCGCTTGCCGCAAACGCCCACACGTTCAATAGCCATTAGTATGAAAGTACCAACTTCCCTCCAGAGTTGCGATCAGGCCGAGAGTAAATGCAGGCGCGTTATTTCGCGGGCCGCTCACCAAGATCTGTTTTTTGTTAATCAACGATTCTACCCGGAAGTGGGAAATAGCAGAAGGGCAGCAGTGTAATTGTTTGTAATTCGGGAGACGAATCTACGCGGTTGCTTACCGCCTGGGGCCGTGAGAAGCCATGAGATGCCAGGCTTCGCGATAGGATTCGAAGAAGCCGCCGCTGCGGATGCATCCTGAGGGAAACAAATGAGGGAAGGCTCTTTTTCCTATCTTCTCCACCGGAACGACATACAAGGCTTGTTCGAACATAGGTTCTTTATTAGGTCAAATTAGGTCAAAGACCCCACCCTAGCGCAAAGAACGCGCTAGGGTGGGGCACCCGGATTCGTTGTTAATCCGCGCTGGTTATTTGCCGTCCGAGATAGTTCGGCCATGCTTAATGGGGAAGGGCAACATCTTACACGAAAGTTGCGGCTTACGGGTTGCTTTCGAGCGCCGGGCGCGGACGCTCGCCCCTACACTGGCACCCTGGTGGAATTGACATCAGGCTTGCCTAGACATAACATTCCGACACAACGCCGCTTCAACCTGCATGATCGGTAAAGTACTGGGTCACTATCGGGTTTTTGAAAAGATAGGGTTTGGGGGCATGGGGGAAGTGTATCGCGCCAGCGATGATCGGCTGGGGCGGGACGTTGCCCTCAAGATACTCAAGCCGTCTCTCACCCAAGATCAGGATCGCCTGCGCCGCTTCGAGCAGGAGGCGCGGGCTGCCGCCGTCTTGAATCATCCCAACATTGTTGCGATTTACGACATCGGCATGCACGATGGCGCGCCCTACATTGTCTCTGAGTTGCTGGTGGGACAAACTTTGCGCGAGCGTCTGCTCGACGGTCCATTGTCGCGGCATCAGGCAATTGACTACGCCAAGCAAATTGCACAAGGACTGATGGCGGCGCACGAAAAACGCATCGTGCATCGCGATCTCAAGCCAGAAAATATTTTCATCACCAAAGATGATCGCGTCAAGATTCTGGATTTTGGCATTGCCAAGCTGCTCAACTCCGAGTTTGGTTCCGAGCCAAGCAAAGCCGGACCGATCGAGGCTCTGACCACACAGACCAAAATTGGTTCTGTGCTCGGAACTATCAGCTACATGTCGCCTGAGCAGTTGCGCGGTAAGGCGGTGGATCATCGCAGCGACATTTTCAGCTTTGGCGCGATTCTCTACGAGATGTTGACTGGGCGGCGCGCATTCGCCGGCGATAGCCAAGTCGACACTATGAGTGCGATCCTGAAAGAGGATCCGGCGGAAATGGTTCGCGAGGGCCGGGAGATTCCGCACGCCATCGAACAGGTTGTCCGCCATTGTCTGGAAAAAGACCCCGACAACCGCTTCCAGTCGGCACGTGATCTGGCTTTCGCACTCAGCACACTGTCAAGTTCGACAACTGGGAAGCAGATCGCTGGGTTCCGTCCGCGGACAAAAGGATTTCGGGCCTGGTTAGTTCCTATCGCTCTAGTGGTGGTGTTCATAGTTGTTGTGATCCTCCTTGAACCCATGCTTCGTCCGGTTCATGAGCCGGATTTCCACCGAGTTACTTTCGAGCGCGGTACCGTATACAGCGCTCGCTTCACGCCTGACGGTCGGACCGTGCTCTACGGGGCGTCGTGGAATGGACGTCCGCTGCAAGTTTATTCGACGATTCCCGATTCCTTGCTGGCGCGCCCTTTGGGTTTAACCTCTGCCTATCTTTTATCAATTTCGCACAATAATGAATTGGCGCTGATATTGAATGGAAGGCCTGGATCCCGCCTCGATTTTGAAGGCGGAGTGCTGGCGCGATCCCCCATGGTGAACGGTACTCCGCGGGAAATTCTGCAGAATGTGACTTGGGCTGATTGGGGACCGGACGGGGACCTTGCGGTGGTGCATCATGCGAATGGGCGAGACAACCTGGAGTATCCCGTGGGAAAAGTTCTTTACCAGACCAACGGCGGGATCAGCAATATTCGTTTTTCGCCTACGGAAAAACGCATTGCTTTCTTGGATCATCCCCAGCGGTGGGATAACAGCGGTTCGGTCTGCGTAGTCGACCTCGCCGGACATAAGACAACACTCTCGTCAGGTTGGGATTGGGAGAGCGGGTTGGCATGGTCTCCACAAGGCAAAGAAGTGTGGTTCACTGCATTGGAAAGTGGCGCCAGCAATCGCACCATGTGGGCGGTAAATCTGGCGGGCAAGCAGCACAGGGTGCTGACCGTTCCCGGAGGCTTTACCCTGCACGACATCGCTTCCGATGGGCGCATTCTGGCCTCGCTGGACAACGAACGTTTGGCGATGGAATGGAGTGGGAAAGACAAACAAGTTCGCGATCTTTCCTGGTACGACTGGAGTATCGTAAAAGATATTTCACCCGATGGCCAGTCGGTTTTATTCGAGGAGGGGTCCGTAGGTTCAGAGCCCACCGGTCCGGACGGCGCGGTAGCGGTTCGCAAGGTCGATGGCTCTCCGCCAATTCGTTTGGCGGACGGTTCGGCTGATGCGCTTTCGCCTGACGGCGCCTGGGCCGCTTCAGTCTCGGGACCCGGGGCCCCACACATTACCTTGCTGCCACTCGGGGCTGGTCAATCACGCCGAATCGCGCTAACCGGACTCGAAAGTCTGCAAAGGGCGGCGCATTTTCTGCCAGACGGTAAGCGAATGGCGGTTAATGGAAATGCGCCCGGTCGTCCTGACCGGACCTATCTTGTGGATCTTTCGAGCGGCAAGGCTGAGCCCGTTACGCCCGAGGGCATATACGCGACGCTGCCTTCACCGGATGGTAAATTCCTCGCGGGTGTGACCGCAGATTACAAACCGGCGCTGTTTCCCCTCGACGGAGAACCTCCGCGCCCCGTTCCCAACGTAGAGCCTGGCTATGATCTGGCACAATGGTCGGCCGACAGCAAAGCTCTGTACGTCTATCGCGGTGGTGATGTGCCGCTGAAAATTCAACGGCTCGACATTGCGACGGGAAAAATGCAAATCGTTCGCGAATTATTTCCCGCCGATCTTGGCGGAGTCGTCTCCATCGGCCCTGTAATCACCAACCTGAACGCTTCGGAGTTCGCATACAGCTACTTCCAGACGCTTTCCGTGCTGTACATAATCTCGGGCGTGAAGTGAGAATCTGGATCACAGGAGCGAGGACGCGTTCTATTCGTTCGTATGAGCCGTTCCGGTTGCGCTGATCCGGCGTTTAAAGCAGTGATGTTTTGCGCGGCTAAAACTGCGGTCGTGAAGGTTAATAAGCCAGCCAGCTCGATAATAAAGTATTTCATTTTCCACTTTTGCAAAGGACACCTTCTTTATTAATGCGTATTGACTTCCTATGAGACCGCGATTTAACCGCAGTTGTGTCGAACCTAGTTCAGGTCGTAAGAAGCAACAAGACATGGAAAGTTCCATCCACAAAAGTATCCACAGATTGTTTGGAAACGGGCTTTCTGCGACGACGCGAACTTGCCGCAGGTGCCGCGAGAGTGCGCGAATTTTACGCTTTATGTGAGTAGTGATAAGGTCCAAAGGTGACAACATTTAAGGCAGGATAATCGGAGCAGCCTCATTTTGGAACGGACCTTGGTGGAAGCCCAGAGGCAACTCCCACCAAGGATGATCTCAATCATTTCCCGTGGTTGGTCTCGAACGCACCTAAAAAGGCTTTGTGAGCCACGGCGTAAAGGCGACTTTAGATCCTTTCACGCTCGAGCACGCCGAATCGCTTGGGCCCTTTGGGCATCCCCAGTAGTTTTCTGTGGCGTCGAGCGAACCTTTGCCGATGTTGTCGACGCCGGTCTTGTGGCCGAGCAGATTGTTGAGGTGCGCATTCACCCTGGCGGGAGTGTTGGCGACGATGTCATAGCCCTCGTGATCGATCACGTTTTGGGAAATCACGGTGCCAGAAACCGGCGAGACGCCGAAAACATTAATTCCCGTGGGGCCCGGAGTAGCTGCATCATCAGTATCAGGGCCGTTATCCGCAATGTAGTTGCCCACGATGACGTTATTGTCGAGATTTTGCCCGGGGGTGTGGCTATGCATGGCGACGCCCGGCAGTCCATTATGGGTAAGGGTATTGTTGATGATCACATTGGCACGATTCGAGGTGCCGGGGACAGAGTCGAAGATACCTACTCCGGCGCCCGCCCCTTTGACATCTGTCCCATTCCCCGTAGAGATGTTTCCGGAGATCGTATTCTGGAAGATGCCAAAAGGTGTTTTGCCCTTAAAAGGTGGATGCGATGCAATCGTGATCCCGCAGTCAAGCAGATTGTCCTTGACCAGGTTTCCTGAAATCAGATTGTCGTGAATGGGTGCGGTATCGTCGCTGATGAGAATACCACCGCTGTTTCCCTCCACCGTGTTGCTCGCGACTGTCGAAAAGGCGGACCCAATCAGATGAAGGCCTTCCCCGCAGTCAAAGGCCTCGGCGGTCTCAAACGCCGGTATGCCAGGACACGTGCCTTTTTGAACATTCAGCGCCATATCATTATTCAAAACATAGTTATGCCAAATGGTGATGTTCGACGCGTCAGTAACGAGAATACCCTCAAAGTTGGCATTCTCGGCGGTAAAGCCTTGTACCACCACATCGCTTAGCTTAGGGTTGTCCAGGCCATCGATGTAGAGGGCGTTAGATAGGCTGGTCGCGTCGATGATGGTGGTTTGCGAATTCTCTCCTAATAGCGAAAGTGGCTTACCAATGATTACATCTTCCGCGTAGGTGCCGGCGGCGACCTTAATCGTGTCGTGTGGCTTGGCCGCGGCTACGGCGTCGTTGATCTTGGAGTAACAGCCGTTTGTGCCTCCGGGATTCACGCATAACGTGGCTGCGGCAGCGAATTGGCTCATACCAACCGCCAGAATCGCTACCAGCGTAATGAGCAGTGCCGCAGAAAATAGGTTACGTAGGCAAAACCTGGATTTTGGCGATAGGCCAGAAAGACCGGCCTGCGCAAAAGGTGGCATTGCCATCGGAAGCGAAGGTAATGTCGAGGGATATAGTCGCAAGCGATTCTGACTTTTCATTCGGTATCTCCTTTTTGACTTCAGGAACGCCAGGATGATACACCCCGTCTCGCCGTTCACGATACTGTGAAAGGAGTTTCATCTAAAGTGCAAGGAATCGGCATTCAATCCGTACCAGCACAGCCGAAATTGCGCGATTTGGGGCCCACTTTTGCGACACCCCTCCTGACTCCAACCCGCCATAGACAGACTTCGTTGTTAACCTGCACCATCTATCTATCCGTCGGTACCGGCAGTCGCGCGATGCGACCCAGCATCGCCCCGAACCGCCGCCGCGTCATGAGCAATAGCCAGTGAGAAATTTGAGAACTTAGAGAACTCAGCGTGAGCCAAAATGCAGCTGGAAGCTCCACCCTTTCGCACAATACGCGAAAAGGGTGGGGCACCCATTGCGAAAAGATCAATGAGACAACGGTTGAACGATGATGTTTTGCGGTTGGTTGATGGCGTAGGGCGAGCCCGCAGCCATTTTGTGAGTGGTAGGAGTGATCGTAAAGACGAGCAGCTTCCCCGATGTTTGACTAATCGCGTAGAGATGATCGTTGTTGTCCCAGAACATCTGAGTGATCGAGTCGGTGGTAATCAACCCGGTGTAACGGGTGATGGGACCGCCTCCGTTAAAGTGGAAGATCTGCAGGCCTTCAGTTCCGCCCACCGCGAGCAGCTTTCCTGAAGGAGATACCTTCATGTCGAATACGTTCTGGACCTTTGGAGCGGGCATATTCTTGTAGGTACTGTTGGTATGGATGTTGCCGTTTTTCTCCACGGTATAAGTAGCCAATTGCACCGGGCCGTTCGCGCAGCCAGGAGGATTGGCGGGTTGCTCGAGGATTGCCAGGTGATTGGTAGAATCGGCAACGGCCAAGTCGGGATAGTAAACTCTTACGCCCGGGGGCGGAGTGGGGTAGTTGGCGTTAAAGTTGTTGATAAAGTTTAGTAAGCCATTGCTCTCACGCTGGTATCCATAAAGGCCGGGGTACATACAAGCGGATTGGTCGGCGGCGTAGGCGTACAGGTTGTCGCCGATGAAGTAAGCCGGAGTGTAGTCGCCGGGAAATGTGCCCGAGCTGGCCAGTCCGAGATAGCCCAGTCCTCCTGAACCTTTTTCAACCGAGAAGGATGCAATGACGAGGTTCGCGCAGGCGTTGCTGGCGTCGTACTCGATTACGTACAGCGAGGCGCCGGTGTGATCGAAAAACATCAGGCCGGCAGAGCCGCATGGGTTATTGGGGTCGTTAAACTTTGCGTAGTTCGTTGACGTGGTGTAAGTCAATGATCCATCGGAGCCGATGAGGTAAGCATCGATGTCCGGCTTAGTCACGTTCGCGGCCATCAGGTACTTTCCGTTCACTGCCATGGAGTAAACATTGTCCGGGAAGGGCGAGCCGCTGACCGGCGACAATCTACCGGTCGCTGAGGCCGCGTACGCAACGATCTCGTTGGCTTTGCTGTTTACAGGAGTGTTAGCTACGTATACGTACGCTATAGGCGAGGTGCCGCTTGCCTCTGCATCGCTGGATACGTCTGGTGATGGAACCTGGGCAAATGCGACCGACGCGGTCAGCGCTACGCTAAAGCATGCGGCAAATACTGAGTTGCGAATCACTGGAGTCTCCTTTAAGGCAAATCCGGTTAACACGGGTTTGTGCCACTTTCGAGGCGCGCCGATGCTTGGCAGTTGCTTATGCCAGGCCGAACGGTATGAATTTTCACACGGCCGAAATATAGGCCGGCTCTCGTACGAATCGAGCCGCGCCTTCTAAGGTTTGGCCTGATGCCTTCTACAGCAATTCCGATAAGCCAAAAGTGCAACTTCCACCATGGGCCGGTGTTTCTAAGCTGTGGGAGTGAACCATATGAAGCCATTGCAATTTATTTTGCCCGTATGTGCGGCGTTGATTCTTCTTGGCTGCGGCGCCGGCCATCCGAATTTAACGAGTATTACCGTGAGCCCCTCAACCGCCACCGCGGACAGTGCTACGCATGGACAGGTAGGCTACACAGCCCAAGGCAATTTCGCCAATGGTACCCACCGCGAGCTTTCTCAGGCCGACGGGCTTTCGTGGAAGACATCTACTACCGCAGCTAGCGTGGGTTCAACAGGCGAAGCAACATGTTCTTCGCCGGGCACGGTAACGGTGACTGCGACCGCGCCAGAGAATTTGACGATTACGGTCAACAACGGCGTGAACAACACGTCAGCAAACGTTTCGGGCACTGCGCAGTTAGTTTGTCAGTAAGGCGGCGCTCTTGCAATCTTCGGGGCGCTAGGTTTGAACCCGTAAGCCTTTGCAGCGGTGCCGAACTGATGAGACACGAATTACGGCGCGGCTGAAGCCGCGCCCCTTCAAAACCGTCACGCGCTGGCTTTGTCGGTTAGCGGTAGCGCGGTTTCATCGTTCTTTGCACCGGCGGCATCCAGGTCCAGTTGTTCCTGGCCGCTGAGCACAGTGACCCGTCCGCGATAGGTCTTCAGATGAGTCTGCGCTTTGTCGAAGGCTTCCTGAGCTTTGCTTAAACTCTTTCCGACGTTTTCGAACTGGTTCTGGAAATAATCGAAAGACTTTTGCGCCTTGGACAATTCGAGGCGGCTTTTTTCGAAACGGCTGGCGACCTCATACCATTTGTGCACCAGCGCGATGGTCTGCAGTGTCATCAGCAAACTGTTAGGAGAAACTGGGAAGACGTGTTGCTGGTTGAGCCAGTCGGCGAGTTCGCGATTGCGGATGACTTCCATATAGAGCGTCTCGCTGGGCAGATACATTAAGGCGATATCGGTAGTGCCATTTTCCGGCTGAATGTAGGCTTTGATTCTCTTTGCTTCCGCCTTCATCACACGGATCAGCACCAGGCGAGCCTCTTCAATTTCGGCCTCGACATTGCTTTCAAACAGCGCCAGCACTTGCTCGCGGGGAAATTTGGCGTCGATGGGCAAGCGGCGATCGGGGAATTGAATGATGGCGTCGGCGCGTCCGCCGCCTTCGGGCAGTTGCGCTTGCATTTCGAACATGTGCGCGGGAAGAAAATCCGCGAGTAGACGTTCCAGGCTAGCTTCGCCAAAGTGGCCACGCAGGTGCGGCAGCTTGAGCAGATTATTTAAATCGTTAATCGAGTGCCCGAGGGCGCCCACTTCGCGCAGTTGTTCTTCCGCAGCTTTTAAGTGTTGCTGGACTTTTTCGAACTGAGCGAAACCTTCTCTTATGTTCTGATCGAGTTTTTGCTGGACTTGGTCGGTGATGTCCATCAAGCGCGCATCAACCCGGTCACGAATGGCGTCGAGACTCTGAGCGGTTTTTTGGTTCAGGTTATCGAACTCAGATTTTAGTTGCGAAGTGGTGAGCGCGAGCGAACTGGTTAACTCGGTTCGGGCTTGCGTGAGTCGCTCGGATTGTTCCTGGCGCCCGGCCTTCATTTGTGCCTCAACCGAGGAACGAATGGCCGAAAAGCCGTCGCCTAACCGGTCAGTGACCTGCAGCCCTATTGCTCCCTTGGTCTGCTCTAGGCGCATGGCGGTGTCGGCTGTAGCCGCGGCGAATTGTGCCGATAGGGTTTGATGTAGCGCTGCGGAGCGTTCTGCAAGTTGCTTCAGCGCCTCAAGTTGTGGGGAATATGAAAACCTCCGCTGGAACCAAAGAACACTTAGCACCAAAAGTACTAGCTGCAAAACGAGAATAAGACCAAGCAGGAATGCGAAGGAAGTCAAGTTAAGGCTATCTCCATGGTAATCGTGTCTGGCCTGATTCTAGAGCGTATGGTCAAAGAAACAAAGCGGCAAAGTTGGTCCGCACGCGTCCCCCGGCGTGGGTGAGGAAAACATGTTTCGGGTGGCGGCAGCGTGGATCGCGATGGTATCAATTAGTGGCTTGTCTGCGGCGCAGACGCCTGCGAAAGTACTGCCGGCACGCCAGCCTTCCCTCAGCAATTCCTCATACGACGTCGAGGCCGAACGACAACTGATAATTCTGGCGAATCAGGCGCGGGCGCAGGCAGGCATAGGCCCGCTGCAATTGGAGGAGGGCTTGACGCGGGCCGCGCGCGCTCATGCCGCGGAGATGGCCGAGCGGCAACAGCTTTCGCATCAGTTTGCCGGAGAGTCCGCGCTCGCGCAGCGGTTGGCAGCCAATTGCGCGCTGCATCTCGATCGAGCCGGAGAAAATGTTGCCTACGCTGGAAGCGCGGGCCAGGCGCACGAAAACTTGATGCATTCGCCTCCGCATCGCGAGAATCTGCTGAATCCCGCCTACAACGTAGCCGGCTTCGGAGTGGTGCGCATCGGACTTTCACTGTACGTAGCGCAGGATTTCGGGCACAGTTTGCCGAACTACTCGCCGCGGCAGGCCAGCGGCTTGGTCAGCGGCAGCATTGCCCGCATGCGGCGCGATGCCAATCTGCCTCCGCTGCAATGGAAAGATAGCGACGCCGCTCAGGATGCCGCCTGCTCGATGGCCCGCACCGATTCGCTAAAACCCGCAGCCGTTCGCGGATCCTACATTCTTCGCTATACAACTGAACAGCCTGAGATGCTGCCCGCGCAAGCCGCGAGAGCCATCGAGGATCGCTCGGTGCGCACTTTCTCAGTAGGAACCTGCTACTCCCGTACGAACACCTATCCCAATGGTGTGTATTGGGTCACGCTGGTCCTGCAGTAAGTTGAGAAGCAAGAGCGAGGACGCTCGCGCCTACACGTCACTTGCGTACACTTCGCTGTGCTAACCTGCAAGCGTTGTCATTCCTCTAATAACCAATGGCTGCATCGCGCGAGATTCGCATCGGCACAGCTGGATGGGCTTACAAAGATTGGGAAGGGGTTTTCTATCCTCCGGGAATGGCGCGGCGCAAACAGCATGGGCTGGAATTTCTGGCGCAATGCTTTGATGTGGTCGAGATCAACACTTCTTTTTATGGACACATCAAGCCGGAGCTGGTGAAGCTTTGGGTGCGCAAGGTTGCGGTCAATCCCAAGTTTGTGTTTACGGCCAAGCTGCATCGCTCATTCACGCATTCTCCCATTGCGGTGATGGAGCCGACCTCGGCCGCCACCATCAAGCCGAACGACGAAGATGAGCGGCTGGCACGCGAAGGTTTGGACGCGTTGGCGTCGACGGGAAAGCTGGGCGCACTGCTGATTCAGTTTCCGGTTTCGTTCAAAAACACATTATTGAATCGCGAATACCTGGAGTCGCTGATGCGGCAATTCATCGAGTTTCCGCGTGTGGTGGAAGTGCGTCATGACACCTGGAATCGTCCCGACACCATTGCGTATTTCACCGAGCGAAATGTCTCGTTCTGCAATATCGATCAACCCCAGATTGGACGCTCGCTCGAAGCTACGGAACATGTGACTTCGCCGGTGGGATATGTTCGTCTGCATGGCCGCAATTACGATCAGTGGTTTGAAGCAGGCAAAGCGGCCGATCGCTACAACTATCTGTACAGCGAAACGGAATTGGCGGGATGGAAAGAGAAAATCGAACGCATCGCGAGCAAAGCTGAAGTAACTTACGTGATCGCGAATAATCATTTCGAAGCCAAGGCTGGGGTGAACGCTTTGCAGTTGAAACATATGCTGACGGGGCGACGAGTGAAGGCCACCGAGCCGCTGTTGAAGCATTATCCTGAGCTGAAAGACATTGCCGATTCAATTTCGGATGATACTGACAGCCTGCCTCTACTATCCATGTCGTCGTAGAATTAGGCAAAAGGTCGCGTAGAGCGATTTTCCCCACCTCTCCCATTTCGGGACAAAAATCTTGTCAAGGGGTCCAATCCATGCTTTTCTCTCCAAACCATTCATTCGGAAGACAAAATAAATTTTATTTTTTGGCGGGTTTACCCATGTCGATTTGCTATGCTTGAAATATAGGCAGCTGAAAGGGCGCGGGTCCAAACTCCCGCGCCTTTTTTATTTGGACATCTAGATCGCCCGGCCGGGCTGTGCTCCGAAATCAACATCAATAAATTAGAGGAAGGATCAAGCGCCAACAACATCTGGCGCCTTTTTTATGGCCAAAACCAATGCCGCACGGCGGCGAGCCTTTGAGAAAAGACAAGAGCAGATACGTACCGGTCAGGGACCCCAGAAAAAGGGCGAACTGGCGGAGATTGCCTTCATCCACAAGGCTGAGAGCCTAGGGCTTGACGTGGCCAAGCCCTATGGCAACAGCAATCGTTACGATCTGGTTGTGCGCTCGGGGCAGCAGTTCTGGAAGGTGCAGGTAAAGGCCACCGGTTTCATCGCCTTCGGCAATTACCGGGTGTATGCAGAAAGAATGCAGCGTGGGCGAGCCATTCCGTACACCGCGGATGAGATTGACTTTCTGGCTGTTTATATCATCCTTGAGGACACGTGGTTCATCATCCCGGTCCGAGCCTTCACGCCCCGGAGAGTCGTCCACGTTTATCCGCTGGGAACCCCCGACGGAGGCCGCTACGAGAAGTATCGCGAGGCGTGGTGGCTGATGGAGTGACAGGATTCCATTGATCGTTGCAGAATGTAGGGAGTTTCAATTTGCCACTGTCATTTCGAGCGGAGTAGGATCATCCGCGGATGCGGATGATCCTGCGGAGTCGAGAAACCTGCTTTTCGCACAGGCCGGCGTACAATTTAATCGGAGAACGACAGTGCCAAAGAAGGTAAAAATCAGTTTCGCACTGAAAACTCCTGCGGAGTTGGCCGAGAGGCTCGGAGTGTCCAAGGCGAGAGTGGATCGACTCTTGGCCATCGTCCGTGGGGACAATTCACGAAAGAATGCCAGGCGCTCGGGACACGTAGCGCTCAAGTCGAAAAATAAGTTGTCATCCTGAGCGCAGCAGCCGTTTCGCGAAGCGAAGCGGCTACGGAGTCGGAGGATCTCTGCACTCCCCCAACCCCTGCGAAGAACGCCTCAGGGAATTCTCACCGATCAGTCACAGCATCGCAAACCTCCAGAACGGTCATATACTTTGAGGATGAAAGTCAACATATGGTCGAATACTAGGCCATACAAGAAGCTAGCCCTCGTTGAGATTGCCGAACCGCTTAAGCTAGGCGACCCTACTCCGTGCGGGCCGGTCGTCGAATTGTTGCCACCCATCGCCTCCCTCAATGAGGCTGGCGTCGACCAAAGTGTGGCTGTGGAAGCAACGGACGACGCCTGTACGTATTCTGACGACTCCGACCCCGGTTCCCAGAGTCCCTACAACAAAATCACTTTATGGCCGATTTACTCGGGGGGTAGACACCCATGGGACGAGGACGCTCTTGCCGAGCCGTCGTACCAGATCATGGACGGGGTTACGATTGAGAACGTCTCCGCAATGATAAACGCAGAGACCTTTTCGCTTTGGAAAAACGGCGGTTACCTCGCGCGTGGCCAATTCGAGGATCTCGAGAGCATCCGGTATGCACTCGTGCGCAGGTACTCTACAGACCATCAGCGAGATGCCAAGCTCGACGCGGGGTCCCGGAGCCTAGTTGGAAAGTTAAGCGCCTGCCTTCTTCTCGTGCGCCCGATGCGAAGAGGGCAGGCCGGAATTGTGACGGGAATAATTGACGAAAGTGGCAGCCTGGTTCCGCAGCAGTTCAACACTCCGCAACCCGTAGAGGTTCCGCAGGTCCAGAAGTTTTTCTATCTTCGGCAACGGGACGTGGAAGCGTTTCGCCTGATCGCGCCCAGCTTCTTAGAAGCTTTCAACGAGAACGAAGACAGATACGAGCCGCTAAGGATGGCGCTTCAGCTTTTTGAGCAAGGCTACATCAGCGGCCAGTGGTGGAAGGTGCGCCACATCCTGTGGTGGTCAGCAATTGAGGCGTTGTTCGGCAGCATTCCAAGTATGGCGAAAATACGAATCCTGTCGCTTTTTGGAGAAAGGGATATGTCAAAGGGCGAAGGCACCTCGATCTATGAGCCGGGAGACATCCATCCGTTCGCCGACTACAAACCTAACGTCACGATAGGCGACACATTAGACGACCTCTACAACCTGAGGAACCTGGCCGCACACGGGAGGAAGGTTCCAATCGCTTACTTAACCCCAATGCGGCACGTCTTCGGAAATGCGTGTCGAGCCGAGATACTCGCGGAGGCAGCTAGCTTCATTATTAGGAAAACAGTCGTCCATATTCTGACATCGAATCTCTTACCCACCTATACGGACGTCCATGCTAGGGAGAAATACTGGCTCCACGTGCACGGGCTTAACAAATCTCAAGCCAAGAAGAGAATGGAAGAGCTGATCGCCCGCCAAAAAGCGCGGGATGCCGCAGTGCGGACGAAGGACGGGACCACCAAGCTGGGTGCAGAACCTACCGAGGCTCAAAAGCGTGAGGCCCGCCTTGTTGCTGCGAGGGCAACTATTGT